>Ga0180007_10005273_pt1 | contig 13200 bp, 29 predicted proteins | sample MM_PC_MetaG_FD_121122 | JGI IMG/M metagenome (GOLD analysis project Ga0180007, IMG submission 121122) | Groundwater microbial communities from the Aspo Hard Rock Laboratory (HRL) deep subsurface site, Sweden - MM_PC_MetaG | ecosystem: Environmental > Aquatic > Deep subsurface > Groundwater... | reverse complement strand
TAATTTTTGGTATAAGTTTAAGTTTTACTTGATAATTGGTTCTTACCATTGGGGATTCATTTCCAAAACTATCTTTAATTTTCATAGTTACTTGCCATGAATTTATAATAGATCTTTCAATTTCCCAAACTGTTAGATCAATATTAGCAGCGTTAATAGCATCTTCTATTGTTGATATAGTAAATGAATTTACCTCAACTTGTCCTGTATTTTTTAAAAATTCTTTATTTATTTTAGTACTATCATCCTCAGATGAAACTATGCATTGATTTTTCCATACTTTTAAATAAAATTTAGCCATGTAATTTGATAAACCAAGTTCTTCAATTTTACTTCTTTTTTTTAAAATAGAATCATTAGATAAAATATCAACAACATTTTTTGGAATTTCAATAGTAATATCCATATAACCTCTCTTAAAGTAAGTTAGCGAACAAAAAATGACATTTATATTTTGTTCTAAAACTTACTGTAAGAAGGGTTTTACTATGGTAGCGGAGGGGAGATTCGAACTCCCAACTCTTGATTTCTAAGACCAATACCTCGTACCAGTTGGGTTACTCCGCCATTTTTATATATTGTTCTTATAATGAATTAAATTCATTATCCTCAGCATACTCAACCATTTCTTCTAAACTGCCTGCAACAAAAAGAAATCCATGATTCTTAAGATTAATTTCTCTATGACCACGCTTTAATAATTGAATAACTTCATCGACTTCTCTCATATCACCACAAGGATAATAATGAGTTGTCATTATTTTATCTTTAATATAAGCATGTCCATGAATCATATATTTAAGGTTTGGAAACTGTTTATAAATCTCTATTTGAACTGGAGCATCAACTGATGGTTTGTTATTTCCAACATATGATTCATCAGTACACCCAACTAAATCTTTTAAAGTAATAACTTGTTTAGAAGTATTTCGTCCTGAGAAAAAATACCAATCATATCGTGCTTTAATATTAGGAAAAAGTGAAGTACATCTAGTACTATAATTTCCAAAAAATCTATTACCACAATGGTCAGCAACTTTCAATGACAATTCCTCATTTAATTTGAGAAATTGTTCAACTTCTTGAGTATTTTCTAATTGTGGATTAAGAAATAAACTATGATTCAAACTTTTTCTAATACTTCCTTTAGTCCAAGTGTAAAGTTCATTAATATAATCTACTAGATTTAATAAATCAGCAGTTCTTTCACCCCATAGATTATTTAAAGCATCTCGCAATTCAAAAGAACAATATCCATCATCATCAAAATAAATTTCAATTACAGCATTAGCTCCCATTTTAAAAATCCTAGATACTGAATCAATATGAGTATAACCTTCCCTCATTACTTTTGAACATATTAATACAGATCCTTGTTTCTTTTTAGGATATACTTTAGCTACTTCATTATCAATATTAGGCATCCATATTACTAAATCTTGATCAACACTATGCCCACATGGTAAAACCCCATTAAATATTGTGATTGGACCTGGTAGCAATGCTCCAATCTTATTAATAATACCAGAAGGTTTTCCTATAGTAATATCACCACCAACAATTAAATTAGTTCTCATTTTTTATCCCATCCTTCACAATTACCAACATCTTCACCACGCTCTATATTTAATTTTTTTGTACATACATATCCTTCACCATAAATCCAAAAATTATCAGATTTATAATTAGAACATGTATAACAATATTTATTATCTGGATTAAAAGCGCATTGTGTTTCATGTATAATTGTTTCATTATAAAATGTATTAGTATTAGTACAATAATTACATTTCCATACATGCTTAGGCATAATATATCCTTATTCTAAAATCCATTTACCTTTTTCATCTTTAATTTCAACTCTTAAATTTTCAGGAGTCATAGATTTTTCTACTTGTTTTTCTAATGTGATTCCTTCATTAATTTCCATAACCCTTCTAGAAATCCAAAGTTTCCATTTAGTTGATTTAGTTAAACGTTCAAGAGCCAATTTTTTATTTCTGTGTTGGCTCCTATCATTGCGGCTAATACCAACTGCACCAGACTCTTTGTGAATTATACGAACACCTGAGTCAGTAGTATTTTGATGTTGACCACCAGGACCACCAGACCTAAATGTTTGTATTTCAAAATCTTTTCTTGTAACCGAAAATAAATGTTTACGTTTTTTCATTATTTATACCATGGATTTGAAATATTAACTTTTAAATATTTTGGGTTGACTTCTAATACTTGTACATCAGTTTTTTTATGTGTAAAAGTTCCTATATTTACTGGATAAAATAAATTAACAGCATTTCTATCATATACATCAGTTGATATACTGAAATGGGTATTAGAATTCATTCCGCAATATTTAATATATATTGAATTATTGTATCCTCCACCCCATGCTTCAGAAGTATAATTTATGCGTGTCATTTCATTAATCGGGATTGTTATAATAACTAAAAATAACATAACTAAAAATTTTCTTTTAATCATTTAAATATTCCTTATTAAAAATTATAAATTTCCATAATAATATCCATATTTCTTTATTAATGAATAAAATTCTGGAAATGTTTCACTAAATTTTTCATTTCGATGTTTGTCATAAATTGACATTCTATCTATAAAAAATTTCCATTGGGATTCATCATATTTTTTAGAATACATAAAATTTAAAATTTTATCACCTTTATTATATTTAATTAAAGATGGTTTTATTTTTTTAGAAACTTCATCTTTAAGTTCTTCGGGCATACATCTAATTGAAAAACATTCGATATTATATACTATATTTAGATATACATTTACATAAGGCTCTATAACATCTAAAACTTCATCTAAATAAAATACATTCAAATTACTAACAGAACAGCATACTACCATTAAAAAATTATCTAATGATAACTGAGATTTATACATTAATTTAAAATTATTAAATACTTTATTCCAATTAGAAGGATGCCTTATATAAGTAGCTTTTTCATTAATTGCATCAATACTAATAGCCATATTTATATGTTTAAATTCTTTTACTATATTAAATATATTATCATTCCAAATAGTACAATTAGTATTAAAATGAACATTTATGTTTTTTGAAGTATTTTCATCTACACTGAATTTTAATAAATCAATTTGTTTTTTAATTAAAAAAGGTTCTCCGCCATAAAAATCAATATATTTTAAGTTGTTGAAATTACTTTGATATTCATTCCAAAATAAACTACTATCTTTATGGGTATTTTCAATTTTTTTTGTTATTAGATTGATTGCTTCAATTTTTTTTGGAAATATTTTTTTACATTCTGATGCCCATAAACTACTTCTTGACCCATCACATGTTCTACATTTTAAATTACATAGGTTACTTACATTAATATCTAATATAATAACCTCTATTAATTTAGGGTTATTTATAATAGTTGGTATAAATTCAGGATAGTAATTTAAATCTTTCTGTCTTTTACTTTCAATCCCTATATCTTCCTCTATCCAACATTTATTACATCCATAATGCCTTTCTCCTTTTTGAAATGATTCTCTGATTTGATTAGCGGTGTATGAATTTAAAATTTCATCGAATGTATTTTCATGTGGATACATCATATTACCATGTACATCTTTAAATATAATTTCTTGAATACAACAATTACTGCATTCACCAGTTGGTAATATTCTAAGACTTTTATAAATATTAATACATTCTATTGGTTTCATAAATATTCTTAATCATTTAGATCACCATTTTCCCTAATTTTTAGATCTTCATATGGAGCAACAACTCTTCTATAAAATTCCATCTTTGATCCTTCTATTGCTCCTAAGATATCATTTATGTTTTTATAACATAACCCTTTTTCTTCAATATATTTACTAAATATTTTAGACATAGCATAATTCAATTCTCCAGCATTTTTTGGAAAATAACCTTTATCAATCAACTCTTTATATTGTTTTCTAATATAAGGCATATTAACTCCTTTATTTCTTTTTGCCCCGTGAAGGAATATGAAGTCTAACAGGAATATGTTTAAGAGTTTCAACTAAAAATTTATTAAATCTTTTAACATCTAATGATAAATTTTTAGATAATTCAAGATATTTATCTGATTCTAACCAATCAGCATATTCAATATCACCACGGGTTTTATTACATTTTTTACATGAAGATACAAGATTTTCTTCAATGCTAGGACCACCATTTTTCCATAGAACTAAATGATCAACAGTTAGAGGAACATCATCTTTACCACAATATCTACAAGTATAATTATCTCTTTTAAATACATTCCAAGAGACTCCTGCGCTAATTTGTCTTTCAGTCTTTCTGGCAATAATCTTTTTCATTTTACCATTAACACTTGCCATAACTTCAATTTCTTGAAGATCACTTTGTTGAATAAATTTCTTCCAGTCTTCATGATCCATGTTGAGAGTATTCAATCTTATATGAATATCTTCTCCTGGCAATGGACACATATATGTTTCTTTATTTTCATAATCAGTTAAAATAACTCCAGAGATTTGAATGGAGTGCCCAACTTTCAATAGTTCTAATTCACTTAATTTCACTTTAATCTCCTTAATTTAATAATGTACCTACTGGTGCAGTAATATCTAGTGGGGTTTCTTGGGGTTCGTCAAACATTGTAATTTCAAAATTTTCAGGTAATTGGTTTTTTATAGCATTAATAACTGAATAAAAAGCGGATTTTGAGTTTTTGTCTTTCATATTTAAAACTATAGATTCAGCCCATACACATAATAATCTAAGTTCAAAACAATTAATATTTATATTAACATCATATTCAGTTAACATACTTAAACCTTCATAACCACAAATAGGACAACACAACTCACCTTTTATCTCTTTTTCATCTAATAATGTGCGGCATGTCATACATCTAATCGGTTTCATAATCATCCTCAATTAATTTAGTTCCACAAAATGGACAATAATATGGATTGAATACATAGTCGTCATAATCTATAAATCCCATATGCTTATCAATTATAACATATTTATATTCATATATATTCTGAGATTGTAAACAATTACATTTACTCATGGCATTTGTCCAATATGAATCGTTACAATGGATTGACCTTTTGGTTGACTTACATATGAGGATTCTTTAATTAGAAAGTACGGATCATTAGTTCTAATCCATTGTTTGACAGGCATTAGTTCTTGGGATATTGAGAGGATGCGAAAGCCTTGCTGGCGAATAACTCGATTTGAACCCCACCCTAATATCTTTATAAATTCAGATAATATAGTTGATTCAGGGTAGTAGTAATTATGAAAAATACTAAATTTTTTATTTTTTAATTCTTCAATTGTTAATTTTCCAGGCCATATCATTTCTTTTGTTTTTGGAGGTCCAGGGCATTTACCAGGAGAATTACGACAACATTGTTTATCTCCTAATGTATATCTTGATATTTGACCACAACCAAAATCACATAATTGATGCATTTTTCCACTGGGTATCATAATTTCACCTATAAATTATTTTCTTTTATTAATCTTCTAACTCGAGCATAGTTTGCTCCTTTTCCTGCCAATCCACAATTTAATAAAGTTTGTCTAATATTCGGAGAATTTTTATAATATTTAATTAAGTCTTTATCAGAAACTTTTTTAACTCCATGATTGTTAATATTTTTTCCACAATAAGTATCAGTTTGACTATGACAATTTGGGCAAATATATCTAAGATTTTCTCTTTCATTATTTTGATTATTACCATCAATATGATCAAGATGTAATGTTAATGATTTATTATTCCATTCTTTAATACCACAAAAAAGACATTTTTCATCTTGTTCATTTAAAACAATTCTACATTGTTCTACTAATGGTTTTTCTATAAATGGAAGACTATCATAATATTCTTTTAGATTTTCTCTATGGGGTTGATGTCCTTTTAAACATGCGCTTAAAGGAAAATGTCCCCTCGTCCTTCTTTATGAGCTTTTTTAACACCGTCAGAATTTTTTTTGATATTATTTGGGCATTTGGAGTAATGATCTTCACAACACCAATTACCATTAGTCATTTCAAATTTTGCTTGTTGTCCACAACCATAATCACATAATTTAATCTTTCCGCCAGGAACAGTTTTATAACCCTTTAAATTATTAGAAACCTTTTCATTTATTTCTTTTCTTTTAGCTTTAGTAGAAAATCCTCTAGCACATTTAGAATTGCAAAATCTACCTGATCCATAAAATCCATCATGGTCTTTATTACAATATTCACAAATCATATCAAACCTCCTATTATTTTTTAATATGTTCTTAAATAATAGGAGGTTCGTTTTATATGGTAGGCGATCTCGGACTTGAACCGAGAGTCTCATATGAGATATAGGGCTTAAACCTATTGTGTAAGCCATTCCACCAATCGCCCATATTATTTTGTGGTAGGAGAAGAGGGATTCGAACCCACACTACACAGTGCTTAAAACTGTTGACTCTACCTTAGTTGGTCTATTCTCCCATATATTTTATTTATTGTTCTATTCCTGCATATGTATAATTCTTCATCTCTTCACTTCTATTTTTAAATTGAGATTCTGTCATATCAACTTTACTAATACTCAATGATAATTGAGGATTATTATTACTTATACTCAGAAGAGATGCTTCTAATTCATTCATTAATTGCTTTTTAGTAAGTATAGGTCCGATAATTCCTTCTGAGTGCCACATAGCTCTATAATATGAATTAATTTTTTCAGCCATTGATATGATCCCTTCATTTATAATATGTTACATTAAATGAAAAAACAAACTAAAATTGGTGGAGTCGGGCGGAGTCGAACCGCCGTCCAAAGTATATTCCAAGTATACGTCTACGCTTATAGTCATATTGTTTTATAAGACTGACGATCAAATATAACTAAGATCATTGTCAGAATAATTATACTCGAGCATTTATTTCGATTATTCAAAGCACTCGGGGAAAATTACCACCACTGTTCTTTGAAATCTAGTTTCTTAAGTCGACGCCCATTCCCAAATCAGAAACATAAAAGGGATGAACGGATTACGCTGCTATTGCTAGGTCGTAATCGTCTGCAAAATTGCCTGCAGTTGTATTTAATGATCAATTTTTAACGTGGCCCTTGACCAACCACGAAGCGCAATATAAAATTCCTATCTCTGTCGAAACCAAATATCGACCCCATAATTTTAATTATTTAAAAATTTTTGATTCAATTTCCATAATCCAAGAAGTTCCATTACAACTACGATCTTGTCTATCATTAGGAAATAAATATGGACTCCCTATCATGATAGTTAGAATAATAATAGTCATTACAATATAATTCACTTTTTTCATTTTTTAACCTTTATATTTATTTCATAAATATTTTAAAAACTAATTTTGGCCATGATAAAATAAATGGTAATGATTGTTTGTTTAATGTAAATGCCTCACCGCCTGCTGCAGAAAGTCCCCAAGCAAGTAGACATCCTACTCCAAAATAAGTTGTTGCAACTCCAATTAACCAAAACATATATAAACTCCCTATTTAAATGCACCTGTTATTGTATTGACCACTTTATTTTTTATAGCTCTTTTAATTTCATAATTATCTTCTAAATCTTCAAGAGCTTCATCCACAATATAATAAGCTTGTTTTTTTACAGATTCAGCTATTTTAACTAAAAGAGTTGAAGTAATAATTTCATCTATTTTCAAATCCTTAAAAGCTTTATCAAGATCATCATCAGTTATAGTTTTTAAAGCTTTTAATTTAATTTTATTTTCAATGATAGATTGCTCAATATCAACTGCTCGTTGAAGTTTTTGATATGGTTCTGCATTGGCGCTTAGTTGACCATTTGTTTGGACTTTTTGACCATTGATAATAATAGAATTATTACCACCTGCTTTTTTACCAAATATTTTATTTATAAAATCTACTGCTATATCATTCATAATTCACCTATATACATTTATGAGTTAAAATTGGCGGAGAGGACAGGAGTCGAACCTGCAAAGCTTTTACACCCGACTGTTTTCAAGACAGTTTGACAGCCATTGTCCACCTCTCCATTTTTTATTATTCTATATTATCAATTGATTCTTCAATTGATTCATATTCTGGATTTACATTTGTTGGATATAAACATACTAAATGTAAATCTTCAACAAATTTATTTTTTGTTACATTCCCAAATAAAGATGTTGTTAATTTACTATTCTCAATAACATTTAATAAATCTGTATTAACTGGAGTAATGTCAAATTCAATTTTAAAAAGTTTAAACTCTGATAGATTGGCATATCCTATAATATTCTTAAGATCAACCTCTCCTTTTCTTGAAGGAAACAGAGTTACTGGAATATCTTTCTTAGAAAATATTTCTCTTAAATCTTTCTCTCTATAAATTCGACCATTTAATGTAGGTTGATCTGGTAAAAAATTTAATTCAAATTTCATTAGATACTTGATCCTTTTTTCATTGTATTATCTTTACAAGCCAATGTTCCTCGACCTCTTAATGTTCCTCTCATAATTAATACTCCCATATATCTTCTATTAATTTATCAATACCTAATACTTGCATTTTAATAGTGATAAACTCCATAATGGTTGGTTGAAAGGGTTTTCTTGCCAGCACCATATTTGCTTCTCTTGGAGTTCTATCATTCTTAGTATTGTTACAAGGTTTACAAGCAGCAACACAATTATCGAAAGATGATTTACCACCTCTTGATTTTGGTATTACATGATCAATTGTTAATTTTTGATCAACTATGCCACAAAATTGACAAGTGAATCTATCTCGATAAATAACATTTCGTTTACTATAAGGAACTTTAGCTCTATAGACTCTTCTAACTATATCTACAAGACGTAAAACTTTAGGAATATAAATCTCCCAAGTTCTTTGAGAATCACGGAGAATCTTATCAGTAGCTTTTAATACTTCAACTTTACCTTTTGCTAATAGTATCATAGCTCGTTTCCAGTCTATAGTATTTAAAAAACTATAATCACTGTTTAATAAAATAACCCGCTCCATTGTCTTATCTCCTTATAAATTTACTCCTTACCAAACCCAATTTTTTGTTTTTCATTATTACATGATACACTTAATAATGATGCATCTACCCATTCTGCTTTTAATTTATCAGTTGCCCATTGACATTCATATTGAATATGAGTACCTCTAATCAACATGCCAGTTATAGTAGCATCTATTGTATTTGCTATTTTAACTGGAGTACCAGATGGGTATACTTCAAGATATGGTTTATCCATGAATGTCCTTTAATGTTATGGAAGGGCTATTCAGGATTGAACTGAAAATGCCTGGATCAAAACCAGGTGTGATACCATTTCACCATAGCCCATCAAATTATTCTTTTATATCATTAAAATTAAATGAAGCATAGTCAGTAGCTTCATATGTTAAATGATAATCAAAACTTCTCATATTCTTTTGTTGAATATCTTTTAACTCATCACAAGAATCCATACATTTTGGAAATGAGTTTTTATACATCTCACAATTCTTACATGGACTTTTTGTCATGATATTTTACCTATGAAATTTTGAAATAGATTCAAGTGTTTCTAGTTGAGTATGTTGAATGCCTTCAATTCTATTCAATTTGTATTTAATTCTTTGTTGCCATGTTTGAGGTACTGGACTCTCATCGCAAGTATCATTACAATCTCTTGGCCCAAATATAAAATTTTCTAATTCAGTTAAATCACCACTAACCCTTTGCGATCTTTCGATAATACTATCTAATTGAATTTCAATTATTTCGCATAGACTAGCATTTTTTGGAGCGATTTGTGCCATTGATGTTCCTGCTGGACCTATACTATTTTCAAATCTTCTTTGATCAGTCACTTGATTTCTCCTTTTCATATTCACCATTGATTTTAATAATTCTTCACCCATCAACAAACATTCATTTATTTTTTTATTAAGTTCATCACTAAATGGCATAATAAACCTTTATTTTTCTTTTTTTAAAAATGGTCCTCCCAGGAAGATTTGAACTTCTCGTCGTACGGTTATAAGCCGTGTGCTCTAACCAATTGAGCTATGGGAGGCGAATTTGATTTTGTGGCGAGCCATTGAGGAATCGAACCCCATCCTACAGTTTTGGAGGCTGTTTGGTCACCATGACCTATGACCCGTAAATTGATATGACATATAGCGACATATATATCATTTATATTATGTTCTAATAAAATAAGAAATCAACTCATTCATTTTCAATGTTTCCAATTTACCATATCAGATATATATTCAAAAAAATTATTATCTTTCTTTCCGACTACTGCTTCAATCCAATCAAGTTTACCAGTACCTTGACATTTATTACATATATGAAGCATTTTTTTTCCAGGAACTTTTATTATATGACCTCTACTAGTTTTAATTTCACATACTTCTTGTGTATATCCAAGATCACCAAGACCTTTACATTCTGGACATTCTATATCACCTTTTTCATGTAGTTTCATTAGATCACCTTACATATTTGAAAAATCAAATACATCTTCATATAATGCTTTTATTGATCTTAGTATATTAAGTCTATTTGAATTTAAGTTTAATGCATCGCTCATAATTTTAACATTATTTAAAAAACTATTAATACTAGGAATCAATGATGATAAAGCAATCATATATTGATCGTAATCACCATCTTCTAAATTATCAATACATGATTTACATAATTTATATTCATTATATAAAATTTCTTCTTCTGGAAATTCAAATAAATTTTCATCAACCCCATTATTATCAATAATTTGATGAACTAAAAATGTAGATATTACTTTATCACATTCTCTCATATCATTAATTATAACACTCATTTTTTCATCATAAAGTTCTCTTTCTGATTTAGGTTGACCTTCCCCCATTACTCTCAATAACAAACTAATTTTATGCCAAGTTAGACCTTCAATATAGAATTCATTATTCATTCCAATCTCATATAACTTTCCATCATCAGTTCCAATTTGATCATCAATAGCCTCACATTCATATTGATAATTTCCATCAATTTCTTTTAAAATTTTAATTAAATCTGAAATTGCTGCCTTTTCAGGAGCTTCGTTTAGTTGATCAATCACTCCTTGAATTATTTGAGTTGATACTTTTAATTTAGATACTACCTTATCATTCCACATTTATATTTCTCCTTCTGAATTAAAATCATTGGATTCTATTGCAACCCATTCAGATCCATTATATGCAAATACTTTATTTTTAGTTGTATTATAATAAGTAGTTCCATGAACTGGATTTTTAGGGGGATTGTTACCAGGGTCACTCCATATAGAAAATAATGGACTTGGTGCCTTTCCAACTATATTCTCTATCCAATCAAGTTTTCCCATTCCATGACATTTATGACAATCAAAAGGACCTCCATCAGTATATCCCTTACCATCACATTCATCACAAATTACATCACCTTCTTTACAATTTAAAAACTCAAATAATTTTTCATCATAATTTTTTTCTTTCATGATTATTCACCATAGGTTGTACTTCAAGAATCTCTTTAGAAGATATTTTAGGCATTGGTTTAAAATCAACAGACCATTCAATATATTGAAATGGATGAAATCTCAATTGTGTTTGTTTTCCTACAATATTTTCTATCCAATCAAGTTTACCAATACCTCGACATTTAGGGCACTGTATATAATAAACTGCGATATAATCATCTGGTTTAATAGTTTCTATTTTACCTTCTCCATCACATCTATCACAAATAACTTCTCCATCTTTTATTTCAAGTCCCATAGTTTCATTGACTCCATACTATAAAGAAATGCATCTATGGCATCAGTAGTAGTATCTTGTATTGTCCAATCCTTCTTTAATTTTCTATTTTTAGGAGTAAGGTGTTTAACTTTGATGATAATATCTTTTTTACCAGTTATATTTTCAATCCAATCAAGTTTTCCAGAACCTTGACATTTTGGACAATGGATTAATCCTTTACGATCTTTTTCCCTACGAGTTAATTGATGATATTTTTTATATCGGAATCCATCACACTCAGGACATATAACTTCACCGTCTTTTAATTTAGTCATTAAACACCACTATTGGAGGATTTATTTCATGATGGTACAAATCGGTTCTTTTTATAAAATCAAGTCTATGAGGTTTTGATCCAACTATTTGTTCAATCCAATCAAGTTTTCCAGATCCATTACAATGTCTACAAACTGTATAAATTGAGGATGCTAACGGATGGGTTTTTAAACGACACTTACCCGTTCCATTACATTTTTTGCAAATTATTTCACCATCTTTTAAATCCATAATAAATTCCTATGCTACATATGAGGCAATTTTATAAGTAGAGTTTTCAAAAGTAAACATGTTTGGATACATTGATGCAAAGTCATAATCAACATTCCATGTAAACTTAACTTTTTTTCCAACAACTACTTCTATCCAATCAAGCTTGCCTTCTCCATTACAATGATCACACCCCCAAACATTAGGTTTTCCTTTTCCAACGATACTATTACCTTTACATTTTGGGCACAATACCTCGCCTTCTTCTAATTTCATATTCATGTTTAGTCATCCTTATAAGTTTTAATGTAATTGGATTATTAGGACCTTTGATGTTTTCTATCCAATCAAGTTTACCTTTACCATTACATTTGAAGCATGTATATACACCAAATACTGGAACATCAGGAATATAATTATTATCACATAATCCAGATCCATTACATTTAGGACATATAACCTCACCTTCATTTAATACTAAAGTCATAACTAAGCTTTGGTTTGTAAGGAGTATACATATCTTCTTTCTTTCCAACTATATTTTCAATCCAATCAAGTTTACCATAACCTTTACATTTATCACATCCCCAAACAACAGATTTACCTTTACCAACAATATAGTTTCCTTCACATTCAGGACATATAACTTCACCATCTTTTAAGTCCATAATGATCCTCTTAACTCAATAAGTTTAGTTAGCATTTCAGTATCTTCATCATGAAATTGTTTTTCAAGTATGTTAATTTCATCAAAGATTGCTGATCTTCTTGGATCATTTTTATTAACTCTTGTAAATATACTTTCATTGGGGGGAAATACATCTTCAGTCATTAAATCATATGGATCTATTCTATTTGGTCTTTGAATTGTCCACCAAAGATATAATTCTTTTATAG
>Ga0180007_10005272_pt1 | contig 13200 bp, 14 predicted proteins | sample MM_PC_MetaG_FD_121122 | JGI IMG/M metagenome (GOLD analysis project Ga0180007, IMG submission 121122) | Groundwater microbial communities from the Aspo Hard Rock Laboratory (HRL) deep subsurface site, Sweden - MM_PC_MetaG | ecosystem: Environmental > Aquatic > Deep subsurface > Groundwater... | reverse complement strand
GTGAGAATTTGGGTTGATATATAAGTCTTTTCTGGGACCGTCCCTGAATCATGTAAGTCTTTTCTAGGACCGTCCCCTAAAAATCAGAGTTAGAGGAAAAATAATATCTTTGAGTGAGAAGTGGCCATCTTGATTGAGATCAAAAGGTAAGAGAGTTTTAAATTTGATAGTGGTTTGGGTGGGATTTAAGATAGCGTTGAGTTGCCTGGGCAAGTAGTAAGGTTTTAAAATGACAAAACGATAGTTATTTTGAGGGATGAGATTAAAGAGTTTTATGGGTTGGGAAATAGAGTTTATTAAAGTGATGGTTAATTCTTTTTTTAAAGTTTGATCTTGATCATAAATTAATAACCGGTAATCAATTGGTTTTGAGTTGTTTTTTAAAAATCTAGTGGCTTTAACGATTATATTGGGAGGTGGAATGATTTCAATGGTTTTTTCGATAACTTGACCAAAAGGTTTTTGGGAGTTTTGAAGCTGAGCCTTAATAAAAACTTGTTGAGGTTGAGATGGAGTATTGATATTGATAGTGAAAGTTGTATTTGAAAAAGGCTTGGTGGTGTTTATAAAAGTAGTCGAGAAAGACTCTTGGGAAAGATTGCTGGTAATAATAAGTGAAGTATTTTTTTGACCCCAAATGGATTGGCCGGTATTTTTAAAGGTGGCGGTAAGTTGATAGTTTGAAGACTCGGTTAGTTTATCTGGTATAGTTTCTTCAAGTAATTGACTATCGTTAATTTGGGCTGGTTCCCCCGCAATTTTACTTAAGTCTTTAACGGCATAGTAGTGTGGATAGAACTCGTTTGAGTTGGGTTTTTGCCAGGCAAATTGATCAAATGGTGGTTGAGGGAAATTTAAAATAAAGGGGGTAACGGCAATTAGGTTGGGTTGAGTCCAAATAGATTTAAAGGCCGATTGATAAAATTTAGATAAGGCCAGATCTTCGGTAGAAGCTCCTAAAACTTTACCATCTTTATGAATCCAACCGGTTTCGGTAATAAAAATAGGTATGCTGTTGGGTAAGCCAAAGTTTTTTAAGTAGTTGATCTCTGCTTGATAACTTTGAAGAGAGCCAAAACCAGATCCGGTAACCGGACCGGAAAAACCGGGATTAGGGTAAGAGTGAGAATTCCAGCCATCAAAAAGTTTAAAGATTTCAGGGTCAGATCGATACATCTTTGACCAATAATCAGTGACGGTCATGGTATTAACAGAGTTGGGAGCGGCGGTGTCAAAACCAGCCGGAAGGATAAAGTAGTCTGATGAACTTTGCTTTAAAGCTTGATGGAAGGTTCGAGCAATTTTGGCATACTCTTCAGGATTGATGATGTTCCCCCACTCTTTGGCGTGATTGGGTTCGTTAAACAAGACAATGTATCGATTTTGAATGACCCAGTTTAAATTATTTAAAAAATTAACCCAAGTATTAACTTGGTCAAGCTTTGGGGTAGCCCAATAGTCGTCAATGGGGACAGTGGCTAGCCTGATGATGGGAATAAGTTTTAAGTCACGACATTTATCAAAAATATTTTGCCATTTATTTTGATCGAGGTCATTTTGGCGAATAACCAGAGTAACATAACCCCACTGGCCACCGGTACTGTTGACTAAATCAGCGGCGGGTTCAAGGTCGTCTAAATCAAGGGCGTGAATGCCAAAACGATTATTAGTTACTAACCTAGGGTCGGTAATGGCTTGAACCGGTTTAACCAATAAGAATAAAAATAGTAAAGAAAAGAGTAAGATATTTCTCATGAATGGCTATTATACCCTGCAGGGACGGACCCTGCAGGTTAATCAGGAATGCAGTTGGGCCAGATATAGGCTTGGTTGATGGATAAAACGTAAGCAGCGGTTTGGATAGATATTTTGGCATTGTAACGAGTGTCTGGATCGGGTTCAAGATTTAGTAAATTCTGATAATGAGCCCAAGCATTGGGAGAAAACTGGAATAAACCGGCATAGGAAAGATTTTTAGCACTTGGGTTAAAGCCGGATTCACAAACAGCAAGGTGTCTCAATAAATTGGGGTCAAGATTATATTTTTGAGAAAATTCATCAATAAATCCATGAATTTCTTCCGGGGAAAATGAAGGTTGAGGGGAAGGCCCGGCATTCGCCGGGTAAATCTTGCTAATGTTTTCAGAAGTTTCAGGGGTATTCACCCCTGAGGAATTGATAATAGTTTGGTTAATTATTGGAGAGGGAGAGGGAGAGGGAGTGAAAATTGATAGAGATGAAGGACTAGGGTTGAGGGTTGGGGTGATCTGGGCCACTCGATTTCTTTTTGATTTAAAAATAGTTAAGATTATTATGAAAGTGATAAATCCAAGCCATTTTAAACAAGATTTGGGGGTTGGTTTTACCATAGCTAGTTTAGTTATAATGCTCTCGATATCTTTGGTAGAACTGATGGAAGTTGTTACACCAATCTTGAATAAAAATATTATTTACAAACATGGGTTCAAGATCTATTAAAAGATCTTTTGATTTAATTTTTACTATTTTTTTATCTAGTTTAGAAAAAGCTTTTTTAATATCTAAAGAATTTTTCTTTAACTGATTTTCATTAGGAATAATTTTTTTATTCATGTACCAAATTAAATCATAAAAATCTCTACCTTTAATATCAATACCTGTATTTCCTTTTTTGTAAACCCTATCAAGGCAAGCATTTATTTTTCCTGCCATTAAAGTGGGTAGGTCATAGTGTTTAATTAGAATGGAAAACTCTCCCTGTGAGTAAGGAGTTATTAAAGTAGGATAGTTATTATCTTGCTTATCATTAATTTCTACTTTAATATGTAGTTTTTCTGATTTCATTGGTGATAAGCCTAAATCATATAGAATTGGAAATTTGAAAGTTAATCTTGAAATTTTACTACCTGATTGAGTAGAATAGTTGAAATTTTCAAACTTTAATTGCTTAAAGTAGCTTGCTAGGCATTCACCTGTTTGATTAATGTTAATTGACAAGTTGGTTTCAAAGTCTAAATCCTCGGACATTCTGTTTAAATCGTAAACCTTACGTAAACATGTGCCCCCGTAAAGTGTTAAGTTTTTGTATTTTTTATGATTAAAAATTGCTTTTAAAACGTGATCCTGTAAGTGTTCTTTAATGTACACTTTTATAGACGAGCTTGAAGCCCCCTGATTAATCAGTTGGTTTTTGATTAATTTAATTTTATAAATTATTGGGTGCATATTTGATTATATTTTTAATAATTAATTTTAATTTGTTAATTTTAGCTAAATTACTGTATTTTTCTAGTTCTTTGAAGTCTTTTTTTGAAAAACTATCTAAGTTTAACCTTAATTCTTTAACTAAATTACGTTTATTAAAATTATTGGCTAAAGATCCCGCTTTAAAGTAAAAGTAGTCAAAAAGGGCTTTAGCCTTGGTGGCTACATAGTATTCGTGTTTTCCAAAAAATCTCAATTTATAACCGAGAAATAAATCTTTTTTAATATTTTTGTAGATAAAGGTGCTTAAATTATTTGACAGTCTTGAGCCGGTTTTTAAAGTAACTAAAGTGATAGGAAAAGTGCCTTCAGTTAAAACCTCGTGTTTACTAAGAATATATTCTAAGGATAAATAGGAGGGAATTTTTAGTCTTGAGGCTAAAAATTCCCTAAACTCAGGTTCTTGACTGTATTTCTCTAGATTTTTTCGAGTGGTATAAGTTCCACGCTTTAATGAAATAATTTTTCCTTTTTTTAACCAACGATAAATATTCTGCTCTATTGATTTTAAAGAATTTTTAGGATTTAAGGTTAATAGTTGATCTTTTGTAAAGTAGATTAGCTCCTCAGCTTTGTTTAGTTCACTGATGTTCATAATGTCTAATTCTATTTAAGATATACTACTTATTATGTAGTATATCTTCAATAATGTCAAGATGGTTACTTTGAGGTTGGTTGGTAGTAGTTTGGTTAATTATTAGAGGGGGAAATGAATTTTTGGTTGTAGCAAGATTTGGCTTTGGTGTAGCCGGCTTTTTGAGCTTCTGATTCGGTACAAAACCATTGTTCATCTTTGTCTTTTTCGACGATAGTAGAGTTGTACTGAGCACAACCCGGAAAGTAGTATCTTTTTAGACTTTGATTATTTAAATCGATATTGCCTTTGATAATACAGTCAGGATTATCTAAATTTTTATCTTTTTGGTAGCAGTTTGGAGAGTAAACCCCTAGCTGATTTTTTTTGGCTAAGTTGCCGGCAATTTTTAGATTTTCGGTTTGTGAAGTTTTATCGGAGTGGTAGCGCCCAAAACCGTTGGCAACTATTTTTAAATTAATTAAATCTTTACCCAAGTAAACTAAGGCCATGGCTCGGCCTCGTTGGTCTAAGATTTTTTCTTGAATAGTAATTTTTTTATCTTTGACTAAAGATTCGAGATAATCTTTTGATTCTTGACCATAACAGTACTCTAGTTCCGGAGAGTCAACCTGGCGAAGTCGTAAACGAACCTTGCCGTCTAGTAATAAAGTATCGCCATCTAGGACTTCTAAAACTTTAATACCATAATCACTGGTGGGACGAGAGACTAAAAAAAAGTTAAAAAGTAAAGAAGGAATGGCAATTATAAATCCAAGCCATTTTAACCAAGATTTATTTTTCTTTTTTGCCATACGTATATTCTATAAGCATTGGTCTGGTAAAACTCCTAAAGAATCATTAAAACGATTGATAAAGTTAAATAAACCGACCACGCTTGAAATTTCTACAATTTGAGGGTCGGTGTAATATTTTTTCATTTTTTGTATAAGTTTCGAATCAATATTAAAGGCATGCTTAGTTGAAGCAACAGCATATTCTATGGCTGTTTGTTCTTTTATGGAAAGATTTTCTGACTCAATATTTTCAATGTCTTTATCGGTTAGTCCAAACACTTTTAACTGTTGTTTGGCAACTGAAACACAAAATTCACATTTATTTAAATCTGATATTTTTAAAGCAATTCTCCATTTTAAGAGTTTATCAACCGGGGCATCATCCATGATGGCTTTAAACATAATAAAGAAACCGATTAAAACATCTTCGCAATTAGCCATGACTCTCATCCATTTAGGAACTTTACCACTGGCTTTTTTTATTTTTTGAAATAAAGCTTTGGCTTGACCTTTAGCTTCGTCATCGGTAACTTGATGAACTAATGGTGGGATTGATATCATAATTGCCTTTCTAATTCTAAGAATGTATAGGAATATTTGTTAGATTGATTAGTTTTTTTTGAGATAATTTTATTAAATTGTGAAGAATAATCCGGAAAGAAAGTATCACAATTAAAGTTGCCTTTGATATGAGTGATATAAAGTTTATCGGCAAATGGCAGGGCTTGCTTGTAGATTTCTCCCCCGCCGATGATAAAGATTTCTTTTTGGTCTAAAGTTTTAGCTAAAGCAATGGCTTTTTGAAGAGAGTGAATAACTTGAATATTCCGCTCCGGAGCGGAATATTGGGGATGGCGGGTGATGATGATGTTGGGACGATTTGGTAAAGGTTTGCCGATGGATTCAAAAGTTTTTCTACCCATAATGATGGGGTGTTTGGTGGTAATTTTTTTAAAATATTTGAAGTCGGCTGAGATATGCCAAGGAATTTTACCTTTTTTACCGATACCGAAATTATCGTCGTGGGCAACTATTATGGAGATGGTGGCACTCATTTAAAATCCACCAACAACAGTGATTTTGGCTTTGATGGGTGGGTGATGTTTATAATTTTGAACTTCAAAATCTTTAAATTTAAAGTCATCGATATTTTTAATTTTTGGATTGATTTTCATGATAGGAAATGGTTTAGGTTTTCGACTAAGCTGTTGTTTAACTTGGTCAAAGTGGTTTTCGTAAATATGGGCATCGCCAAAAGTATGAACAAAGTAACCGGGCTTGTAACCGGTAACTTGGGCTAAAATTAAAGTAAGTAAGGCATAAGAAGCAATATTAAAAGGCACGCCCAAGAACATATCGGCTGATCTTTGATAGAGTTGGAGAGAGAGTCTGTCTCCGGTAATATTGATATGATAAAAAGTATGACAGGGAGCAATGACCATAGATTCTTCTTTAGTTTTGGCCATTTCATAGATGTAAGCCGGATTCCAGGCTGAAACAATGTAATGTTTTTTTTGAGGCTTGGTTCTAATTTTTTCCAAGACCCATTTTAGTTGGTCAATTTCCCTACCATCTCCGGTGGGCCATCTTCGCCATTGAACTCCGTAAACCGGACCGAGCTCACCCCACTTAGCCATAAATTTTTTATCTTTAATGGCTTTATCTATAAACTCTTCCATAGATAAATCCGGAACTTTCCCTTTTTCCATAAGTTGCTTATAAGGTTTATAAGCCCAGTCATCCCAAATATGAACGTTGTTATCAACAAGATATTTTATATTTGAACTACCTGATAAAAACCAGATTAACTCGTGAATAATACCTCGTAAAAAAACTTTTTTAGTGGTGAGTAAAGGAAAGCCTTTGAAAAGATCAAAGCGGATTTGACAACCAAACAGACTTTTTAGTTTAACTCCGGTTGAATGACTAACTTTCCAAGTGCCGTTAGTTAGGATATTTTGAAGTAAATTTAAATATTGATATTCAGGGTGTTGTTTGATCATTTCTTTAAGCATAGGAAAAATGGTTGTACTTGTAAAGCGAAATCTGCTATGATAGAGAAATGAAAAAACAAAAAAAGTCTAAATCTTCAAAGAAATGTTGTTTTAAGAAGTTTGAGGGTTGTAAAAAGTTTTGTGGCAAAAATTGGAAGAAGTTTTTAGTGTTGGTTGGAATTCTTGGTCTTTTGGTTTATTTTAAAAGTATGATAGTGGTATCTTTTGTTAATAATCAGCCAATTTTTAGATGTAGTTATATTAAGGAACTTGAAGCACAGGGTGGAAAACAAATTTTAGATACGATGATAACTAAGGCTTTAATCCTTCAAGAAGCAAAGAAAAAAGGGATTGAAGTTAGTCGGGAAGAAATTGATACTGAGTTAGTAAGAATTGAAGAAATTGCAAAACAACAAGGAATGGGCTTAGATGAATTGTTGGAATCACAAAATGTAAAAAGAGATGATTTAATAAAACAAATTGAGATCCAAAAAATAGTCGAAAAATTAGCCGGTGAAGGGATTGCAATTAGTGACGAAGAAGCAAATTTATATTTGGAAGAAAATGCAGATTTTCTACCGGAAGATTCTACTCCTGAGGAGTTAATGAATATAGCTAAAGAACAATTAATACAACAACAACTAAATAGTAGTATTCAAGAAATGATTTTGAAATTAAAAGATGAGGCCAAGATAGTGAGTTGGCTTTAGATAGTTTTTGATTTTTCTAAAGATAGATTTCTAGTGATTGGTCCTAAGGGAATTTTGTTATCTTGGTCATCGATAAATAAAACAATGGTTTTACCTTTATGTTTGGTTGGATAATAATCCAAATCGTACATGACTTGTGGTGAGCCACCAAACTGTTTACCGGTCCATTTGGCTGGGCCGGCATCGGCAATAACGGCAACCACCGCCCTACCATTATCCGGGTTGATAACTAAAACTTTTCGATATTTATACCAATCCCTTAATTCTTTTAATCGTTGTTTCCAATCCGGCAGATAGAGGGTTTGAACAGCTAAATAATATTTTTCTCTTTCGATATCACTGGAAGCCATCTGAGCTCGACTTTCAGCAAAGTAACCCCAAGCGCCTTTACCCGAAGCAATGCCGGCTGATTGAAAGTCCCGATCAGTAATTGTGTCTCCGGGAAATCTTAGTAAGTGTTGCTCTAAACCCATATAACCTACTTGGTGATTTAAACGATTGCCGTCGAGTTCAGCGTAAGCTTTGACTCCCAGAGTTTCTTTAATGTCTTGAGAGAGTTTGGTTAGTTCTTGCTCGGTTAAAATTCGACTGGATTGAGGAAGAGTTTTTTTGATTTTATCGGCAAGAAGTTTTCTTATTTCTTTAGTAGAAATTAGTCCAAGCGGAGCTCGAAGCTCGAGTGGTTTTTCCGGTAAACTTTTTATTTTATCTGAACCGGAAGATAAAAGGAGAGTGCCGGTAAGAGTGGCGGCGGCTAGAAAATTAGAAGATTTTTTGGGCATGTTGGAGACGTTTAATTACGGTTTCTTTTCCTAAAATTTCCAAGACGTCAAAAAGCGGTGGGGTAAAAGCCCTGCCGGTAATTGCCAGTCTTAGGGTCATAAAAGCGGGACGAGGTTTCAAGTTTTCTTTAGCTTGGAGTTGATGTAAAGCTTCTTCTATGGTTTTTATATTCCAATTTTTAATATCTTTAATAACGTTTTCAGCTTTGTTTAAATAATTTTTGGTTTGGTTTTTATCCATCTTTGATTCTTTTAAGATTTTTTTTAGGGAAAGCTCAGGTTGAGTAATAAAATAACTAACTAAATCTTTTACTTGAGATAAGTGCTCGATTCTTTGATTAATTAAAGTCCAAATTTTGCTAAATTTTTGAGGATTTAATTCTTTTGGAATAAAATTTTCTAATCTTTTTAAAATATCTTTCTCATCTAGTCTTCTTATCCATTGAGCGTTTATCCAATTGAGTTTATCAATATCGGCGATTGGTCCTTTTATATGCATGTTTTCAAACTCAAAATGTTTAATTAATTCATCAATGCCAAAAATTTCTTGACCCAAAGGATGATTCCAAACTCGAGTGGCTAAAAAATTAATAATGGCTTCTTTAAGGTAACCTTGATCAAGATACCAGTTAAACGAAGCGTGGCCATGACGCTTACTTAACTTAGAGCGGTCTGGATTTCGAAGAAGTGGGGTGTGAATAAACTTGGGTGGATTCCAATTAAAGTATTGGTATAACAAAACGTGTTTAGGGGCTGAACTGATCCACTCTTCTCCTCTAACCATGTGAGTAATTTTCATTAAATGGTCATCGACCACTACGGCTAGATGATAAGTTGGGTAACCATCTGATTTTAGCAAAACTTGATCGTTGATAGTATTACTGTCAAACTTGATCTCGCCTCTAACCAAATCGTTTACAATAATTGTTTTGTTTTGGGGAATATTTAAGCGAATAACATGAGGGCTGGTTTTTAATTTATCTTTTATTTCTTTTTTGGAAAGAGAAAAACAATGTTTATCGTACATGGGTGGTTGACCATTTTTTTGCATTTCCTGATTAACTTGTTCAAGTCTTTCTTGGGAGCAAAAACAATAGTAAGCGTAATTTTGATCGATTAATTGTTTGGCGTATTTTTGGTAGATATTAAGTCTTTCTGATTGGCGGTAAGGGCCAAAACTTCCACCATGTTTGATGCTTTCATCAGGAGTTAAGCCTAACCAATCTAGAGCATTAAAAATTGCTTGTTCCGAGTCTTTGACTTCTCGTTTTTTGTCTGTATCTTCGATACGAATAATAAATTTACCATTCTTTTTTTTAGCATAAACATAATCAAATAGGGCTTGAAATAAAGTACCGATGTGAGGATTGCCGGTTGGTGAGGGTGCCAGTCGAGTTCTTATCATTTACTTGAATTGTAACAGAGAAAACAGCTATACTCAAAGTAATATGGCAACATTAACTGAAACGGCTACAAGCACTAGAAAGGCAATTAAAATCGGAGGGTTGTTAATTATAGTATTTTTATTTTTTAAATTTAGCTTATTTGTCTACACAAACTTTATTAAGGTAATTAAGCCTCCACCGGCACAACCGCCAACAGTCAGTTTTGGTAAATTGCCAACAATTGAGTTTCCTGAAAAACTTCATCCTGAGTTAACTTTAAGACTGGAGACACCGTCTGGTGGAACTCCGGACTTGGGAGATCGAGCCAGTGTTTACTTGATGCCAACTTTTAGATCTAGTTTTATGGCCTTGGGACAAGCTAAGGAGTTGGCAGCAAAAATTAACTTTACCAAAGACCCCAAAGAAATTACTGAAAGAAGATATCGTTGGGAAACAGATGAGTTTTTGCCCAGCACTTTGGAGATGGATATTATTGATGGTTCATTTATATTAAAAAGAAACTGGCAGTCTGATCCAACGATTTTATCTGAAAAACAGTTGCCTGGAAAAGAACAGGTGGAGATTGAAACGAAAAACTTTTTGAGACAAATAGAGTTACTTTCTGATGGTATTCGTAAAGCGCGAGTGGAAGTAACTTATTTAACTTTTTCGGCTGGCCAATATACTAAGGCAATTAGTTTATCTGAAGCTGATTTTGTACAAGCGGATTTATATAGACCTGATATTAACGATCAGTTAGTTATGCCTCAAGATCCGAATAAAGGAGTGGTAAGAATTATTTTCTCCGGATCAAGAGAAGCTGAAAAAAGAATTGTGCAGGCAGAATATAACTACTTTCCGGTTAACTTAAACCAACTGGCTACTTATCCAATAAAAACGGCTAGTCAAGCATGGAGAGAATTACAAACCAGACAAGGATATATTGCAAGTATTGGTGAAAATATAAGCGAAGTGATAGCGATTAGAAAAATTTATCTTGGTTATTTTGATGGTGAATCTTCTTCCGGTTTTTTGCAACCAATAATTGTGTTTGAGGGTGATAATGATTTTTTTGGTTATGTTCAAGCTATTACTAATGAATGGCTGGAAAAACCTCTAACCACTGGTGGTTTGTAAAAACCCAATCAATTAATTGAGTGGATTCACCAAAACGATCCTGACTTCCTAAAATGACCGTAATAATTTCTTTATTTCCTCGCTGAGTGTAAGTAACTAAACACTCGCCGGCTAATTCCGTCCAACCGGTTTTGACTCCTTTTAAGCCTGAAACATTTCCCAGTAAATCATTGATGGTTTTTAAATCGTGAGTTATGGTGTTATCAATATCGGTAACCGTAATGCTTGAAATATTAACAATTTTTTTAAAAATAGGATTTTCCATAGCTACTACTGTTAGAATGGCAATGTCGTGAGTTGTGGTATAGTGGCCGTAAGAATCAAGACCGGAAGAATTTTGAAATTGAGTGTCGTGCAAGTTTAAGTCTTTGGCTTTGATGTTCATGGCTTTAATAAAACCTTTTTCACCATCTTGGTGAAGATTAGCAAGTACATAAGCGGCGTCATTTCCTGACTGAACCAAAAGACCGTAAAGCAAGTTTTCTATGGTAATTTTTTCCCCCATTTCAAGCTCCATAACTTGCCCAATATTATTTAATGATTTGATAGTCACGACTTTATTTAGATCGTAACTATCTAAAATTACTAAAGCAGTCATAATTTTAGTAATGGAAGCCGGTGGAAGTTTTAAATCAGGATTTTTTTCATAAAGAATTACTTTTGAGTTTTGATCAATGACAATAACTGACTTGGCTGATAAATATGGAGCTTTTATACCAGTGTGATTAACAGGATAATCTGAGATTGATAAAAACTGATGATTGGCTGGTCTGACTATTGGATTATTGTTGGACAAATCGAGAGAGGAGTAGTAATTTCTGGCAGGGAGCAGGCATAGGAAAATAAAAATAAATAAAAAATTAGTTTTTAATTTTGAAGATTTTTTTATGAAACTTATAAAAGATTTCATTTTGCTATCTTAATATGAAGTTCTTTGAGTTGCTCCGAAGTTGGGATTGAGGGAGCATTAACAACTGCAGTTTTTCCGGAAGAAATGCTGGGAAAAGCCATGACTTCGCGAACACTTGGTTCACCAAAAAGAACCATAAGCAAACGATCAATTCCCGGAGCAATCCCGCCATGGGGAGGAACACCATACTTAAAAGCAGTGAGCATATGTTCAAATTCTTGTTTTTGTTTTTCGGTAAAACCGATTAAATCAAAAACTTTTTCTTGAACTTTTGGATCATGAATTCTAATCGATCCCCCGCCAACTTCAAAACCATTTAAAACTAAATCGTGCTGAAGACCGCGAACTTTGAGTGGGTTTGATTCTAGGAGTTTAATGTCGTCAGGGTGAGGAGAAGTGAACATGTGGTGAGAAGGGGCAAACTCGGCTTTACCTGAACCATGAAAAAAATCTTCGCTGGATTGTTTGTTAAATAAAGGAAAATCGAGAATCCAAGTAAAAGCCATTTCATTTGGATTATTTTTGTCTTTTCGTAAGTCTGGTTTATCTAAACCATATTTTTTTTGAGCATTAAGATGAGAAATTCTTGGCCAAGGTGTAGTTGAGATCTTTTTTTCCGGAAATAATTCTTTAACTAGTCTGGTAAACATCACTTCAATTAATTGAAGTATGTCTTCTTGAGTCACAAAAGACATTTCTAAATCTAATTGAGTGAATTCTCCATAGGCTCGGTCGGCTCGAGGGTCTTCATCACGAAAACATTTGGCAATTTGAAAGTATCTCTCAAAACCAGCGACCATTAAAAGTTGTTTGTACTGTTGAGGACTTTGAGGAAGGGCATAAAATTTTCCTGGTTGAAGGCGACTAGGAACTAAAAAATCTCTGGCTCCTTCCGGAGTAGTTTTGGTAAGAATTGGGGTTTCGATTTCAACAAAATCTTTATTTAATAAATATTCTCTAATAAATCTAACTGCTTTAGATCTGGTTTTAATAATGTTATTCATTCTGGGTCTTCGAAGATCTAGGTAGCGATACTTTAGGCGCATTTCTTCGTTAATATCATGACCGTCGTTGGTAACCGGTATGGGGAGTTCTTTTGATTTGCTAATGATATCTATTTTTTCGGCTTTGACTTCGACCTGGCCGGTTTCTAATTTTTTGTTTTCTAATTTACCGGGTCTTTTAACAACTTTACCGGTAACAGCAATAACATATTCCGGTTTTAGGTCTATATCTAGATTTTCAGCGATTACCTGAACTAAACCACTTCTATCTCGAAGATCAAGAAAAACTAATTTACCGTGGCCTCTGACTGAGTTGACCCAACCCTTAAGCAAGACTTCTTTGTCTATGTTCTTTGGAATATTAATAGCAAGTATGCGGTTCATGTTATTAATTGTAACGGTTATTTCCCCCCTTGACAACAGATAGGATATTTTGTACTATAGGATAGTAAAAATTTGTAAATTAATTTTTTAATTAAGGATTTTATGTCAAGTAGATACGAAAAATTGTGTTTTAACACACCATTGACTGCAACTGCTCACCCGCTTCGTGAATTTTGGAATTTTCCAAAAACAGAAACGGGAAATCAATTTATAGGATTTGGTTTAGCCGGCAATATTGTTGGGTTTTCTAGTTTACCTTCTAGCCAAATTAAATTAGCTG
>Ga0180007_10005271_pt1 | contig 13201 bp, 13 predicted proteins | sample MM_PC_MetaG_FD_121122 | JGI IMG/M metagenome (GOLD analysis project Ga0180007, IMG submission 121122) | Groundwater microbial communities from the Aspo Hard Rock Laboratory (HRL) deep subsurface site, Sweden - MM_PC_MetaG | ecosystem: Environmental > Aquatic > Deep subsurface > Groundwater... | reverse complement strand
CTGGTTGTTGTCGCTGAGGCCGACCTGTCCGCTGGCGTTGAGCCCCCAGCATGCCACGGTGCCGTTGGTCCTGATGCCGCAGGAAAAGAACGACCCCAGGCGGATGGTGGCGAAGCTCTCTGAGGGCACGAGCGTCGGCGTCAGTTTATCGGTCGTGCTACCGATGCCGAGCTGGCCATACTGGTTGCGCCCCCAGCACCACAGGGAATTCCCGGTCTTGATCGCGCAGGTGTGTCCTCCGCCGGTGGCGACCGCGATCACATTGGCGGCCATCCCGGACACGGCGACCGGGACCAGCGAGTCGGTGATGTCTCCCGTGCCCAGCTGGCCATACTGGTTATCACCCCAGCACCACAGGGAGTGATCCGCGGCGATGGCACAGGTGTGATTGTTCCCTGCATCGAAGGCGAGCCATGGATTGCAGGCGCTCACGTCGTACCGGCAATCACTGCCGCAACCCAGGTTCCCGCCGGCATAGCCCAGGGAACCGCAGGTGGCCCCGCCCAGCTCAAGGCCATCACAGGCTTCCTCCCCCTGAATCGTGAGGTCACCACAGATCCCTCCGCAGTCGGAGCGATCAAAGGTGCAGTCGGGCAGGCAAGCGAGCGTGCCTCCCTCGTTGTAGTGGCCCAGGGATGCGCAGGTCTGTTCGGCGAGGTCGGCCCCGTCACACTCCTCGTTCGCATCGACCAGGTCGTTTCCGCAGTCGGCAACGCAGGCCGACGTGTCATACTCACAGGCATCCGAGCAGGCCAGCGTCCCCCGGGTGAAGCCCAGGGACTCGCAGGTGGCGTCGTCCAGGCTGTCCGTGTCGCAGATCTCGCCGTAATTTTCCTGGATGATCCCGTCCCCGCAGGAGCCGACATCACTGCAAACGGAGGTGTCGAACTCGCAGGTGTTGGTGCACTGGAGAAAGCCTCCGTGAAACCCGAGCGTGCTGCAGGTCTGATCGCCAAAGTCAGTGCCGTCGCACACCTCACCGTTCCCATCGTCCAGCTCGCCGTCTCCGCAGTAGCCACCGCAGTCAGAGCGATCGAAGGTGCAGTCAGGCAGGCAGGCGAGCGTGCCTCCCAGAAAATAGTGGCCCAGCGTCCCGCAGGTCTGGTCCGCGAGGTTGGAACCGTCGCAGTCCTCCCCGGGATCAACGAAGCCGTCTCCGCAGTTGCTCTTCACCTTGACGTCGGACTTGCAACCGGTGAGGAGGAAAAACGAAAGGAAAGAAAGCAAAACAAGAAGAAGACGAACAATCATGAAATACTCCCTGGTTCAGACCATCCGTGGATGGAACCGGACCCACTATACCGCCCTGAACAGTTTTTTCAATTCAGGTATGAAATGACCCTCCCGGGGACCATGAGGACGAACCAGTACAATCGCAGGATCAGAAGGCCCAGCCCAGACCGACCTCGACCAGCGGCCCCCCTTTCCAGGAGGTCCCGACGCCGGAATAGATGTTGAAAAAATCCACATCAGGCATCACAAGGACGCCGGCCGCGATTTCCAGCGACAGACCAAATTTAAAAATGTATCGATAGCCGAGCATGACCCTGGTGCTCCAGGTGACCTTCGAATCTTCGACCTCCCCCGAGGCCTTCAACTGAAGGACGCCGACGCAAGCAGAGAGGTTGAGTCCCTGTAGCGCCCTTTGCGGAAAATATAACGCGATCCCCGCCATCAGGCCCAGGCTGGTGGTATCGAGGTTGTGTCCTGGAACGATTTTCGTGGATTGCATCTGGAACATCGGCTTGACCACCAGCGCCAGACGGGACTGGATCACATGCTGGTATTCCAGCGTGTAATAGTCTGCAACGACACCCAGAAGGTTGAAGGTGACGACATTCCGCGGCGGGGGTGGCGGCTCTTTCCCCGGCATCAGTGAAGCAAACGGATCCACCGACTTTCCCGTGGCTTCACCTGCAAACGGATCCTTCTTCGCGGGAGCGGTCGCGGAAGACGGCTGGACCGGCTCCTGTGCCGCAGCGCCGGAAGTCCAGAGAAGCATGCTGATCGTCGACCATATCCAAACCAACCTTTTCATGGGGTGACTCCTGGGGTTCCATGGAACCGGAAGACGACATCGGGCCGTCATCCAATGCAAAAACCGAATGCTTGCCCGTCTCAGTCAAGACAGTAATAAGCCGTCTCCAGATAGATGTCGGGATCATTTCCCTCCGATTCCTGGGTGATCATCTGGATATCTTCATTAGGTGAGGACGTTGAAACCATGCTCCAGATCCGGCGTCTGGTGGAGATCTTCAGGCAACTCGAGACACCGCACACGGACTCGCACGAATCCTCGGGCGGAAGAAATTCCGGAGACGCCAGCACCATATCAGGGGCATCCGGCAGGCATACGTCCTGCTGAATATTCATACCCACATCATTCTCAACCACTCCGACGTGCTGGCATCGCAGGCTCCCCGCTCCGGTGAAGGCCGCGTGGGTGCCGTACATGGGCACCACCGCGTTGCAGTAATCATCGCTGCCCTGAAAGTCGATTTCTTCGCTGTTGTGAATCTCGCTGGATTCACTGGGAAAATACAGGCGGCAACGGGGTAGACAGAAGGTCCCGGCACCCGCATCATCGGTGTAGATCACACCCACGGCCGCCGGGCAGGTGGTCTCGTCGGCCGCCGCGTCGTTCCGGATGAACGGAAACCCCAACCGCCTGGTGCAGGTCTCGGACACATCCCCGGCAGGACACGCCTCGGCGATCCAGTCCCGGCAGGCCGGCGCCGTCTGACATTCCAGATCCAGGCAGTCCGCTTCTCCGTCCTCATCCTCGTCCCGACCGTTGAAACAGTTCTCAACGGACTTGGACTGGCTGTTCTTCACCAAATCGCTTTTGATGTTGCAGAAACCCCATCGCCCGTTTCCTGCGGGCTGGGCTCTCACATCGTGGTAATAAACGTAAGTATTGAAATAATTGTCACAAAAAAAGTCCTGGGGACACTGTGAATCCGAGTCACATTCAAAGATGCCCGATTGAACAGAATACTCCTCGTAGATATTGCAGGAAGACGAGGAAAGACCCACGACGATGGTGAACACCGCAGGCAGGATGGAACGGTTCAGACGGTTCATCGACAAAGACGAAATCATCTCATGGCTCCTTGGAAAGGTTCTGGACTGGATCGGATTCCCTTGCGGAATGAGGCGATCCTGAGAAGCCAGAATTATAATTGCCCGACACAGCATTTGAAAGCTGATTTCACTTCTCCTCTGATTTCCTGAATTATTTCATACTCAGAAGCCTGTCGCAGTCTGAAGACGGAGCAGGGCAGGCTCAGCGCTCGAGGTGCCAGTGAACGATGAAGTGCGCAATCATCGCCAGGCTCTCCGGAACGCCGATTCCAGGGAAGGCTTTCCTGAGGATCTTCGCGGCATTGGCGTCGCTTTTCTTGTAGTACCCGTACTCCCGGAGATTGCGGATGATGGAGAAGAGTTTTTCTTCCATGAAGGCTCCACACGGACCTATGGCTTGATCACGCGGTGCATGCGGGTGAACACGTCGCCCGGACGGGGATCCCGCGTCAGTTGAGTGACCATCGCGACGCAACGCACCCCAGCGGAAACCAGCTCGGGCAGATGGTGCTCCTTGATGCCCCCCATGACGGAGAAGGGAACGCGCACCAGGGGGATCAGTTCACGCAGCGCATCGAGTCCCAGCGGGGCCATCGGGTTGACCTTGGTGCTGGTGGCGTAGATCGGTCCGATGTTGATGACGGAGACGTCCTCCTGCTGTGCCGCCAGGATCTCCTCGCGGTTGTGGGTGCTCAGACCGATGATGGCATCGGGCAGCATCCTTCGTACCAGGGCCACGGGCAGATCGTCCTGACCGAGGTGGATGCCGTCGGAGCGGACCGCCTGCGCGATGTCGGGCCTGTCGTTGATGATCATAAGACAGCCGGCATCGAGGGTGATCTTCCGGACCTGCAGCGCCAGCTCGTAGAAGAAGGCGTCGGGCTGCTTCTTGACCCGCAGCTGGATCACCTTCGCACCGGCAGCCAGCAGACTGCGGATCACCTTCAGCGGGTTGTTCCCCCTGCAGAACTCCGGCGTGATGACCGGATAGATGGTGGCTTCCTGGAATTGCTGCTCCCTGCGCAGGCGAAACGTGTTCATGGGACCTCCGTCATGGCCTCGGACCAGTCCTTCCAGACCGGATCCAGACCGCGGGCTGCGATCGCGGCGGCCATCTCGGCGGGTCCGCGCGCGTCATGGATGGCAAACTGCTCGCCGGCGGCGGACTTTTCGTGGTAGCCGCCCGGCGTCGTGACCGACCCCGCGCTCATCCGTGTGACGCCCAACCCGAGGAAGCCGTCACGCAGCCGCGAGGACTCCCTCGTGGAGAGCACCAGTTCGGCATCGGGAAACATCAGCCGCAGCGAGAAGATCATCTGGGCGAGTTCCGCATCGGAGACCGGATGCCCGGGCTCATAGCCCCCCGCGGCCGGCCGCAGCCGCGGAAAACTGAAGGCCAGCCGCGTCTGCCAGCTCGCCTTCTGCACCTCCACCGCCTGTTTGTAAAGCGCCCTAATCTCCTCCCGCCAGGGAGCAAGGCCCAGCAGAAAACCCAGGCCCACACCGCGCATGCCGGCGGCAGCGGCCTCGATGGGAGCGTGGTACCGGGCGGCATAATCGGCCTTGGGACCTCCTGGATGGACCCGTGCGTACAGTTCCCGATCATACGTCTCCTGGTACAGCGTGACCGCAGAGGCGCCCGCGGCCACCAGGCGCACATACTCGTCGCGGGTCATCGGGTACACCTCGATCGAGACGTGCGCGAAGTGCTCCCGGCACAAAGCGATTGCGGCCTCGAGATACGCAACGGAGGCCTGCCTGCGATCCTCACCGGTCAGCAGCAGCACGTGTGAGAAGCCGCGCGCCCGCAGCGATCGCGCCTCCGACGAGATTTCCGCGGGCGTGAGCGTGGCGCGGGCGATCTTCTGTCGCACCGAAAATCCGCAATAGGCACACGGGTTGACGCAGTAGTTGGACAGGTACAGCGGAGCGTACAGCGTCACCGTGCGCCCGAAGCGCCGAAGCGTCAGGTCCGCGGAGGCCTTTGCCAGCACCTCCAGGCGGGAGCCCGTTTCAGGAGCAATCAGGTATTCCAGGTCCGATGCGGTGCGGGTCTCACGGGCCAGCAGGGAATTCAAATCCATCAGGTGTGTCCAATCTCGCGCCACCGGCGCCATGCCTATTCCCGGTCCCCGCCCAGGCTCATCATCAGGAAGCCGCAGAAGGCCGCGGTGGCGAGCCGCAGCGACGGATCGACGCGGACCTGCATATCCATGATCGCCGCATGGTAGGCCTCGTAGAATTCCCAGGAGGGGGTGGGCCTGTACGGGGGCACCTCCAGCTCGAAGAACTCGATGACCCCCTTGACTGTGGTCGGCTTCAGGAACACCTCGGTGGTCGGATGGAAATACATCGGAATGACCGTCTGCAAGGACCACTTCGCCAGCCGGCCGGCGGAAAGCACGTCGAGCACCGCCTCGAAGCCGGCCTGGCGATCCCCGTGCAGCCACGACCGAAGACCTCCGGCCAGTTGTTTCTTGTCCTCCGGCAGCATCAACCCGGCAAACTCCTTGAACCGCGGCTTCTCGAAGATCGAGACGAGCGACGACTTGCCGACGACCTCGGACATCGAGGCCACGATCGCATCGGTGTCCTTGAACCTCGCCTTCGCAAAGCGCTCCTGCACCAGCGCGGTCATCTTGTCGACCTTGTGCTTCTTTGCGATGGCCAGCATCTCCGGATGAGCGAATCCGCCCGGAAAACGCTCCAGAAACGCGGACTGGGCCTCTTCGAGCCTGGTGATGTTCATGAGCATGCTCCCAGCCGGATGGAAAGCGTCCGACCCCTCGTGAATCTACGGAAAATCACGACGGCTGGCAACGGATGATTCAACCACGTAAACATTGGGACCCAATCGTGCTACAAGGGATCTGGAGGCTTTCGATGACACTCATTCGCTGTCCCTGGGTGAATCTGAACAAACCCGACTACGTGGCCTATCACGACCAGGAGTGGGGCGTCCCCGTACGCGAAGACCGCAGGATCTTCGAGTTCCTCGTGCTGGAGTCCGCACAGGCGGGCCTGAGCTGGTACACGGTGCTGCGCAAGCGCGAAAACTACCGGGCCGCCTTCGACGACTTCGATCCGGAGAAGGTGGCCCTCTATGACGAGGCCAGGATCCTCAGCCTGCTGCAGAACCCCGGCATCATCCGCAACCGTGCCAAGATCGCGGCCGCGGTGAACAACGCGGGGCGGTTCCTGACCGTGCGGGATCGCTTCGGAAGCTTCAGCGACTACATCTGGCGGTTCGTCGACGGCGTGCCGATCGTGCACGAGCTGGCCTCGCTCCAGGACTATCGGGCCACGAGCCCGGAGTCCGATGCGCTGGCGGCCGATCTGAAGGCCCGCGGCTTCAAGTTCCTGGGTTCCACCGTCTGCTATGCCCACATGCAGGCCACCGGCCTGATCAACGATCACACCGTGAATTGCTTTCGTAGGCGGGAGATCCTGGAATGGACCGCCCAGCACCCTACCAAATCATAGAGTTAAATATTTCGTTCACTTTTCCCAGAGAAATCCCGTGAGCGGGCTGGAGGCCTCGGCATGTTCGAGCACGCGGCCAGGGCCGGAAAGATAGGCGGCTCGCCCGGCCAGGACCGCGAAGCGGAATGCCTCGGCCATGTCAGGCGGCGAACCGGCCGTGGCAATGGCGGTGTTGACCAGGACCGCCGATGCCCCGATCTCCATGGCTTCGGCAGCGTGCGAGGGCAGCCCGATGCCGGCGTCGACGATGACCGGAACGCGAGCCTGGGACAGGATCATCTCGATCAGGTCGCGGGTGCGCAGTCCGCGGTTGGTGCCGATCGGTGCGGCCAGGGGCATGACGGTGGCCGCGCCAGCGTCCTGCAGGCGAAGGGACAGCACCGGATCGGCGTGCATGTACGGCAGCACGGTGAAACCCTCCTTCACCAGCATTTCCGTGGCCAGCAGGGTCTCGACGGGGTCGGGCATGAGGGTTGCCGGATCCGGCGTGACCTCGAGCTTGATCCATGCGTGCCCCACCAGAGCCCGGCCAAGACGCGCCAGCCGCAGCGCCTCGGCGGCGTTGCGCGCGCCTGACGTGTTGGGCAGCAGGAAGACCTTCTCCGGATCGATACCTAAAAAGGCGGGATCCCCCCCGCGGGCAGACGGGTCCGCGCGGCGCACCGCCACGGTGACCAGGTGCGCGCCCGAACGCTCGAGCGCAGCCGCCAGGACCTTCGGCGAGGAGAACTTGCCCGATCCGATCCATAACCGGCTTGAAAAAACACGGTCGCGGATGCGCAGGGGTTCGTCCAGGATTTCGGTCGGGATTTCAGTCAAAGGTGTCTGATTCATCGCAGGGCGCATCATAGGCGGTTTCGCCCGCAGCGTCAACGCACACGCGGTGTCCACCGGTTGACAAATCGTGAAACTCGTGACAGATTGCCTTCCATGTCCGAGACGAGCCTCACCCGGGAACATGAAGAACTGCTGGAAGAAGTCGAGAAAATTCGCACGCAGATCGATCGCACTGCGTCCAAATTCAAGAACCTGCAGCAGGAACTTGCGGATCTGCGTGTGCAGATCGCCAAACTTCACCAGATTCTCCATCCATAATCCTCCATGGCCTCCCGCATCCGACATCATGTCAATCCCCTGTCGATGCGCATGCTCGAGTTCGATCCCGAGCCGCTGGCGCTCTCGGAGCGACCGATCCACGTTGAACTGGGCTGCGCCGAGGGCGAGTTTCTCTTCCGCTTCGCAGCAGCCCATCCGGATTATCAGGTCATCGGCGTGGAGATTCGCAAGGACCTGGTGCACGACATACGGAAGACAGCCCAGCAACAGAAAGTTTCCGACCGCGTGCAGGCCGTGTTCGCCAACATCCCGATCCATCTGGACCTGCTGTTTCCGCCAAACTCGGTCACGCGGTTCTACCTGAACTTCCCGGATCCCTATTTCAAGCGCGAACAGCACAAGCGCCGGGTGCTCACACCCGAGGTGGTGCGGAGCGTCCATGCGGCCCTGATCCCGGGCGGCGAACTGTTCTTCCAGAGCGATGTATTCGACACGGCCCTCGACGCGATGTACATCACCGAGCTTCACGCGCCGGCGGGCTTTGAGAGTGTGGGAGAGCCGTGGACGTTTCTGCGGGACAATCCGTATGCTGACTCGCCCACGCGCCGCGAACGGTTCTGCACCGAGGAGGGCATCCGGATATGGCGTTTCTGCTATCGCAAATCTGCCTGATGCTCTTTCTGCAGCAGACCCCCGTGCTGCACGAGCCCTATTCCGATGACGAGGCGATGTCCCGGGAGCCCGGCACGGATCCCTCCACCGACGACGGAACCAACGGCGGCGGCAGCCAGGACGGCAACGAGGGCGAGAACCCGTCCACGGCCGAGGGGATCGATCCGTCCGCACCGGGGACCGAGCTCGATCCGCGGGCGCTGGCCGAACTGCAGAAGGCGCTTTCCCAGGCGATGGCCTCTCCGTCACTGCAGATGGACCCAAAGACGGACTCCTTCACGCCGCCGGACAACTTTTCCCAGTCCGTGTTCACGCCTTCGATCTTTCCCAACGAGCGGGTCTGGGTGCTCAACACCGTGAAGATCATGAAAAATGGCAGGTTCGAGGCCGTTCCAGGACCGATTTCGGTGGAGTCGGTGCCTGTCTCCGGATCGCCACCGGCCGATCGGTACGTCTTCTTCTGGGCAGAGTACCAGCTTGGAGCACCGGGCCGCTCGTCGATCCTGCCGACACCGGCGCCGGAGTTCCTCGTCACGGAGGTGCCCGCGGGGGCACACCTGCTGCGCAACGCCGCCGACATGATGTATTTCAAACCGGGAAAATGGCGGCAATCCACGTTGAAGATCCGCATCGCCGCGCCACGGACGTATTTCAGGACCCCCTCCTTCGACGACGTCGCCCTGCCGGTGCCCCGGCAGTTCAACGGTTCTGTGCAGATCCGCAACATGTCGACCCGCGTGTTCGGGCGTCCGGACCGCCGCTTCCTGATGAAGATGATCCAATACTTCCGGCAGTTCGACGTGCTCCCCCTTCTGCCGTATGGCAACCGGATCAGCCTCGAAGAGGCGATCCTGGCACAGAAACGAGGCGTGTGCAGGCATCGGGCGCTTTTGTTCTTTGCCATCGCCCAGTCCTGGGGCTACGACGTGCGCCTGGTGATGAACATGGTGCACGCGTTCGTCGAGTTGCGCCAGCCAGGCCAATCGTGGGTGCGCGTGGATCTCGGCGGGGCCGTCCTGCCTCGCGGCTTCACGCCGCCGTCGGGTCCCGGGCTGTTCACGCCGGTGACCTACCGTTATCAACTCACGGGCTCCACGGTGGTGCGGGCCGGCGAGGATCTGTCCGTGGAGGTCATCCACCGGGACCATCCTCCTGCGTTCCTGTGGGCGATCCTCTCCGACTCGAGCGGGCGGGAAGTCGCCCGCAACCCCGTCTTCCCGAAAAAGAGCACGATGGAGTCGCTGCGCGTGCCGGTGCCCGGTGGCCTCCCCGCAGGTCGCTACCGTGTGGTCCTGAAGCCGGAAGGACCGCTGTAGCACCACAGCCGCGACATCCCCGTTCATTCATCTACCGGTGTGACCGTTTTACGGATTGTCTTCGGAGGAATCGTCTTCGGACGGTGGCGGGTCCTGCCCTTCAGTGGTGTGGTCTTCATCGCCCATGGGCTGACCCATCTCGGGCACCTGATCGACCGGGGGGGCCGGCGGGGCCGTGGTGGTGGGATCCACGGGCGGCGGCGGCGGGACCTGCGGATCATCGGGCGGGGGCGTCACGACCGGCGGCGGGACCGGAACGGGCGCCGCGACCATGGGCACCTCGGGCGGGGTGTCCGGACGAATGTCTGGACGGTTCAACTGCGGAGCGGGACCCGTGTACCAGCGCGGCGGCTTGGCGTCCTCGCCCACGACCTGCCAGCCCCGATCGGTGCGTTCCAAATCAAAATAGGCAGTCTCCTCGCGGTCCTGCCGATGAATCGGCATGGCGACGATGACGCGGCCCTCCTCCTCGAAGAAGATGGTGGGCTCTCCGGCCTTCTCGACCCGCACGTCCGAAAGCCTGGTCTTCCCGCGACTCTTGCCGTAGGCCTTCATGATGCGGTAGCAGCCTTCCTTGCCCCGCTTCTCGAGGTGTCTCTTGAAGCGGCCGGCCACGACCTTTTCGAGCACCGGGCAGTCGTGGTGATCGATGGCCCAGATGTAGCTTTTGACAATGCCCAGGGGCGTCGAGTAATCGGGCTTGTGCTTCTTCTTGCAGCCGGTCAGCGGCAGCAGAGCAAGCCACACGCACGCCGCCGTGAAAACGATGCCGTGAGTGGAAATCCGCATGGAGCAATCCTCGTTCGGGTTCATTCCGGTTTCACTGCAGCAGGCGCCTGTTCAGGCCCCTTCTGCAGCAGACAACTGCGCAGCTCATCCCCGCAGGAAACGCGGGTGCAGCTCTCGTACTTCTTCACCAGATCAGCGGGCATCCGGCGCAGCGCATCTTCACAGGCCGTGACGAAGGCCTTGCGCTTCTGCACCATCGCCCGCCGGGCCTCATCCTGCACGAGATTTTCATAACTGCAGGACCAGGTCTTCTCACAATAGGTCGTGGGGGCCGGCACGTTCAGGTTCACCGGTTCGGACGCCTTGGACGCCCCCTCGCGCCGGGGATCTCCCATGCAACTGAAGAGGAAAAAAGTCAAGAAAATCAGGCTGCCGATCCGCCAATACCGCATTTGGGCTCCCGATCCGGTCCGCTAACTGGGGAACCGGGCCATTTTCTGTCTCAGTTCATCGATCTGGCCGAAGGCGTTGCGCAGCGTCGATGAGTTGCCAATCGAACCGCGAGCGGCCTGGATCAACTCGAACAGCGCGTCCTGGTTCTTCCGGATCTCGTGCTCAATCGACTGCAGCTCCTGCACCAGCCGGGCCAGCTGCTTCTCCAGCTCCTTCTCGGAGCGTTCCTGATCCGTGATGACCTCGGACAGACGCCTCTCCAGTTCCACGATCTGGTACCGGACATCCTCGGCCAGCTTGGCCGGAGCCGCCCCGGACTCCATCTTTCCCTTGGTCTCAAGGGTGAGGGAGATGATCGCATGGCGAAGCCGCGCCGCCCGTTCGCGGCCCGAGACCTCGATGGAGTCGAGCTGGGTCTGGAGCAGGTGTTTCTGGTTGCGCAGGTCCACCAGCTTTTCCTCCTGCTCAAGGATGGTCGCCAGGACCTGGGTGATGCGCGCAGAGCCGAGGTTGCGGTCGCGCAAGTGCTCGGCCACCTCGAGCACGCTCTCGTGCAGGCGAAGCTCAAGCACGCCCTTCTCGTCGAGCACGGACTCCATGCGCACCGAGGACACCCCCTGACGCTGGGGAGCCATCGGAGGAGACGTCTTCCTGTTGGCCACCACCACCGACTGCTGCAGGATGTTCTGATAGACCGTCACCAGCTCGGAGGCACGGGAATACCGGCCGGAGGGCTCCTTGGACATGCATTTGAGCACGAGTTCATCGAGTTCCGGCGGAACATCCTTGCGATCGGCGGACGGCTTCGGTGGCGCCTGCTTCTTGTGGGCCATGAGCACTTGCAGCATATGGCCGGAAAACGGTGGCTTGCCGACGAGCAGTTCGTAGGTGAGCACCCCCATGGCATAGATGTCCACACGGTTGTCGATGGGCCCACCGGTGATCTGCTCGGGAGCCATGGTCTCGGGAGTGCCGAAGATCTGGCCCTGGTTGGTGATGCTCTGCATGTCCAGAGCGTCGGAGACGAGCTTGGCCAGCCCGAAGTCGAGGATCTTGGCGACCTCCCGGCCCCGGGAGTTGGTCAGGATGATGTTCTCGCTCTTGAGGTCGCGGTGGATGACACCCTGCTCGTGGGCGTAATCGAGCGCGTCTGCAATCTGGGTAAGAATCTTGCACACACGGCTGACCGCCATCGGCCCCTCAGTGTTGAGCAGGTCGCGAAGGCTCTTTCCGGAGATGTACTCCATGACAATGTAGAACCGGCGGTCGGGCAACTGGTCGAAGTCGGAGATGAACACGACATTGGGGTGCTCAAGCCGGCTGGCCGCGCGCGCCTCCCGCTTGAACCGCTCCACCACCACGGGGTCTCGGCGCATGTCCGATCGAAGGATCTTCACCGCGAAATCCCGCTCCAGAATCTCGTGCCGGGCCCGGTAGACCGTTCCCATGCCCCCCCGGCCGATTTCCTGGATGAGGGTCATCCGTTCGCCCAATCGGGTTCCTATCAGCGGATCTACTCGGGAGGTGGTCATACACGTACCTTCACTTAATACAATACTCCGGCCACACATTACCGGATGATTCCGGCGGGTGCAAGGCTCAAACTGTGGGCGCTGACAGTTTGTGAAAAAAGATGATCGATTGCGCCGCCGACCGTTTGCGGCTATGGTAAATGTTGTCATGAACCGTTATGTGCTGCCCCCGAAAACCCTGCCCCCCCTGCCCAGGGACGACACTCCCATCGAGGACGTCCGCTTCGTGGTCATCGACACGGAGACCCTGGGAACGAGACCCATGTCACGCATGGTGGAGGTGGCCACGGTCGAGGTGAAGGGCGGCAGGATCGGGGCACAGTACGACCAGCTCGTCTTTCCGAAATGCGCGATTCCGCCGGACGCCACGGAGGTGCACGGCATCAACGACGCCATGGTCAGGGAACAACCCACCGCCGAGCGTGTGCTGCCGGACCTGTTCGCGAAGTGGGAGAACGCCGTGATGGTCGCGCATTCGGCTGCCTACGACGAGAGCATCCTGTCAACCGAAGCGGCCCGCAGCAACATGTGGATCCCGCCGCTGCCCATCCTGGACACGCTCCAGTTGTCCCGCCAGGTGCTGGAACCCCAGCACAGCAACAGTCTCGAAGAGCTCTGCAGAGTTCTGAATATTCCCCAGATGCGCGCCCACCGGGCACTGTCCGACGTGCTGTCCACGGCGGAACTGTTCCTGCTGCTCGTCGAGCGCCTGCGGCGCGCCGGCACCGGACGCTTCGGCGACCTCTGCCGCGTGTCGAACCTGTCGCGGATGGGAACCTCGGCGCGTCCCCTGCAGGGCCTGCCGCCACACCTGATCCTGCTGCGTCCTGCGCTGCTGTCGCACTCCGACGTGGAGATCCATTATCGCAAGGACGG
>Ga0180007_10005270_pt1 | contig 13212 bp, 14 predicted proteins | sample MM_PC_MetaG_FD_121122 | JGI IMG/M metagenome (GOLD analysis project Ga0180007, IMG submission 121122) | Groundwater microbial communities from the Aspo Hard Rock Laboratory (HRL) deep subsurface site, Sweden - MM_PC_MetaG | ecosystem: Environmental > Aquatic > Deep subsurface > Groundwater... | reverse complement strand
TCGTTACACGGCCCCAGGGTGGGGCGATCTCGACGCCACCAGGAGATCTTCGGACCAACCGGAGATCTCTATTTACATCCCATTCTAAACAGAATCCCGATCGTCGCCAAGATACAAGGGTGGGTGCGTCCGCGGACCCGCCGCATATACATTCAGCCAGTTAAACATCAAGGGTGCAAGGTTCACTCGTAGGATCGTTGTAGGAAGTTCAGACGCGGCACGTCCGAAGACGCACGTGCCCTACGGTTACTGTCATTTTCCCATCTTGAATGACAGCCCGCGCGACCAATACACGCCCTTCACGCCGGTCGCTGTACCACCACCGCTATACGATTTGTCCTGGGGCCCGACTTCCGAAACGTAAAACAACAGTAAAACCCCTTCACCACAAACCCAACACCGGTCAACATCGCACGAATCTGATCATCGGGATACCCCCGCTCGGTATGCTTTTCATCAAAGCGAGTCCAGCTCTTCCCCGACTTCACAAAAAAAGTCGCGTACAAATTCGCGCTGTCATCACTCTCGAAATACTCGTTGCGGAACAACCACGCGATATCATCGCGCACCTGCCCCCATATCTGCGAACTCCAGATCGTCCGCATCGCGTGCGGCGTGTTCATATCAAAAACGAACCAGCCGCCGGGGGTCACATGACGATAGACAGATCTAAACGCTGCTTTCAAATCGCGCGCGGTTAGTAGATAGTTCAACGAATCGTAGTAACAGGTCACCAGGTCAAATCGGCGAACACCCGTTATCCCTCTCCCCGAGTCTCGGATCTCAAAGCGCGGCAGCGCCTGGCAATACAAATCAACCTTGCGGCCTTTGAGTTTCTTCCGCGCCTCGGCCAGCATGTCTTTGCTGCGGTCCAGTCCGGCCATGGGGACACCAAAATCGGCAAACTCGGCGATCGCAGTCCCGGTGCCGCAGCACAGATCAAGACCGTCGACGGGACGAATCCTGAACCGCTGCATGATCTTCTGCGTATACGCCACCATCTTGCGGGAATGGTCATCGGCATCCATCCGGTCGTAAATCCCGGCGAATCTTCCGTAGGGGGCCGCCGCTGAACTCATATATCTCTCCGGTAGGTCATTTGGCCGTAGCCGCTTTTTGTTGACGTCACCCGCCCGGGCGGCGTTACATGCTGCATCCGAATTTGGTGAATATGCGCCCCGACAGCAAGTATTGTATCCGAAACACGGCTGGAGTCTGTCGGCCGCTGTAGAGAAACGAAAGGAGTAGCGATGGCAACCATGTTCTGGATCTGGATGGCCGCCGCGGTGGTTTTCCTGATAGTCGAGTTGCTGACTCCCACCATGATATTTATTTGCTTTGCGGTCGGCGCCGCCTGCGCCGGCATTTACGCCCAGGTAGGCCCCGAGGGATCAATCAACTGGCAGGTTGGCCTGTTTGCGGTCGTATCGGTAGCGTTGCTGCCCCTTACCCGGAAGTTCGCCAAAAGAATGACCAAAGAATCGGCGGAGTTGTCCAATGTTGACCGCATGATCGGCAAGGTGGCCCTCGTCACGAAGGATATCGACCCCGATCTCGGCGGCCGGGTGCAGTTCGAGGGTGAAACCTGGGCGGCGACCGCGACAGAAACGATACCGTCGGGCGCCAGGGTGAAAATCCTCTCGGTGAGCGGTACCCGCGTCAATGTGGAGAGATTTGTTTCTTAGAGAGTTAGGGAAAGGATAGCAATATGATGGATGCCGTAACAATACTCATAATAGTCCTGGTCGCGCTGGCCGCCGCGGTGGTCCTGATGTCCATCCGCATTGTGCGGCCGTTCGAAAAGGGACTGGTCGAGCGCCTGGGTAAGTTCCAGCGGATTCTGGATCCCGGCCTCAACCTGATTGTCCCCTTCATGGACACCATGCAGAAGGTGGATATGCGCGAGGTGGTTATCGATGTCCCCGCGCAGCTCGTGATTACCCGCGACAATGTCGGAGTCGAGGTGGATGCCATAATTTACATCCAGGTGACCGACCCGTTCCGTTCGCGCTACGAAATCACCAACTATATCATAGCGTCAACCAAGCTGGCCCAGACCAACCTGCGTAACGTTATCGGTGAACTGGATCTGGATGCCTGCCTTGCCTCGCGCGATGAGGTCAACCTGCAGTTGCGCGATGTCATGGATGCCGCCACGGACAAGTGGGGCGTGAAAGTCAACCGTATCGAGCTGCAGCGGATCGACCCGCCGGTAGATATCACCGCCGCCATGAGCCGCCAGATGAAGGCTGAACGCGACAAGCGCGCCGCGATTCTCGATGCCGAGGCGATCCGTCAGGCCAACATTACCAAGGCCGAGGGCACCAAACAGTCCCAGATCCTTGAGGCCGAGGGTTACGCCGAGGCGGTCAAAACCAAAGCCGATGCCGAGAAATACCGTCAGATTGCCGTGGCCGAAGGCCAGGCAAAGGCGATTTCGGGCGTGTTCCAGGCGATCCACGACGGCAAACCTGATGACAAACTGATCACGCTGAAGTATCTGGAAATGCTGCCGGAACTGGCCAACAACAAGGCGAACAAAATCTTCCTGCCCATTGAGACGTCCGGCATAATCTCCTCGCTGGCCGCGATGATCGAGGGTATCGGTCTGAAAGGCGGCGGGGGCGGCAGAGGAGACGGCGACTGCGATCCGGTCGAAACTCCGCCGCCGGCACTACCGAGCGCCTGACCCGGAATCCGCTTTACATGAGCAATCGTTCGCGAGCCGGAGACATCCTCCGGCTCGCTTTCTGTCACCCCCGGGGTCAATCCCTGACCGGACCGGAAATTCCCCAATCGCAGGCAAGGTGTTCAATTGACTTGTGAACCTATCGGGTATACCTTCGTTACAGGTACAGAACTTAGAAGGTAGGAGCTATGGAGAGCACGCAAGAAGGAATTCGCAAAGCAGCCGTCGCCGGGACATTTTATCCCGCCAATCCGGCCGAACTGACCCGGACTATCGCCGGCTTTTTCTCGGAGGTTGAGAAAGTGCCGCTGGCCGGAAAACCGGTGGGCATTATTGCCCCCCATGCCGGCTATCCCTATTCCGGCAAAACAGCCGCCAAGGCCTTTAAGCTCCTCGAGGGAGAAGACTACGACACGGTCGTTATTATCTCTCCCTCCCATACTGTCTTTTTCCAGGGCTGCTCGGTATTCGACGGCATCGGCTATGAAACCCCGCTGGGCGTGGTGGACATAGATCAGGACATGGCCAAACGTCTGGCCAACATAGGACCGGCGGTGTATTTCTCCAAAATGGGACACGCGGTCGGTAACGTTCGCGGCGAACACGCCCTCGAGGTGCAGCTGCCGTTCCTGCAGATTTGTCTCGGGAAATTCAAGCTGGTGCCCATTGTCATGGGCGACCAGGATGAGAATTCCATCCGGGCGCTCGGCGAGGCCCTGGCCGCGGTGCTCAAAGACACCAACACGCTGATGGTAGCCTCGACTGACCTCTCGCATTTCCACCCCGAAAAGCGGGCTCGCAAACTGGATTTCGCGGTACAGGAAGCAATCGAGAAATTCGATGAAGACATGCTACTGGAAACAATCGAGGACGGTCGCGGCGAGGCCTGCGGCGCCGGCCCGGTCGCTGCCATTATGCTGGCCGCCAAACGAATGGGCGCCCGCGAGGTCCGCTTTCTGGACTACACCACGTCCGGCGCGACCACCGGCGACTTCAGCGAGGTTGTCGGCTATCTCTCCGCAGCGATTGTCGCTCCGGCCGATGCTCACCCGCAAGTCAGCGAACGCGAACTCATGGGGTCCCGTCGGGCCGAACTGCGCAAAGCCAAAACCCTTCCGCCGGAAGCCAAACAGCAATTGCTGGATATCGCCCGCAAGGCCGTGGCGGCAAAACTCACCGGAGACAAACTGCAACCCAGACCCATTGAGGCTCTCGAGGATCAAAAGGGGATGTTTGTCACGCTGAAGATCGACGGCCATCTGCGGGGATGTATCGGACAGATTCGCGCCCGCCAGCCGCTCTACCAGACTGTGGCCGAAATGGCGGTCGCGGCGGCGTTTGATGATCCCCGGTTCCCGCCGCTCAAAACCGAGGAGGCCGAGCGGGTGGAGTTTGAAATCTCGGTGCTGTCACCGCTGGAACGTCTGCGCGACTTCAGCAAAGTGGAAATCGGGCGCGACGGTCTCATGATCAAACTGGATTTACATTCCGGTTTACTTCTGCCGCAGGTGGCTACGGAAAACCACTGGACCGTCAAAGAGTTTCTGGAGCAAACCTGTCTTAAGGCCGGACTGCCAAAAGAAAGCTACAAAGACAAGTTCGCCGAAGTATACAAATTCTCCGCCGAGGTTTTCTGAGTCGCGCGACGGAACGCCTGTAACAACAGATCAATCGTAATCACACGCACCGGTTGGGAAACCGACCGGTGTTGTTTTTTGTCCAACTGCGCACCGTTACGCTGAACCCTTGCATTCGTCTGGTACCTGCCGTACTTTTCAATCAGAGCCGTCATCGTCGTTCGACGACATACTATCGACCCTGAAACGTCTGTCTCTGTGAGAGGGTGTCCGTATGACGATCGAGCCATCGTTACCATCGACAGGAATGCAGTACGCCTCGCTCGGGCGACGGTTCGCCGCCCTGGCAATTGACTTCGTGCTGCTCAGTCTAATCTTTTTTCCCGTTACCAGACTGGTCAAGGGTACCTGGGTCATGACCGCCGGGGAACATCAATGGGGCTACGGCTGGTTTATCACCGACCCGCTGTGTCTGGCGTTTCTCGCCGTGATCGTCCTGTACTTTGTTGTGATGGAAGGGCTGGTGGGAGCCACTATTGGCAAGCGTCTGCTGGGTATGCGGGTGGTGCGACCCGACGGCAGCAACGCCGATTTGAAGCAGGCTCTTGTGCGAAACCTGGTTCGAGCGGTCGATGCCCTCCCGGCGTTTTGTATCCTGGGCGTGGTGTTGATTGTACGGTCACCCGAACGGGCGCGGTTCGGCGATCGCGTTGCACGCACCCGGGTGATTGTCCGGCCCTAATCAGGTAGTTTGCGCCGACCGCACCAGCGGCGTGACACCGGTGAGGTTCTCGGAGACCTCCCACAGTCGCCCGGCTATTGCTTTGTCCTGCGACAACGCATTGCCGGATACTTTCTTGGGGAATCCCCGCATCTCTATAAAGCCCGAGGGGCCGTAGTAGTCTCCGGATTGTACATCGGGTCCCACCGCTGCGTACAGAGTGGGTAACGCGCCCATCTCTATTCCCTGGGCGAAAAAGCTATTGAGGTATTCGATGAACCCGGAATGACGCTGCAAATCAGTCGCGGTCCAGCCGGGGTGCGCCGCCGCCACGATTACATCCTGCTTGTTCGATTTCAACCGTCGCGCCAACTCAAATGTGAAATAGAGATTCGCGATTTTCGAATCACCGTAGGCCTTCCACGGTTTGTATTTGCGCGTTTCCCATGCCAGGTCCGAAAAGTCGATAGTGCCGTACTTGTGCGCGCCGCTGGAGACGTTTACTATCCGGCTGCCTGATGTTTTCAGCAGCAGATCCATCAGCAAACCGGTCAGGGCAAAATGCCCCAGGTGATTGGTACCAAACTGCAATTCAAAGCCATCGGCCGTTTTCGAGTACGGCGGAATCATCACCCCGGCGTTGTTGATCAACAGATCCAGACGGTCGAATTTGATTCGGAACTCATCAACAAACGTCCGAACTGACGTCAGATTAGCCAGGTCGAGTGCCATCACGTGCAGATTGGCATGACTGTGCGCTTTGCGGATTTTGTCCGCAGCCGCATCGCCTTTCTTCAAGTTCCGCACCGCGATAATCACGGTCGCGTTTTTGTCCGCCAGCACCCGCGCAGTTTCGTATCCGATACCGCTGCTCGATCCGGTGATTATGACGATCCGTCCCTTCTGATCGGGGACATTCTCCGCATGCCATTTGTTTGTACTCATTGTGTCGCCCTCGCTCTGACAGGGTCAGATTGTTTTGTTGCCAGTGATGTTTCCCACCAGGCCGCGGTTGGGATATCGCCGGCATAATTCGTGGCGCCGCCGGCTATGGGGGTGGCCACGGTCACGCCGGCCTCGGCGGCCGCCGCGGTCAATCGTTGCATCGGTTCGTACCACGGGTGCGGCGCCAGCGTGAATGTGCCCCAGTGGATTGGATGCAGCACATTGCCGCGAAGATCCAGATGCGCCTGAAGCGTTTGCTCCGGATGCATGTGGATTTCACTCCAGAGTTTGTTGTAGGCCCCGCACTCGAGAAAGGTCATGTCAAAGGGACCGTATTTCTCGCCGATTGTTTTGAAACCGTCGAAATACCCCGAGTCACCGCCAAAAAACACGCGATAGCTATTTGATGTTATCACGAACGATGCCCACAGGGTTTTGTTGCGATTGGTCAACCCGCGCCCGGAAAAATGCTGGGCCGGCGTCGCCGAGATTGTCAACGTGCTGTCGATCTCCAGTTCGTCCCACCAGTCCAGTTCAACAATCTTGTAGTCGGGCACTCCCCAGTCACGCAGCAATGCCCCAACGCCGATAGGAGTCACGAAGCGCGCGACTTTGGGATGAACATTCTGGATCGTGAACTTGTTGAGGTGGTCGTAATGATCGTGCGAAATGATCACGAGGTCGATCAGCGGCAGGTCGGTGATGTCCACGGGGACATCGCCGTTGAACCGCGACGGTCCCACCCAGGAGACGCTGTTCTCCAGCACCGGGTCGGTCAAAACCCGGTGACCGTCGATATTGATCATCAACGATGAATGCCCCAGCCAGGACACATGAAGCCGGTTGTGATTGCGATCCTCGAAAGCCGCCAGGTCTGCCATCACCCGGGGGAGGGTGTGTTGTGGCTTGCGGTCTTTGCGCTCGGTGGCAAAAGTCCACATCGAGCGCACCATCCCGCCCAACGATGTATTGAGGTTTGCGCCTGGGTTGCGGAAGGCATCATCGGACCATTGCGGCGACCGCGTGAGCCGATCAGACACATCGCCAGATTCAAAAAACGCGCTTTTCACTGCATAACCTGTAGCCATAACCAGTATTCCTGCTATCAGTATTCGTGTGATCCCGGACTTCAGAAACTTTCTCAACATTGCCTCTCACGGATCGCATAAGTGAATGTTCATTTATCTCATTGGACAAAAAAAACTACAGCCTGATGGCATCCCAGGCCAGATCAAAGGTCTGATCGATGCTGCCTTCGTTAATCTCAAACCCCGCGCACAGTTTCGGGCTGGAAAGCAGCATGGCCGGGTAAAACACAAACACCGTCAGGACCTCAAACGGTACGTCTTTCAGGATTTTCTCGTCGATCCCGCGCTGCATCACCCGCGCCAGGGGCTCGAAAAACTCCTCGACCTCAGCCGAGTTCACCAAACCTGCGTACGGCGAATTGGAGAATTGTTCGACAAATTCAAAATACGCCCGGTTTTGGGTCCCGAAATGAAAGGCGTTGGTCCACAGCCGCTTGAGAATGTCACGGATCGGCCGGGAGTCATCAAACCCCACCAGCAGCGCCGTACTAAGATTCTGCTTGATCTGGACATAGGTGGATACAAGCAGATCCTCTTTGTTTTTGTAGTAGATGTAGAGCGTTGCCGGAGAGATACCGGCTTCTTTGGCAATCTTCGACACCGAACTCTGAGCAAACCCGGTTTCATTGACCACCTTGACCGTAGCCTCGAACAGGGCCTCCTGCTTGATTTCGTCCTTGACTCTCATGACGCTATAATAAATGACCATTCATTTATTTGTCAAGCGGTAATTCGAGGGTTTTGTGTGTGTTGTTTGGTGCGGCGAGACTTGCATGGCGGCTAACCGGCTACGGCTCAACAGAATGATTGACCCTGGGCCTACCGATCAGCCTCCAGAATTTCCTTCTGGCGCGGCGAAAAGCCTGTCGATTCCATCGGGTGATACCGGAACACGTTCAGCGTATGGTCCATGCTGTTGTCATTGAGCGTGATTTCTTTGGCGCGCACGTCCTGCATCATGCTGCCCAGCAGACCATACAGTTGCGCGATTTCGGCCCCGGTCAGGTAGAGCGTGATTTCGCTGAGGGTGGTGTCATTTTGGTCGGTATGAATTCGCATTGTCAAGCCCCTGTTTCGGCGAGCTGTTTTTCGCCTCGTCAAAAGAAAAACCGCCGCAACCTGAGTTGCGGCGGCTGTGACTTTCCACAACTAGTCCAAACCCTGTGTCGGCTTATGCGACTGCCAGGTCGTAGCTGTCCTGAGAGGTCGCGGGCGCATCCAGGACCGGATCGAAGCTCCGTGAAATCTCCGGCGTGGCCTGCGGCTGGCTCACGAATTTGGACTCCATGCCGGCCACGGCTGTTTGTACGCGGTCAAAAAACCGCTCAATTGTCCCGGTAAGCTGATCCCTGGCCATTGCGACCTGGTCACCGGTGAAACCGAGTTCGGCCGCCGCCTGGTCAAAGAACGAGGTTACCTTGTCCAAAACCGCCTGCTCGGTGTCACCGAGATAGCTGTCGACCGCATCAAAGAAGGTGGCCATCAATTCCGAGCTGCCCTTCTCGGCAACCTGCCCGGCCGACTCGACATACTGACCGACTGCATTCGGTGCGTTTTCAGCTACCTGCTGTGTCTGGACATTAAACCGATCGGCAAAGCCCATACTGAATTTGTTGTCCATGCGGAAGCGCAGGGCAAACTTGTTGGTGGTCCGACGGTGACCGTCGCGAACAGTCTCAGACAATGTCCGGCGAACATCGGTGGCTTCCTTATAAAACGACTGGACGGCGAGGTTCCTGCTCTGCGCCGCAAACTTGCTTACATTGCGCGCCCGGGCCATGGTGACATCGCGGGTTTTGCTGTACTCGGCCGGGTCAGCATCATTCGTCAGGATGCTCTGCTGGCCTTTGATATCAAAACCAACATTAAAGCCAAAGCCGGCGGCGGCGAATTCAGAGACAGCGGAGACATCGCCCTCGGCCAGACGTTCAACCGTCTGGGTCATGGCCGCCAGGTTGAATTCCAGATCCAGTTTGTATTTCATGCGGGAGCTGCGACGGTAGTAGGTGCCGTCGGGATTCTGATCCACCGGTTTTGTGGTGGCCGGAGCATCGGTCGCCTCGGTATCCTGCGCCTCGGTGTTGGCGGGTTTGTCGGTGGCGCCGGTGTCTGCTTTTTCGGAGGTCGACGGTTTCGGGTCGTTCGACGGTTCGTAGGTGTCGACCGGTTCGGCGGCTACCGGCAGCTGGGCCGCGGCGTCTGTTTTGGTGCCCGTAAAGTGGCTGGGCGTTCGGTTGGCCTGCATGTCCCGGGCGAGATCGAGATAGCGATCCCGGAGACTGTTGGCGATGTCGGCGAAGAATCCGGCAATATTCATACGTTTACCCTCAGTTTACTTGCATCCGGCCCTTTTGCTTTCTATCGGCGTTCCGCCCCGCTTCAATAGGGGGTAAGAGCAAGTCTTATGGACAGGATCAGTCCAAAATCATGCAACCCCTTGACATCGGCTGTCAGGGATGTAATTTGTCCCTGGTAGACATGACTCGTGGATTTGACATAACTCGATAGAAATACAAAGGATAGAGCAATGGCAGTGAACCCGGAAGTCCTGACCGCCCTCTCGGCCGGCATCTCGGCCGAAGTGGCCTCCTATGTCTTCTACCTCGAGGCCTCCAAACGCCCCGAGGCCGCCGAATACAAAAAAACGCTTGAGGACCTGGCCGCGGAGGAAAAACGGCATTTCCATATTCTCGAACGTCAGCACTCCTCCCTGGTACGGTCCGAGCAGTGGATCTCCACCGCCGATGTCCTCAAGGCCGAGGGACTCCCCGACATCTCCGAGGAAATGGCCGCCAGTCACAAAGAACTGGTCGAAAGGGTCCGCGCCGCCGACTCGCTCAAAACGATCCTCGATATCGCCTATCAGCTTGAGGTTGATGCCCGCGACATGTTTGCCGCCCAGATCGACAAGACCAAATCCGATGAAGGCCGCAAGATGTTCACTGAACTGACCAAGTTCGAGGAAGGCCACATGCGCATGATTGATCGGATGCGCCAAAAGCTCTGACAGGTCGATTGGCACAACTTACAACCGCTCCCGGTCTGTTTGATCCGGAGCGGTTTTTTTGCCGCCCAAAACTGAGGTTATGCCGGCCCGGTTTTTAGTTGTCACTTTTCCTCCTCCCCGGTATACAACGATAGATGGACACAAAGAATCTGCTCAACTGGATAGAGCTGTCACCCGCAGCGCTGGACAAAAATCTTGACAGCCTCAGCCGCCTGGCCGCCGGACGGACAATTGCTGTAGCGGTCAAGTCAAACGCTTACGGTCACGGTCTGGCCCCGATGATTGACCTGCTGGACAGGCGCCCCGATGTTGAGTACGTTTCGGTGCATTCGCTCGATGAAGCTATCCAGTGCCGCAAGTACGGCTGGAGCCGCCGGATTCTCCTCCTTGGCCCCGCCCCGCTGACCGACCTGGAAGCTATCCCCGAGTTTGATCTTGAGCCGGTGGTGTTTACGTCGCAGGCCCTGACCCGTCTGGGGAAACTGGCCGCGAAGTCAGACCGTCCAATCCGTACTCACGTCAAACTGGAAACCGGCACCCATCGCCAGGGCATCACCGCCAAAGAGCTTGAGCAGTTTGCCGCCATCTACAAAAAGTATCCGCGGCTGGGCAAACCCTACGGTGTCAGCATGCATTTCGCGAATATCGAGGACACCACCAATCACGCCTACGCCCAGGGGCAACTCGACGTGTTCAACACGTTGATCAAACGCATGGCCGCGCTGGGCATCAAACCGACCATCCGTCACACCGCCTGTTCGGCGGCCTTGATTCTGTTTGAGAAAACGCGCTTTGAAATGGTCCGCCCCGGTATCGCCGTCTACGGCCACTGGCCGTCGAAAGAAACCTACCTCAGTTATCGTCTGGGCGGCGGCGTGAACGATATCTTCAGCCCCGTGTTATCCTGGCATACGCGAGTGACCCAGATCAAAAAAGTACCGCGCGATTCGTTTGTCGGCTATGGCTGCACGTACCGAACGACCGCGCCCACCCGACTGGCGGTCTTGCCGGTGGGGTATGCCGATGGCTACGATCGATCGCTGTCCTCGCTGGCGTATGTGTTGATCAAAGGTCAACGCGCTCCGGTGCGGGGGCGGGTATGCATGAATCTCATGATGGTTGATATCACCGACATCCCCGGTGTCAGGCTGGAGGAGCCGGTGACCCTTATCGGGAGGCAGGGTGAGGAGTCCCTGAGCGCCGAACAGGTGGCGGCCTGGGCGGGGACGATTAGCTATGAAATCCTGGCTCGCCTGTCGCCCGACATTTCCCGGTTGATTTCGCACGTATGACGCTAATATATTTTATAGCAATAGCTTAAAAGATAGGTCAGATTACTGTTCGGGGAACCCGCAGGGCATCCCAGTTTGTTAAATAATTCACTTGACAGGAAAGTGGATTGGGAATATACTCGGTTTGTGAACGTTTTCACATGTTTCCCTTTGGGCTGACGGGGTGAGTCTCCAGCCGGTAAAAGGCTGACACAGGTTATCTATGGCAAAGAAAAAGATATCTGAATCTACCATACGCCGCCTATCACTTTACTACCGGGCGCTCTCTGTTCTGGAAAAGGAGAACCATCAGACGGTATCCTCCAAGGAGCTGGCCAAACGGGAAAAACTGACTCCGGCGCAGGTGCGCAAAGACCTCTCGTTTTTTGGTTCCTTCGGGACCCGTGGTCTGGGCTATCCGGTGGCGGAGCTGCGTAATCAGGTAGCTTCGATTCTTGGTATCAATCGGCTGTGGAAAGTAGCTCTGTTCGGAGTTGGAAATATCGGCTCCGCCCTGGTGTCCTACAAAGAGTTCGCCCGCCAGGGATTCCGGATTGTAAAGCTGTTCGACAACGACCAGCGAAAAATCGGCTCCAACCACAAGGGCATAATTATTTCCGATGTCCGGAACATGAATAAGGAAATCGCGGAAGCGAATGTCGAGATCGCGGTGATTGCGGTCCCGGCCACGGTTGCTCAATATATCGTTGACGATGTCGTCGATCACGGCATCAAGGCAATTCTGAATTTTGCACCGATCAATCTCAAGGTTCCCGACGATGTGTATCTTCGCAATGAGAATATGTCGATGGAGCTTGAGTACTTGTCGTTTGCGATGGTCAATAATCACACCCAGAAGCGGCCCAAGGTCTAGCATCTTCGTCTGTCATCCGAGTTGCTTCCGGTTGTCAAAGGCCCGCTTCACAGCGGGCCTTTTTGTTGTGGGGGGGAATATCGGGCCGCCGTTGTCACGTCCTCATGTGAACCGCGACTTACACGAAAAAAACAGGCTAAGCTACCCACCCCCGCCCCGGAGACCTGCCCGAACCAAGTCAATTGCAGGCAGATGCGGCAGGTCCCCCCGGCATTCCACCGACCCGGCAATCACACCATGCACACCGTTCGGATTAAACCAACACAGCGCCAAAACAGGGACCTGCCCTGCGGTTCGAAGAAAAAACAATCGTCACAGAGAATGAGAGAACAAGTTGCACGCCCCCCCGCAGGGCAGGTCTCTATTAACCAAAACGAACGTCACAACCGCATCTTCCAAACGATACACCGTCGCCCATCCATCCCCCGCCCCGGAGACCTGCCCGAACCAAACCGGTTGCATCCGTATGCGGCAGGTTCGAAGAGAAAACAATCGTCACAGAGAATGAGAGAACAACCTGCACGCCCCCCGCAGGGCAGGTCTCTATTAACCAAAACGAACGTCACAACCGCATCTTCTAAACGATACACCGTCGCCCGTCCATCACCCGCCCCGGAGACCTGCCCGAACCAAGTCAATTGCAGGCAGATGCGGCAGGTCCCCGGAGCCATCCGCCCACCGATTTATCACCGCTTGAATTTCACTCAGATAAAATCCAAACAGCACAATAACAGGGACCTGCCCTGCGGTTCGAAGAGAAAACAATCGTCACAGAGAATGATAGAACAACTTGCACGCCCCCCGCAGGGCAGGTCTCTATTGGCCAAAACGCCGATCACATCAGGATCATTATCAAAACGAACAGCCCAACTCACCATCCCCCGCCCCGGAGACCTGCCCGAACCAATACAATTGACCACGGTTGCGGCAGGTCCCCCCGGCATTCCACCGACCCGGCAATCACACCATGCACACCGTTCGGATTAAACCAACACAGCGCCAAAACAGGGACCTGCCCTGCGGTTCGAAGAGAAAACAAT
>Ga0180007_10005269_pt1 | contig 13215 bp, 17 predicted proteins | sample MM_PC_MetaG_FD_121122 | JGI IMG/M metagenome (GOLD analysis project Ga0180007, IMG submission 121122) | Groundwater microbial communities from the Aspo Hard Rock Laboratory (HRL) deep subsurface site, Sweden - MM_PC_MetaG | ecosystem: Environmental > Aquatic > Deep subsurface > Groundwater... | reverse complement strand
CCGAAAACCAAAACCATGACAAAAACCATTTCAATCCGAATAAAGGGCGAGAAAACCCTTGTTCTTGAAACCCTCGAGAAGTTAAAAACAATTTTTCCCGCATCTATGGAGAGCCGCTTGTATAATAATTCGGACGGCGGCGGCTACCATGTGTTCTTGAATGTTGCGGTTGTGGAGGCTTCGGCATGACTGAAACAAAAGAAGTTTTGTTGTTATGCCCCACGTGCAAAAAAGAAGTTATAGAACACCATAAGGACGACGTGCAAACCTGGTATATTTGCGAAAGCGGACACCAAACAGCCAACCCAGTACGGAAAGAGTTAGATGACCTTGCAATTTTCCAGAGAGCCTTTTGTGGAGCTGTAGAAAAGTACGCTGAGGTCATGGAGCCTTTAGCGTTAAACCCCGACTTAGAACAGATGTTCCTTGATGATCTGCACAAGATAGTTAGCGCTCACGACGATCATGTGACACGTGCGAATTTTCATACTGCTCTCTCAATGTACAATATTCCCGTTAACAATGCGGTTAAAGGGGAAAGCGGAGCCGGCAAAACCTACGGAACGCTTGAGGTTATAGATTATTTTCCAGAAGAGGACGTTCATGTAGTCGGGTCTCAATCGCCTAAAGTTGTTTCACATGACTACGGGGAATTTATGACTGGGCAAGATGAACCATTGAACCGTGAGGACGCACCCGTAAAACCGAAGAGCAGAGACTATGATAGGCCCGAAGAGTACGAAGAGGCTAGGCAAGCCTATAAAATGGCTAAGTTAGACTGGGACAAGAAAATACAGAATAGCTATTACTTGATTAAGCTCACTGGGAAAACGTTTGTTTTTCTTGACACTATCAGCTATGAAACCTTCGAGATGTTCAAATGCACTCTAAGCCATGATAAGCCCCGTATAGCTCACAAATACGTTGACGATAAAGGAAACGTTCACACAACAATTTTAGAGGGTTGGCCCAGCGCTATATTCTGCTCTGTAGATAAGAAATGGTTAAGTGAATTCTCGACGCGTTGTTTTACCGTAAGCCCTTCCACCGCTCGAGAGAAGATAGGCGCGGGTATGGAGATAACTAGCCAAAAGAAAAGCTACCCGTGGGAATACGAAAAGGACGGGAAAACTAAGGCGTTTCTGAAAGCGTTGATAAGAGAAATTCGGGAGACGTTTAAGAAGCATAACCTAAAAGTTGTGTGTCCCTTCCCGAATATGTGGAAGCTGTTCGATAGTAACCAAATACGCGACATGAGAGATTATAACCATTTCTGCGAAATTTTGCCCGCTTACACTATGCTAAAGCTTTTTCAGAGGCCCATTATGGTTGTTAACGGTCAAAAATGGTTAGTGTCTTCTCTTGAGGACGTTAAGGCAGCTAAAGCATTATTCGACGAGATAGCTGAAACCACAAAAAGCGGAACGGAAAAGCGTGTTATAGACTTCTATGAAAACTTTGTACGGCCCAGAGTTAACGGCGTGACCTTAGACGTACTTGTCACCGAATACAATGAAGTGAACGCTAACGGGGTTCTAAGCGACTTTGAAATTCGCAAGTGGCTGAAACGGCTTAACATGATTGGCTGGGTTAACATTCGGAAAGGAGTGCAAGAGGATAAGCGGAGAGACACGTTTTACCCATTAAAGAATTTGCCGCAAGCCAAAATTAGTGAAACTAATTGCTTTTCAGATAAGCAACTACTTTTAGAGCTGGAATTACAAAAGGACTTTAAAACGTGGTTAGAAACAAGTAGTAAAAAAGTTACTGTCACGGGATATGAAATTTTAAATTTCAGAGATAAGCAACCGCTACCGTTAACCGTTGAGGACTTCGTACAAAAAACTGTCGGTGTGGACATAAATAAATTACTACTTGTTTCTGAGACTGAAACAGAGCCCAATAGTGAAAAGGACGCTGAAACTAATTGCCTTTCAAAAAAGCAACCACTTTCACTAATTTCAGAGCTATGCGTGGACGTGTGCCAAAACTACCGCAACAACGGAGACTATGGATGTAGCCACCCGAACCCCGAAAGCCTAAACGAAAAAGCGGTTAAGCCTTTGCGATGCCCAGGCTACAAACCGTTCAACAAAAGCCTAGAGGAGTTTTCACAATGATACAAACTCTTCTTTTCTATTTGCCTAAGAAACCTAAGTTTTGCGTTGAATGTATTCATTGGAAAGGGCGCTGTGTGATAGGCTATTACACTAAGGCCCAGTCTAAGGCGTGTCGTCAAGCCCTTCCAATAATGGATATTACCGCACGGGGCAACCTTTGGGAGCTGCATTTAGAATGACTGAGCGTATGGTTTACGGTTTCGACTTCACGGTTCAACAAATCCGATGGAGCAGACATACTTCTAAAAACTGTAAAGGCAGAAACGGGAGAGGCAGACCGAAAGGCAGTAAAAACAAGAATGGTTATGTGAGGCGTAAGAAATGACTGAGCCTAAACTATTCGTGTACTTCGGATTCAAAAACGGCAAATTAGTTAGCATCATACAGAGTACAGAAGATAATGTGAAGGCTGCTGTTGACTGCAATTATTTTGTAGCGGATCCTAGGGAAGCGGAAAAGCAGATTGATTTATGGTTGAAGAAACAGGAGTTGCTTTTGTAATGTGCCGAAAAAGTGAGCAGTGGCGTAGGGCTTTAGCGTGTTGTCATTGGAGCGACTTGTAAGGGGGTGATTTTTTGAAAGTTGAAAAGAGAGGCGATAGCGTGTTCATAAGTCATAATGGGCTAACGGTGTTCTTTAACAGGTTTAAGGATGGTTATGGCATTAAAGCGACTTACCGAGAGGCTTCTAACCCCCTTGCGGATAAGTGGCTTGAGGCGGGTAAGATGAGCGTGGATGTTGCGGATTTTGATTTGTTGGTTAAGTTGTTGCGTGAGTTGGTGTAAATAGTAAAGTGTGCGATAGGCATATTAATATGTTCTAAGTATGCTTTAGTATGTCAAATCGAGACAAAAGAGTTCTAATTGATACAGATAAAGACAGAGAGAAGCTTAGGCGTGAAGCTCAAGAAAAAAGGAAAGCGTTCGAAGATAGAGCCTTGCGTATAGACTGGTGGTATTAAGTCTAGATGCCTAACAGCTTATTCTAATTCGTATATTCTTCGACGCGTCTCGACAGGAAACACCGCTGTTTCCGTTGCGTTTACCTAGCAATCTAAACCGAATAAACAATGGAGATAAACGGATAAACCACAACGCGAAGAGTCAAGCTATATGGGAGGTCTTTATATGAGGTCACGATTAAGTCCATGCGAAGCGTTTGGGCTGTATAAATCCCGTCGAATATCTCCATGCTCTCGGTGAAAGAGGCTTAGAACGGGCTTGTCTGTTTTGGGTTCCATAGGAATATTTGTGTATCTCACGGTATATCCGTGTTTTCGACGGGGCTTCGGTTTCTCTTATATACTGTCGAAGTGGCTGTTTTCGATAGGCTACCCAAAATATTGGGGAACCTATTGCATGGTTCTATGGAGTCCTTAAAGGAAATGTGAGGGGTTTAGGCTAGGGTAAATGTGATAAAAAGGTTAAGCGTAGTCAACCGCTACCAATAGCTTTCATCGCCTCTAGTCGTTACATCTAATTGACTTTGGCTTCTCTTTTTCTCTATACTCCGCACTCTTTCCTCAAGTTTAGCGACGACAGGTTGAATGTTTCCAGAGGCTAAAGCGTCGTATATGAACCCTATTATTTTGCTTGTTTGAGGCACAAGATCGCATTCTACTATGAAGTCGTGTCCTTTCCCGTCAAGGTTCCGTCGGGGTTCCACAATGATATGTATGTTCACGAATCGGTATGTTACCCCGTTCACGGTTAAGCTGTTAGCGGGAAGCCACTTGTTAGCTCCCCCTATTATCCCTGCTTCCCCGATAGCCCAAACTTTCATGTATTCAGCGGGGTCTTTCAAAACTGCTTTTACGCTTGCTGCGTAGTCATCTACTTCTTTTTGCAGAATAAAATAGGGCTTGTGAATAGGAACCATTCTCTTGCGATATGATCCTTGACTTGCTCCGTCTTCGGTTATGCTAACCATTTCCTCTGGAACGCGCAAGTCGTCAACCCATAAGTATTGCGGGAAATTATCAGCTGCGGTTCCAGCTACCACACTCCAAAAGCCTAATCGTTCAATATGCCAGTTAAAGTTTCCATCTACGTTTGTGACCCAATGCCACTCGTCAGCTGTTAAGCCCGCGTTTACTTCACATTCGGTTCCGACGGGAGCGCCTAGCCAATACCACGTGTTATCACTCATTCCCGCTGTTTCAAACGCTGCATTGTAGAAGTCTATCACGTTCCCCGTTGTGTCCTGTAAGAATGGGCGGCAGTAGTTTGTCATTGCTCCTGGGCTGTTTGCTCTTGCCCACCACATTATTTCTTCTTGTCCGTAGATGCTCCAGTCAAGATAATTCAGTGTCTTAGAATATAAGCCACCTGAAAAGTTTAAGTAAAACTTGTTAGCGGTTGCCCCGTCATACGTTAAGGTGCCTTTTATGCTGCTTGCCCCAACCTTCTTAGTGCCCGTGTCGTTTGACACTGCCATGTTTGCTGGCACTTGCCAATCGCTAGAGTTCATATCTGTCCATCCATCCCTGACGCGTTGCCCAATCACTTTAATGTAGTTTTTAATCGCTAATCCGTCTACTTCTGTGTATTCAACGGGGTTAGAAGCAGCTAAAATATTGTTATTTGGGTTATCAGGTGTGCTTACTAAAGCTATTCCCGACGCGGGGGGAGCTGCTAAACTGATTAGTTGAAATGCTTTAGCTGAATTTACATAGCCGTCGTAACTCTCTCTCTCGAACAGGTCTTTGCAGATGTCGGCTAAGTAGTCGTCTTTAGCTTCATAGCCCCCTGCTATTGCTGATCCTGTGCTAGGGCTTGCGTAAGTGATTTCTGAGCTTGTGTCCGCTAGAGCGTCGTCTATTAAATCGTCTATTTTCGTGTTGACAGGGTAAGCCTCTGTGTGCGTTAGGTTTTGCATGTCTTGACTGTAATCCCGTCCTGAGGCTCGTAGTAAATGGAGGAAAACGTCTTCTCTGTCATAAGCGACGTGCTTAACCGTGTCAACGTAGCCTTTCATAAAATCTACACTGTTAATTTTCAGGTCTACCGTGTTTTGAGCAGCGAATACTCCATTTAAACTTTCATCTTGATTATCCAACAAAACCGCGAAGCTACCACAACCACTAGTTAAGCCTCTAAGCCATAGCTCCATTCTTAACGCTCTTGAGCTTCGGTCTGATCCGTCGGGAATTTCTACGGTTATACTTGTCATTTCGGGTATCTCCAAAAATAATATTCGGAAGGCTTCTCGGCTGTTAACTGAGTGTAGATTCCGTAAGCAACCGCTGCCGTGCCAACTGCTATGGCTGCGGCTACTCCGTAAGCACCAAAACGGCTAAGTTGCATCATTATACCCGTCACGTCGCCTCTGCTTAACTGAGAGACTAAAGACATGACCCGCATAGCGTCGCGCTCGCTTGTTTGCACGTTGCTAACTACCTCTCTGGATACGCCTTTAGCTTTTAACAGGTTGTTTAGGATTTGCTGGCTTTCCCGAAGGTTTTGACTCATTATGTTCGCCTCAGTAAACTTATGAATTGGTTAATGCTAGAAAGGCTTGTTTCCAACGTGTTATTAAGAGCCCCCACATGGTCTATAGCCATGTCTAAATCAAGCGTTAAGTCGGAATCATCTATTTCAACCGCCACGAAACAGTGACAGTTATGAACGCCTTGCCCATGAGCGCGTGACTGATCTAAGGCTACGTCGTAGACTACGCCAAAGTTAGGGTGAAACAGGACGGGGGGAAGTTCATCTATGAATTGCCATGTGTAGTCCGCTAACGCTAAACATTTCTTGCAGCTGTTCGGGCCTATTGTGTTCCAAGTAAAAGTGACTGTTGGCATTAACGAAACACCCACCATAATAAAGCTAATAGTAAGTTAGGAACGAAAAGAGCGAAGAGAAACAGCCCTGTTATCTCTAAGATTCTACGCCGATTCTCTTTGAGTTTCTTCTTTAAATTCCATCTCATTTAAGCATCACTATAGCTAATGTATTCAGCTATTCCCTCATACTCGTAATTCGCGTCTTGATCCTCTCCTATGAAAGCCCTGTTTCGAGTGCAATACCCGTTTGTTATTGTGTAAGTGCGCGTTTTAGGCGCTCCCGCGCTGTCTTCAATTTTCATAATAACCTTGAAGTATTCTATTTTGTTGCTGTCTCCGTTGTCCACAAGCGCGTATTGGCTGCCTCCTGCTACTTGAACGTCGGTAGCGAAAAACGCAATTCTGCAGTCGCTGAGAAACCTTAGTTTCCATGTGAAGTTGCTGTGAGGCTGAAACGCTGTTGTTGACGTTTTGGTGTTAGCGACAAACTGAGGCGTAGCATCATGCACACGGTCATACTCGAAACTTAAGATTCCCTGAATTATGTTGACTCCGTGAGTAGCGTCATAGCCAATATGCACGTTTGAAATGCGACCTTGCACCTTCTCCGTTCTAACCGCTGTTAAACTCATTCTTTCACCTCGAAGAATTCATAGATTAAAGTTTTCAACCATTCATTTGCTTCTTGCACAGTTAAAGCTCTGTTGTGGTGTGTTGAGCAATCGTCGTATCTATCTGTCATAAACTTGGCGGTTCGGTCACCTGCGTTCTTGCAGAGTCTAACGTGGAAATGCCATTTCATTTCTTCCACGTCGTCAAAGACAAGTATTGTTTTGCCGTCTCTAATCACGGTTTTCATTTAGGCATACCTCTTATATTTTAACGTGTAATTCACCGAGTAGAAAACAGTAGCTCCTATTCTCTCCTCATTATCGCTTAAACGCTCAAGAGTGCGAAGCGAACCCGTCGGGTAAGTTTCAACTACACGCCTCAACTCAGCCTCAGCTTTCCACCTGAGCTTAGTTCCAGTGATCCCCGTTTTGTCAATGCAAGTTACGGTTATCGGCACGTTTTCCAGATAGCCGACTCCGACGGGTAAAGCTATGCTGTCAGGTGTGCCTATGCTGAAAACTAAATCTATGTTTTTAGGGTCACGGAAAACTTTAACGATTGGATAGTCAGGGAACCCGAACGTCACGATATAATGGGCTGTCGTTACGCCATCATCAAACGTAAAAGCGTCAGGGTTTACGTAGTCTTCAAACCATAGTTTAGTGCGTTGTCTAGCGTCTTCACTCATGCAAGGTCAGCTCCTTTAAGTCGCAAACGTAAAACTTCAGTTTGTCCCCAACTATCTGAGGCTTAACTGATTCTATACGCCAAACCCGTAGCATCGCATCTGTTATTTTGCTGCCTAACGAGACTTGCGCGGTTGTGTATCCGACTCCGTCTAAATGCACAAAGTAACCTGTAACTGTGCCTATGCTGTTTGACGCTTGAGTTTGAATAATCATTTCTATAGTGCTGTCTGTGTAGATTGGTTCATACCATCCTGTGACGCTGTCGGGAGCGCCTAAACTCAACGTTGATAGAGTGACGTTGAACGTTGTTACTCCAAAACCCTTTTTCACAGCGTCTTTAACGTTATTAAAGAATTGGCTGTCTAACCCGCTGTATTCAACCCCGAAAGACTCTAAAGCAAACTTTATGCTGTAAGCGGGTTCCTCTCCCGTAATATAGAGTAGCCCGAAGCGTCCGTTGAATAGTTTAACGAAGCTGTTAACACAGCCGTCCCAGTTATTATAAAAACCTTGAGCAAAAACAGGTATTCCCTCAGTTCTTTCGTCGACGTAAACTTGTTTCGCTTGAATGTATCCGTCAACTACGCGACGCGAATAAATCAAGTCTTCCCCAGTCCAGAAGAATTGAACGTAACGATCAGTCTCGTTATAGAAACAGTTTGGGCTAACGCCTTTTCCGAAACAGTCAGTTTGAATCACGGTTTCGCTACTCCAACCGTCCGATAAGTCGCGGGTCACATATCTCACGTTGTAACTAAACCCTACAAACGGTGATCCAGTGATCTCCCCAGTGTCCAAAAAGACTAAGTGTATTGTGTCATTGTCATCAACAGCGCAGCCACGGCTCCAAGTTTCAAAAGGCAATCCACCCCCGCTATACTGAGGCAATATGTTGTTTGTGGTAACGGTTTCTTCTGCGCTCCATGCTACTCCGTTCCAAAGTTTCCCTTTTATCTGTTCGCCGCCTTTAAAGTAGAAACAATATAACCGTCCGTTCTTGAGTGGAACAATAAAGTTGTTTGTGTCGTATGCTGTGCCTAACTGCACAGGATACGCCCCAGCCGTTGACCATGTGCCATCATTGTTAGCGTTTCTAGTGACAAAGCAAATCATGTTATTCCAGTCCCCGCCTAACCCCGCTGTTGTTAAACCCCAACTTATCCACATATAGCCGTAACTGTCTAAGCAAGCGTAGAAGTCAACACTAGCCGCAAACGGGTCAGTCCACGCCTTAGCTTTTGCAGCCGTCCACGTTATAGTTCCGTCGCTTACGGGTAATCCCCTTCGGTAAGCAAGTTGAGTATCACCGTCGTATAACTCGCGGGTTACAACATGAATGTATTGCGCAGAAGCGTCTAAAAGCACCTGTATAGTTTCCCCGGCATTCTCTAGCATTTCATCGCTGAAAAGCGTCGGGGTCTCCCATGTAACCCCATTGTCAGCGCTACTGCTAAACCATGAGCTATAACGCCCAGTTCCTAACTGTATGCTGTCAACCCAAAAAACCCAGATTCTACCCGCTGCGTAAAACGCTTTTTCCTGCCATCGAACAGCCTCTTTTGCTATTGTGCCTCTGTTGTCTTTTCCACCTAACACGCCACTAGCAACCGTGTAACCTGTAAACGCCTTCGGATATGTTGCTTCTACGTAGTAAGTCGCATAGAGACTTATCCGTTTATTATATGTGTTACCGATCGCACCGAAAGGATCACTAGGCCCATCCGTGTAGTCGTCCGCGTTTGCAACTAACGCTCCTGTTTCAGTGTTATAAGTAACAGCAAACTGGTTATCGCCATCTATCAAGTCAACAATTACGCCTATCCAATAGGTTCCCGCGTCAAGAAGCAAAGGAGCTGCAAAAGGCAAATCAACTAATGCGCGACTAGCCGTTAACAACCCGACTTCTTGAGTTACTCCTAAAAGCGCTGCGGGGGCACCGCCACTGTCAGCGTAAATTACCCCTTTCAATAAAGTTATGCGTTCAGCTACGTTGGTGCAACCGTAAAACGTTAACTTCTCAATCTCCATGTTATCATCGGGAAATGTGACTTGAATACAGTCTTTAGTGTCCGTTGCTATGTCGAAACAGTAGTTTGCTCCGTCACCTTGATTAGTTAACCCAACGCGCTTCAAAGTTTTCCCTGTGGTGTCAATCACGCATGAAGATGGCGTTATAGCAACGTAAACTTCGGAGCCGTAAACATAAAATACGTAGTCAAGCCAAACTTGCGCTGACCAAGTAGTGTCAACAGCGCAACCGTTTCCGCTGTGGGTTGGAGCTGTGTTATCGTCGGCTACTCGAACAAAACAGGTTGCCACGTCAAAGTTTCCTTTAGCTGCAACTTGAATTGCAATAACGTAATGAGTGTTAGGCGTTACGGTAACCCTGTTTGCTCCCGTGAAAGTGAAGGTTATAAGCGCCATGCCAGCGCCTAAAGTTGACGCGTCCACTTGACCGCTAGTTGCTAACGCTGCTCCTGTTGGCACACTGTCGGTTCCATATATTCCGCTGTGAGCATACAAAACCGCGGTTAAGTAAGCTCCAACGGGAGCGCCATTTCTGTTCAAGTAAAACTTTGCTTGTTCAAGCCTATACGATTTTCCATCGTTAGGTGTTGTGAATGATTGACCAAAACCGCTTCCCGCATTTGGAAAGTCATCATATAGTTTGGCAAAGTCAGCGACATAGTTTGATTCGTTGTAAGTATCTAAAAGCGTGTTTATCATTTCTCTATGCTCCTCTGTTCCATATGTGTAAGGTTGATTTTGAAAGTCCGTTATGCAAGCTACAGTAAAGAAAGACAAGAGAATGAGGGTTATCACTAGGTAAACGCATGGTTCTACGAGTTTCTTGTTCATTCACTTTTCTACTCTCCTTTTACGGGTGTGTGGCTGTAGCCGTGTAAGTGTGGCTGCCAACCGTTGGAGCAAACGTTATAGACGCTACACCTGAAACGTCCGTGTTAGCGGTTCCAACCGTGCTAGCGCCTTCGAGAAAGGTCACGGTGATCCCCCCTGTGCCGTCGCTGACAGTTGCGGTTAGCGTCCACGAATCGCCTAGCGTGACTGTGCTAGGACTAAGAGCTAAAGACAGCGTAGCTTGAGGGGTAACTGTTCCCGTTACAGGGTTAGAAGTCATGAAGTAAGAGACAGCGTAAACAACCCCAACAGTGATTAAAGCGACAACGAGAATTAAACCGACTGTTTTCAGTTTACTGTTCATTTCTGCTTTTTCACCTCCGTTACAGGGTTATCAAAAGTTATGTTGCGCCTATTTCCATAGTGTTCTACATGGACGTTTCTAGGCGTGTCCTCACCCATGACCTCAGCGAATTCAGCTAATCGTTCATCTGGAACCCAGCATATCCATGCTCCCCCATTTCGGTTTAAGAGTAGCATTGAATAGTGGAATTGCTGCTCTTGCTTGTCCAAGCCTCGGAACCATTCAATAGATAGAAACTCTGGTTCTTTTTCTTGATGTTTCATTTCTCAGTCTCCTTTTCTGCTTGACTAATAGAAGCTCCCAACTGCTTCAAACCGCTTAGAGCCGCGTCTATCTCATGGTCTTTAGTCACGCCCTTCCTATCCTGAACATCCAAGTATTTTATCCACGTCCAAGCAGAGTTTAAACTCTTGACTATTTCGTTCTGAGTTTTGATTATGGCTTCTTGGTTCTTAATGACCTGTGCTAACTGCTTGTCTTGCGCTGTATCCGTTTTTGATTCTCCAAACAAACCCATTATTTCATTCTCTCCATTTTCTCCCTGTAAATCTTGTTACCCATCTCTATTGCCCTACACAACATTTCTTCAAACTCCATTGTTGACCAACTCCACGCACCGTTTCGAAGCTGCTTCCAACCTGTCACGCTTCAAACTCTCCCACAATTTTACCGTGTCCACGCTTATGATAAGCTAAATATTTCTTGTAAGAGCTGAACGGGTGACTAGGATCCTTCATAAACTTGTTTTTCTGTGTCATGTCGTTGTATTGCTCGCGAGTTTTAGCTTCAGCCCACATTAAGACGTAACGTGTTTTGTGAGGGTTCAGAACCCGTTTTAACTGTTTTATGTCGTATATTACTGATTGTTTGCTCATGTTGCTGCCTCTATTTTCCCTGTGGTTTCCGTTATGCCCAACTTCTCTTTGATTTCTTCAACGTCCTTTATGAGCTGCTCTAACTCCGCGTCTTTCAAGCCATACAACACGGTTTTAGCGACTTGACATTTCACTTGAATAAGGTAAACTTGAAACTTGAGTTTAGGCGTGACGTAGCGCCCGTTCTTTTCAACCTTGTCGCGTATGTCCTCTAAGAGACTATGGTCTTTCCAGAGTGCAAGTAGCACATCGCTGCGATTAGGGGGGGTTAGGCTCATTCAAGCTTTCTCCATTCTTGTTTCACTTTTTTAAGCTGTTTCTACGCTTATTCTTTTTGAAATTTCCCTTGCTCTTCCGCAAGATTTTCCTTCGGTTTTGTCCCTTAGTGCTAAACTGAGACATGCCTCTACTTTTCCTTGCGTTTCACGTTGTCCGTCGGAGTATAGCTAAAGTCTGTTTGTTTAGTTGACTCAGATTCCAATGCTATAGAGTGCCCTTTGAATTCGCTGTAACGGCCCAGCTTGTCTTCTGCATTATCAGCCCTAACCGTTTCCTTTTCTAACTTCTTTTCTTGAGCGAGAACCGTCTCAGCTAACTGTTTGTTGTCCTCATGTAAAGTCTTAATGGTTTCTTGCAGAGATGTGGTTTCAGTTAGCTTAGAATCATTAGCCCGTTTCAAATCTTCTAATTCTTGCTTAAGCGTTGCTACCTCGTTTTTGAGCTGTTCATTCTCAGCTTTAAGCTGCTCCATGTCTTGTTCTTGCGCTTTCACCTCTTGTTCTTTAAGGTCGTTTTGGCGTTTTTGCTCTGTTATTAACTGCTTGCCTAAAGGTGAATCGTTGATTAATGATTGCCCCTCTGTTATCATCTCGTTAAGCGGTTGAAGGTATAGATTGAATTCTTCTTTCACTTTCGGGTCAGGATGGTTTGTGCAGAAATTGGCAAAATGGTTTAATGCGTCTTGTCTTATCTGCTCTTTAGTTTTAGTTTCGCCTAGTTGGTTTTTGCAGATTGCCCACGCTGAAGATTCGTCCTTGCCGTCGGCGATAAGATCGTCCACGCAAGCGCGTAATTCTGGAGAGCAGGGTTCGGCTAAATGTAAGTTGCTTTTGGGCTTGTCAAGTGATGTTTTGCCTTTAGTCACCATTGCGTCGCCACCTTTTTCTTTCAACACCATTTCCATTAAATCAAAGAAGCCCTTGTTTTTAACTTCCGAAATAACCTCAAGCGTGTTACCTTCGACACCTGGAACCTCTGGAGCTAAGACTAAACTTAACGCTCTGCCCCGTATTCCATGCGGAACCTGTGCAACGTCTTTAAGGCGTTCTACTTCCGTCATGTGTTTATGCCAAGCCTCTTCATTAGTGAATTTTTCCCCGCAGACAGAGCAAGTCAAATACAGAAAATCAGCTTCGATGCTAACCCCGCGGATTCTTGACGCAGAAGGATTCTCTTTGTACAAGCGTAGCTCCGTCATTATTTCAGGGTTCCACACCTCGCCCACGAACTCCATATTTCCATCTGCCATGTCATACTCCATCCAGTTGACCTTGCCCTTCTTGTTTTTCGGATCGCTCCATTTCGCGTGGTTCACGGTTACAGGAACATCTATGAATGTTCGCGCTGCCGAGTGCATTTCATCCGCAACGTAAGCCCTCTGGTTTTTGCTTATAGCATTTTTAGGAATAGCTCGGCCCTGAATTTTAACTGTTTTTCCATCGGTTGATTTCTGAAGTTGGAATTCTGGGGAAAGCCAACTAAAGGATTCTATTATTGTAAAATGACCCCGTTCTTGATACTGGTCTCCGAGAGGATACTTTCCAGTTTTCTTTTCCGCCTTAACTGGAACATTCGTTTTTGGCTTTTCTTTTTGATATTCTTTTTCAGGACTATACCCTATGTTGCTCAT
>Ga0180007_10005268_pt1 | contig 13215 bp, 15 predicted proteins | sample MM_PC_MetaG_FD_121122 | JGI IMG/M metagenome (GOLD analysis project Ga0180007, IMG submission 121122) | Groundwater microbial communities from the Aspo Hard Rock Laboratory (HRL) deep subsurface site, Sweden - MM_PC_MetaG | ecosystem: Environmental > Aquatic > Deep subsurface > Groundwater... | reverse complement strand
TAGGACATATACGCCCTGTTCATTTAGCCTAATTGGTAATACAATTAGGTAAAAGGGAGGCGTCAAGCCATGAGAAAATTCTTAGTAATCGCTTTAATTTGTGTAGTTTCATTAGCAGTATCAGTAAGTTTTAGTTTAGGACAAACAAATCGTTCGTCAGATTTAACTTTAGATTTCGCAAATTCAGGAACACCAGAAGTTGTCGAATTAGATTTTGCTAACTCAGGAACACCAGAAGTTGTCGAATTAGATTTTGCTAACTCAGGAACACCAGAAGTTGTCGAATTAGATTTTGCTAACTCAGGAACACCAGAAGTTGTCGAATTAGATTTTGCTAATTCAGGAACACCAGAAGTTGTCGAATTAGATTTTGCTAACTCAGGAACACCAGAAGTTGTCGAACTAGGTTTTCATAATTCAGATCTTCCAACACACGTTGAATTTTAGGAACTAACATGAATTCACGTTCATTATAACATACCTTTTGTCAAATTTAACCTGTTTATGGTGAAATATATTTTATCAAGAAAGAATTGATTTGCTACTCGATTTAAGCAAACTGTTTATTGTCGTTTTGTGAAAACAATGCATATCAAATTCATGATAAAAATCAAATTTTATTGACAAAACTTATTGCTATGGTGAATTTATATAGATTCATTATTATTTGCTCAAAAGCCAATTCCCTTTTTGGTTACAAATAAATATCAAAAACAGGACTTAATACATAAACTTAACTTTTTATAATTTGCATCTTATATTTTCGCAGGTATATTTAATCAATGTTTCAATCTGGAGTGTTTAAAATTTTTTAGGTAGGGCTACTTCACGGACTCTTATTTACGAACTCAATTGAAGCATTGTTTAAATACACTTGTGTGACTACAAGATGATATAGATTAGCATTGATATGAAAGGTGAAAAGCAATATGAAAAATATTCTCAAATTCATCACGATTCTAGGAACTTTCGCTCTTGTATATTATGCAGGAGACTTGACAATCAAATATTTTATGCCAGAAAATCATTCAATAGCTAATTCAGCATTGCTCTTTACCTATGGCGGAATGATCGGATACATTTTATTGATCATCTTTGTTGTTGTTCTTCAAAAAAACAACTATGATCAATTGGTTCAGCATAAACCACGTTTCGGAAGATTACTACATAATTTTCATATCATGCTTGCAATCGTCTTCATCATCTATGCCTTAATAAGTTTTGATATTCAATTTTCAGTATTGTTAGTACTTATTTTCCTTTTTGTTTCAACACTTTTGGATTATGTTCGCGAAAAATTGATGCAAGAGATTAATGGTAACCCAATCCACCCTAAGAAAATTCTTTAGTATTTTTCATCTATTCCCTTTTTGAGTAAGAGTCGTCTCATTCTCTTACTCTTTTTTTTGTGTTAAAATTGAATGTTTTATTCATTCATAGTATGATAAGACTAAGGAGATGATTTTATGAACTTAGAACAAATTATCAAATCAAGAGTAAGTAATACAAATTTTAACACACAAGATGTAGATTCTGAATTAATTATTAATTTATTGGACACAGCTGTATATGCACCAAATCACAAGATGAGAGAACCGTGGAGATTTATCATTTTCAAAAACACTGGAAAAGATTCTTTTGCTGATAAATATCTAAACTCTTTAAATGTAGAGCAAAAAGAAAAATATGAGGCTTCTGTACTTAAAATATTCAAAGCACCTATGCTCTTAGCATTTGTGATGCCAACAAATCAAAATATGCGTGATGAACTAGAAGATATGGAAGCAGTTGCCACTGTCATTCAGAACTTTTTGCTTTTAGCAACTGAAGCAGGATTAGCAACAGCTTGGAAAACTCCTATGTTTTCTGAAACAGATCAATTCAAAGAACAATTAAACTTAGAACTTGGTGAAATCGTTATTGGACTTGTTATGGTTGGTTATAGTGATATGGCTCGTGATCCTAAATCTAGAAAAAAAGCAGTTACATTAACAACCATATATAAATAAGTACTGAATAATAATTATAGAAAACACCGCAAGCGGTGTTTTTTATTAGTTATGATGTTTAAATTGTCTTGTTGCTTGTACAGCTGTATGCCATCCTCTGATATTTTCTTTTCTATTTTCGTCACTCATTTTTGGAGAAAATAACTTTTCTAATTTCCAGGAGGTCTTAATCTCATCTTTTGATTTCCAGTAACCAGTAGCTAGTCCAGCAAGATATGCTGCTCCAAGTGCTGTTGTTTCTTGGATCTTTGGACGTTCGACATCAAGATTCATAATGTCTGATTGAAATTGCATTAAGAAGTTGTTAACTGTAGCTCCACCATCAACTTTCAATATTTTAATCGGAATTTTTGTATCATCTTCCATAGCACGTAAGACATCCATCGATTGATAGCATATAGCTTCTAAAACTGCGCGAGCAACATGTTCTTTACTTGTTCCTCTAGTTAAACCAAACATAGCACCTCTTGCATCAGAATCCCAATACGGTGTACCCAAACCAACAAATGCAGGAACAATATAAACACCTTCGTTAGTCTTCAAAGAAAGAGATAACTGCTCTGTTTCACTAGCTGAAGATATTAATTTAATACCATCACGTAACCATTGGACAGATGAACCACCAACAAACACACTACCCTCTAAAGCATATGTGATTTCATTTTCTATACCCCAAGCAATCGTAGTCAACAACCCATTTTCAGATGCTATTGGTTTATGACCAGTATTCATTAACATGAAACAACCTGTCCCATATGTATTTTTAACCATGCCTTTTTCAAAACATGCTTGACCAAATAAAGCTGCTTGCTGATCACCAGCTATACCGCTGATTGGAACTGTTTCACCAAAGAAGTGATAAGGAATCGTATATCCATAAACTTCAGAAGAAGATTTTACCAAAGGTAACATAGACATTGGAACGGTCAATATATCACATAGCTCTTTATCCCAAGATAATTCGTGAATATTATAAAGTAAGGTTCTAGAAGCATTTGTGTAATCTGTAATATGTTGAGTTCCTGTGAGCTTATAAACAATCCATGAATCTATCGTTCCAAACATCAATTCATTATTTTCTGCTTTTGCTCTTGCTCCTTTAACATGATCTAAAATCCATTTGATTTTAGTGCCTGAGAAATAAGCATCTATTAATAAACCAGTTTTACTTCTAAAAAGGTGATCATAACCAGCATCATTTAAGCTATCACAAATCTCACTAGTCTGTCTAGATTGCCAAACAATAGCATTATAAATTGGTTGTCCTGTATTTTTATCCCACACAACTGTTGTTTCTCTTTGATTCGTAATACCTATAGCATGAATTTGATTTGCTTTTATATTTGCTTCAAGTAAAACACGTGCCATCACTGCTAAAACACTAACCCAAATTTGGTTTGCATTATGTTCAACCCAGCCTGGTTTAGGATAAATTTGTGTAATGTCTTCACTTGCCATAGCGATGATATTGCTTTGATGATCAAAAATAATCGCTCTTGTACTTGTAGTTCCTTGGTCTATCGACATCATATATTTTTTCATAATTTCTCCTTAATGAAACGGATTTATGGTTACTGATTTTGTTGCAACCATGTCAATACCTGTATTTAAAATATTGGGAATCACTACATCTCCTATTTTAACATCATTGTCAATAATTATACCTTCAAGAAGTTGAAGTGCTTCAAATATTAACTCTTTTGGAATTGGGTCCTTCGTTTTAACACTTAATCTTGGAGTCAATAAGCTTGTCGTTTTTACTGTTGTTGTCAGTATTCTTGTTGGATGTGTCATTTCTTCAATTGCATATTTTTCACCACGCATACACTTGTTTCCAGAAACATGCATCTCATCATCTACGAGTAGATGACAACCTACTGGGCAAGCAATACAAATCATTTTTGTCATAGTATCACCTCTTCTAAAATAAGTGAAATTGGACTTTGATCAACAAGTGTTACAGATTTAAGATTGATTTTTTCCATTTCTGCTGGAGCTAAATTTTTGGCTCTCTTTGTAGAAATGACTTGTCCATTTTGCATAATTTTAAATATTGCACTATCCATTTTTTTAGAAACTCTAAAAGATAGATCAATTGAATCTTTAAATTGATCAAAATCGATCAGTTGCGGAACAACATAACGAATATTTGAATTAAACTCAATAGGATGAATTTGTTTAGAAGGTTCTTTCGAGTTTAAAATGTATTTTTGAGCACTCTTCCCAGCTTTTTCACTTTCAACACTGACATAATCTGCAAGATCATGGACATGAAGAGCATTACCACAAATAAATAATCCAGAAACACTTGTTTCATAAAATTGATTAACGACAGCACTTTTTGTCACTGCATCTCTTTTGAAATCAAGTGAATCAAATAGTGATATATCAGGAACTAAACCCACTGAAAGAAGAAGTGTATCGACATCAAAGTTTTTTTCCGTGTTTTCAATTGGATTAAATTGACTATCAACTTCTTGAATGGTTATTTGTTCTAAACGGTCTTTTCCTTTAACATTAGTGACTGTATGAGATAGATATAATGGAATATCAAAATCATTTAAACATTGAACAATATTTCTAGTTAATCCATTTGAATATGGCATGATTTCCGCTACACCTAAGACTTTAGCACCTTCAAGTGTCATCCGTCTTGCCATAATTAAACCAATATCACCACTACCTAAAATAAATATTCTTTTTCCAACTAAATAGCCATCCATGTTCAAATAACGTTGAGCACTGCCTGCTGGCATGATTCCCTTTGGTCTTTCACCAGGAATAGCAATAGATCCTCTGGTTCTTTCATAACATCCACTCGATAGTATAACTGCTTTAGCATTGATTTTGAATAGACCATTTTCAAAACTGGAAACTGTTAATTCAAAATCATCATTCTTTTTAACATCAACAACTGTTGTGTCTAGCAAAAATTCAATATTCATTTTGAGGAATTCATCCATATATCTAGATGCATATTCAGGTCCAGTTAATTCTTCTTTAAAAACATGCAATCCAAATCCATTATGAATGCATTGATTCAGGATGCCACCTAAAGCTTTTTCTCTTTCAATGACAAGAATATGGATATCAGGATGATTCGCAGATAAAGCGGCAGCAAGCCCAGCAGCTCCACCACCTATAATGACTAAATCTTTTTTCATGGTTTCACCTTCGTTTCTTGGACTAATATGGGTGTATCCAAAGCATAATAGTTTATTTTGTCAATCGGTTGATTCGTCTCGCGAGCAATGATTTTTAGTACAGTTTGCTCACAATATCCACCTTGACATAAACCACTTCCCGCGCGTGCGCGTTTCTTTATACCTTTAATGGTATCATTTCCGAGTGGTCCATGAATGGCTTCTACAATTTCTGCTTCAGTAATTTTTTCACATTTACATACAAGATTGCCATATCTTGGATCTTTCTTGATTAATGCAAGTTGTTCTTCGAAATCAAGTTTATAAAAGACGGTTTTCTTTGGTCTGATTGGATCATAATTATTCTTTTTTTGTAAATTGTGATGTTTTAGTAGATGATCAACTAAATATTTTGCAATTGCAGGTGCAGCAGTTAAACCTGGAGAATCTATACCAGCTACATGAAAGAAGTTTGAATATGTTTTAGATTCTTGAATGTAGAAATCATCAAAAGAACTTGATGCTCTAATACCAGCAAATGTGCGAATGATTAAATTAAAAGGAATGTTTTTAGCTAGTGTATGTAAATCATCTTTAATTTGATTCAAACCATCTCTTGTGTTTGAAAGCAAATCTTTTTCATCTTGTCTATTGCTTGTAGGTCCCAATAAGATGTTGCCATGAACTTGAGGAATAATTAAGACACCTTTACCTTTACTTGTTGGAAGAGGATATAAAACATGTTGGACAAATCCTTTTGCTTTCCGATCTAAAACAAAATATTCGCCTTTTCTAGGATAAATTTGATAAGGTACATTTTTTTCTAACAAATAAGCAACTTGATCAGAAAAGACACCTGCTGCACTGATGACAGATTTTGTTTCAATGATTACTTTATGATTGATTTCTACCTTGAAATAATCTTTTTCTTTTTTAATATCAGTTACTTCACTATTCTTTTTAAACTCAGTTCCATTAAGAATTGCATTTTCTAGGCATGCAAAAGCAACTTCCCATGGATATGTTACCTTCGTTGACGGAAGTGACAATACTTTGGTAATGTCATCAGCAAGATTAGGCTCCAATTTGAATGCTTGTTCTTGATCGTGGAATAAAATCTCTTTAACACCATTACGAATAGCACGTTCATACAATTCATCGAGCATCAATTCTTCATCCTTATTATGAGCAACAACAAAAGCACCAGTTCTTAGAAGCGGTATGTTCAGTTCTTTTTCCATTTGTTCATAAAGCGCATTACCCTCAACACATAGTTTTGCTTTTAATGTGTTTTCTTTTGGGTCATGTCCAGAATGTATGATTGCACTATTTGCTACAGTTTGATGATTTGCAGCATCGTTTTCTTTTTCTAAGACTAGAATTTTAACCTGATATTGGCTTAACTCTCTAGCAATATTTGTTCCAACGATTCCTGAACCTATAATTACATAATCGTACATTTAAATCCTCCTATAAATATAAAAGAGAAAAAACAAAATGCTTTGTTTTTTCTCTCTATTTCTCTAATTTTGATTAACTTATTATTAAACCCACAAACTTGTATTACTTGTTGTTACTGCAATTGCACCAGAGTTAAGACATTTCTTAATCTGATCCTTACTGCCAATCAATCCACCCATTAAAATTTCACTTGATGTTTCTTTTTTAATACGTTCAACAATTTCTAGACAGCATGCCGGTAGTACTTCAATGAATTGGGGGCTAATCTTTTTTGCCATTTCTAAACTTTGAGCAAGTGATACGGAATCCTTTAAGAAGAAGCGAAATATGCCTATAACCTTACGCTTTTTACAAACATCAATGACCTTTGGTTTGCTTGAAATGATACCATCTACACCCAGGGTTTGTATGAGATGAATCGCACCAAACTCATCACTAGATAATCCTTTAATCAATTCCGAATGAATCAATACTTTCTTTTTGTTTTCTTTCATCATCTTAACTAAATCTGGAAGTTGTGCAAGTTGGAAATTCATCAAAATACCATAAGTCAAAGGTAGTTCAAAGAATTTTTTTAGGTCTTGATGATTACTGATTGCAGGTATAACTTTTTGCTCATTCAGCATTATAATTCCTCCTAGCCACATAAAATAAATAGCAAAGCAAAATAGCTCTATGAAGAACATTTTGACTCCGCTCTATATCTCTTAGACTCTCTTAAATTCTAATTCAATTATAATGCTTTTAAGAAAGAATGTCAAGACAAAGTTTTGAAAGCAAACAATAAAAAAGAATTGAATGATTGCATTCAATTCCCTTTAGTAAGTCATATGGATTTCAATAATATCTGAAGCACTAATTTTCTCAAAATTTGAAAGGATAACAATCTTATGGATCCAGTCGATTTTTCTGATTGTCCCAAACGTGTATTTAGAGTAACCTTGACTGAAAAATTCAATTTCAATTTCTAGGTTTTGATGAAATGCAAGGTTTAAATCTCTATTGAGCTCATCATACTGATCATCACTTAAGATTGGCTTATTTCGCTTACCAAGGCGATATTTGAGTTCTTTAATCAATGAGTGATAGCCAACAAGCGCATCGAATGGAGCCCATTTGATGATGCCTCGATCATGATAGGTTTCATTATGCATGGTGACCTCCAATCATCTTGTTTCTAGCTTTGATTGTTGAACTTTCAAATTCACTAGAAGCTCGATTTACACTGTTTTTTCCATAACGGAATTTAATTTCATCTACAGCATAATGAAGTTTCTCTTCCTTTTGCATCAGATCAGCATCTTCAAAAATAGAAAATTGATAGATGTGATTTTCTAATAAATTAGTCACACTGATTTGAACTCTGCGTATGGGTTCATTCTCATAATATTTATGGAATAGAAACATGCAGTTTTGATAGATGACAGAAGCATTTGCTGTAGGCTGATCTAAAGTGATTTGGCGAGAAAATCCACCACCAGTTTCTTTGCTATAACCAATACCTAAATGTAGTGTCTTTGCAACTTTTTTATGTAGCCGTAAACGTCTGGTAACATCATCAACCATTTCCAAGATAATTTGGAAAATATCTGGAGGAAAGTAATCGTGAAAAAGTGTTTGCCCATTACCGTAACTTTTACTAATCGCACGAACTGCTTTCTTGGATTGGATGAGGCTCATGTCAATGCCGTGTGTGTGATAATAAAGTTCTTCACCCAGTATGCCATATATTTTTTTCAGTGTTTTTGGATCATAGTGCGCAATATCACCTATTGTATGAAGGCCTAGTCGATTCAAGTTGAATTCCATGTGACGTCCAATACCCCACATCTCACAAAGAGGAGAAACTGGCCATAACTTTTCAGGAATATCATCATAGGTCCATTTTGCTATAAAGTCAGGTGCTTTCTTAGATTCAATATCAAGTGCAAGCTTGGAAATAAGCATATTGGGTCCAATGCCACAAGTAGCAAATAATTTCGTTTCATTGTAGATTGTATCCAAAATCATTTTTGCAATTTCAATATCTGTTTTTTGATAATAATTTAAATATTCTGTAATATCCAAGAATGCTTCATCGACTGAATAAACGTATAAATCATCCTCAGAAATAAATTTGAGATAGATTTCAATGATTTTAGCTGAATACTCCAAATACAATTCCATTCTAGGCTTTTGAAAAATGATTGGGATATCTTCTGGGAGTTCGTGAATCCGACAGCGACTAGGCATGCCTAAGCGCTTAAGGTAAGGTGTTACGGCTAAAACGATGGAGCCACCACCTCTAGAAGCATCAGCAACTACCAAAGGAGTCTCAAATGGGTCGAGTCCTAAAAGCGCACACTCAACAGATGCGTAAAAGCTTTTCAAATCGATGCATAAAATCGTTCTATAAAGTTTGTACTGTTCCATGTGCTACCTCCCTTGTGCACCCATTATATCAATTAATTTAGAAAATAAAAGAGGAAGGGGTAATGATTTTTAATGAAAATGCTATCAGCAAATTTTTCATTTATATTCAGTCTAAAATGAATTAAATTTGAGGTAAAAATAAAAAAAACGCAGCCATCAATGAATGATTAGAGACTGCGTTTAAAGTTATTTTTGTAGTAGCTTAAATAGTTTTTCTTTTTCTTGATCAGTTAAGCTGCGATATTTCCCGACAGGTATATCAAGTTTGATGTGCATGATACGTATACGTTTCAAATGAGTGACTTGATAGCCGAAATATTCACACATGCGACGAATTTGTCGATTTAAACCTTCGGTTAAGATGATTTTAAAGCTTTTTTCACTTATTTTTTCAACAATGCAAGGTTTTGTTACTGTATCTAGTATTGGAACACCTTTTTCCATTTTTTCGCAAAAATCATAAGACAGTTTTTTGTCAACATGAACGATATATTCCTTTTCGTGATTGTTTTCAGCGCGCAAAATATCATTAACGATGTCTCCATCATTTGTCATAAGGATTAATCCTTCACTATCCCTGTCTAAGCGACCAATATGGAAGATACGTTTAGAGTAGTTCATATAATCAATGATATTATCTTTAATTGCCTGATCAGTTGTTGAAATAATACCAAGAGGTTTGTTAAATGCTAAATAGACCATTTCAACATTATTTTTGACTCTTTTTCCCGAAACAGTAACGACATCTTTTTCCGAAACTTTCGACCCAATGAGGGCAGGTTGTCCATTGATTTCAACGATGCCTCGTTCAATTAATCGATCTGCTTCTCGTCTAGAACAATAACCAGCTTCACTTAAATACTTATTTATTCTAACATCCATAAACTTTATTTAGCTTCGTAGCAAACTGGCGCTGGATAGGATTTACCATGTTTATCAACGGTTACACTTTCAATAATGACATCATCATAAGGCGAGTCTTTATAGTCCTTTGCCACAATAGCAATTTTATCAACGACTTCGATGCCCTGTGTTACACCACCAAAAGCAGCATAAGATCCATCTAAATGAGGAGAAGTTGCATGCATGATAAAAAACTGACTTGTCTGTGAGTTTGGATCATTTGTTCTTGCCATTGAGATGACACCCTTTGTATGTTCTAGTAAGTTTTGGAATCCATTTAATTTAAATTCACCTTTAATTGGGCATGCAGTTCTTTCACCACCACCACCTTGAATCATAAATCCAGGGATAATTCGGTGAAACTTAAGTCCATCATAGTATTTCTGTTCAACTAAGTTAATAAAATTACTGACTGTGTTTGGAGCAACTTCATAAAATAATTCAATTTGAATTGTACCAAATCCTTTTACATTCATGGTTACTAATGGATTTTCTTGATTGAGATAATTTCTATAGTTCATCATAAACCTCCTAATATCTTATTTTATATGAGAAAATATGGTACTACACTTTATTAAAAAACGACTCATTACTTAATATTTCATTCTTCATTATATCACTTCTAGTCTCAATATTATGAAAATCTGCTATGACATGGGAGCTCTTTATCATAATTTTTTTAAAAATGACAAAAAAAAGATGATATAATAAAAATGAAAATTCAATGGAGGTATCTAATGCAGATTAATCAACTTAAGGACTTATATATTCGCAACAAAATAAATAATGAAAAACTTGATTTTGCTATTGATCTTTTAGAAGAATATGAAGCAGCAATAAACTGTAGCATCGATGAAGCATCTATAGAATCACTTGACCAATTCATAGCTCAAATGGTAGAAAATAAAGAGATGAGTATTGAGTCAATTGTTGTTCTTATGCGATATTATCGTATGATTAAGCGCAATGATTTGTTTATTCAACTCACCAAGTATACTGGTGGGTTAGGTGTCATAGAAAGTATTTTAGAACGATTAGACAAAATTGTCGATAACGAAAAGAGTAAAGCAATCATCAGTCAAGTCAAGATTCCAGAACTTGGGACACATCCAAGTGAGTTTCCAGCATTCACCAAATCTTTTGTTGAGTTGCTAGAAAAATCATTAGATCCAAGAACACTCAAAAGAGTATTAGCTGGAAATCATCATCAAATTCCTGAAACTGTATTTCTAGAAGAACGCACGTATTACGAAAATGCACTTACGCTTGATCAATATCTTAAAGAATTACATGATAGAAAAGTACAGATTTTAGAAAAGCATTTGCAAGATGGTACAGTATGGTTTGAACAAAACATCACACAAGAGGTTGTTGATTTTGTTAGAAGTAATCAAGAAGTACTCTCAGCTGTACGTAAGGGAGACACACTCTATATTACAAAGATTCCTTATGATGTTGAAGCATTCTTAAAAGCAGAAACAAAAGTAGAAAAAGCTTATCATGCATGCCATTGCCCTTTTGCAAAAGAATCAATAGGTAAAAGTGATGTTCAAATTTCAGATGTATGGTGCAACTGTAGTGCAGGTTTTACAAAATTCCCATTTGATGTTCTTTTCAACAAAGAATTGAAAGCAACTGTTTTAGAAAATGCCATCCATGGCGATTTATTATGTCGATTCTCAATCTCACTTGAAGGCATAGACTTTAAAAAATAAAGGAAAACCACTCATCGAAGTGGTTTTTTTAAAGTTCATATTGAATTTTCTTTCTTTTTGCCACTCCATTTGCACGAACAGTCCCGTAAACACCAACCAAAATCATTAAACTTCCAATGTAATGATAAATATAAAGTGTCTCAGAAAGAAATAAAGCGCCAGCTGCTATAGCTACAATTGTTGATAGGTTTGTATATATACTCGTAACGTGTGCAGGAAGTTTTCCTAAAGCGAAATTAACGAGAAAGAATCCACCAATTGAAGCAATAATGCCAAGGTATAAAATAGGCAATAGTAATTCTATGTGATAGAGATTTGTTATGTAGTCAGAAATTCGATTTTCAATTGATAATTGGCCTAAGTAAATGACATTAAAGGTAACAGCCCCAGCAAACATCATAAAGTAGGTTACTTCATATGGTTTGAGTGTCTTAGAAGCATTTCTCGATGCAATATTGAAAAATGCAGCAGATAAAACAGCTAATAGTAACAAGAAGAACCCTAATAATCCAGATTGGATACCACTTGTATATTTTGAGATTTGAATGAAGAGAACACCGAAGACCGATAGCAAGATAAAAAAGACTTGAATGGCTTTAGGTTTCTCTTTTAATATCAGCGTACTTAAGATGGTTACAAAAATAGGAATCATAGCAATCATAATCCCAGCTTCACCACTTACAGTTAATAAATTGAGACCATATGTTTCAAATATAAAATATAGAATTGGTTGAAATATTGCTACTAGAAAAAGATGTTTAAAATGTCTTTTTTCAAATCGGATATGAATCACTTTAAATCTTCTTAGAATTTCAATCACAATAAATGCAATAATGAAACGATAAGCGATTAAACCGATAGGTGTAACATAATCTAAAGCAACTTTAGAAAACATGAAGGTAAAGCCAAAGATTGTTGCAAATAGAATACCTGCGATGTGTGGATATTTTTTCATAAATACACCTTTTCATAGATTATTAATCAAAGCTTCTTCATCTATATTACCACTAAATGAATGAAAGATAAGCACTAAATTTGCATAAAAAAATGACTTTAGAAATTCTAAAATCATTTTTATTGATCTATGATAATTAATCTTAATTGACGTAAGGTCTTTTTTCTTCAGGTTCTTCTATAACTTTTTCTTTTGGAACTGCTTTATCAATATTTTGTGCATCATCTTTTTGAATATCTTTTGCTTTGCCTTCGTTAAGTGATTTAGAATATTCACGATATTTCTTATACCCGCCATATCCATCAAAACCAAGATATGCAGCACCAAGTAATGCAATGATTAAGAAGAAAATGCCAACAGTAGCATAATCGAAATTAGGAGTTACAGCAACAACTGCACCAAGTGTCAATGCAGCAATATGCACCCAAAACTTAGGAACTTCAGTTTTTTCACCAAGGAATACAACAGAATTAAAGAATACCAAACCTCGTGCATAGAAGAAGAATACTAATGAAAAGCGATAGACACTACTCCAGATTGCTTCATTAGCAAGATTGCTACCCTTAACAATACCAATATAGATCATTAGTGCTCCAATTAAAGTATCAAAAATGATT
>Ga0180007_10005267_pt1 | contig 13217 bp, 14 predicted proteins | sample MM_PC_MetaG_FD_121122 | JGI IMG/M metagenome (GOLD analysis project Ga0180007, IMG submission 121122) | Groundwater microbial communities from the Aspo Hard Rock Laboratory (HRL) deep subsurface site, Sweden - MM_PC_MetaG | ecosystem: Environmental > Aquatic > Deep subsurface > Groundwater... | reverse complement strand
TGTCCAGGTTCAGATACATATGATACACCCGTTAAGTTTGTAAAACGATAACATTTTTTGTTGGTAATCCGTATATTTTTATTCTTTGCGAATACTCATAAGGAGTGAGTTGTCCGAGCGCCTCGTGAGGTCTGAAGGTGTTCCAAGTATTTTCCCAATTCCTAATGTTCTTTTGCATTTCTGAAAGTATCGAACAAATATTTCTTTGCTGGTAAAACTCTCTTTCGTCAGCTCCGTGAGATATTTCAACATAGGTGTTTTGCTTAGGATGTCTTGGATAGGTAAAGTAGTGCGGCAGTTTTAGTTCTTTACATAATTTTTCAAATTCCTTCAACCATGGCGCGCCGTTGTCTGTTTGGACTGCTTGGATAGGAAACGGAAAAGAGGCAATACACTCTCTGAGGAACAATGCTCCGTTGCGCGAGGATTCAGACGGATAAACTCTCATCACTTTTCTTTTTCCCAGCACATCAATGGCGGTGAACTGGTAGAGCCTGTGCCCGCCGGCCAGCATGATATGTTTTGTGTCTATTTGGATCATCTGCCCCTCTTGATTTATTCGTAAACCCTTGGGGAATCTGGCTTTTGGCCTTAATGCCGACTTTTTTCTTTTTGCCGATATTCTCTTATCAATCAGCCCTTTTCTTTTTAATATTCTTCCTACCGTGCTCGGCGACGCAATCAGTCCTTCTCTTTTTACAATCGCTGCCAGTTTATGCTTTGACCAAGCAGGATATTGTTTTCTTAATTCAACCACTCTTGCGACAACTTGCCACGGGCTGGCCGGCCGCCTTACATTCTTGGGTTTTCTGGAATATTCGTTTAGTCCAATTACTCCGAGCTTCTTAAATCTTTTTAACCATCTATGAAGCGTCATTCTGCCAATGCCGAAGTGCCTGGCGGCAAGAGAAGAATTGCTGCCGTGCGTTCTGTGCCAGTCCAATATCTTGAGCCGATACTTTGCCCGCTCCGTTAATTTATCTGTCAGGAACGCTGAACGGGCAACAGATATCGCTCCCGGCAGAATTGTGCCGTAGATTGTCATACGGCAACCATTATACTTTCCTTTCATATTTTTCAAGAGCTGGGTGTATCATATCATATGGACCAGTACACGGAGTTGACTTTCGAGTACGAAGAAGATACAATAAAATTGTATGAGCAAAATAGAATTTCCATTCCCAATATTTATTACTAAAGAAGGAAAGTGGTTTGTAGCTGCTTGTCCGATTTTAGGTATTGCTACTCAAGGAAAAACAGAAGAAGAAGTAAAAGAAAATATAGAAGACTTAATTAAGGAATACCTAAAGGACCCTAATACTCTCAAGCCCAAATTAAAAGAACTTTCTTTCTCCTCTTTAAGTTATATCTCAGTAAAGATTTCAAAGTCTCTTTTGTATGGCAAAACTCCGGCCCCTGCCTCAAAGTGAAGTAATCAAAATCCTCAGCAAGAATGGTTTTCAACAAGTGAGGGCAGGGAAGCATCTCGCTTTTAAGAAATTCCTACCGGACAGCAGGGTTTTAACTACTTGGATTCCTCATCATAAAGAGATAAGTGTTTTTGTTATCCAATATATCATCAAACAAACAGAAAAAACCCGAAAAGAATTTGAAGTTTAATGTTCTTTAAAAGTTGCCCCCTTACTTACTCAATGGTTCAGTTGGAGTAAGATTTGACTTTTTTGATTGATTTTTTAATTTTTCTTAAAAGAGCTGGGCATATGGGGTAAAGTTTGTACATAAAAAACTGAAGAAAGGAGGGGAAAGAAAAATGAACGAGAGGAGAGACGATGGAAAGAAAAAAATAAATGACACATTCTCGTCTTATTTGCGAGTACCAGAGGATAATTTTATTTTGAAAAGAGAAGATATTCATCCCTACTGTAGAGTTCCCCGTGATTTTGATGAGAAAAAGGTAACGAAAAAGCCAAGTTTTTTTAAAAAGCTTTATCACACCTTCTTCTAAGAGGAGCCGAAAAAGAGGGACGTGCACATTTTTATGTCACGTCCTTTTTTATTTTCTCATTTCCTCCACCGCTTCATTCAGCATCTGGATGAAGAGTTCAAAATGCGACTATTAGGGTTTAATATTAACTTATCCATTAGGGCTTAAACTGGAAAAAAGAGACGAGACAAACCTTGACTTGTTATCAGTTTTTCTTTATATATAAACATATATAGTCGGGGCTTAGTTCATAAAACTAAAAGGAGGGAAGGGCTATGGATGGGAAGCAGAGAGAAGTTTTGGCGCGTTTTCTTGTCGAGGCGAAGAAAAAAACCTATGCCAGCGGGGCGAAGGGGGCAAAACTATTGATGGACGGCGAAGAGTTTAGGTTTGAAGGCGCCGAGTTTACGTATTGGGATACGCATCGGGGCTTTAATCCGTTTATCGGCAATGAAATTGTTGAATCTCATAATGTCAGCATAACCTGGGGGATGAACTATTATGGCAGATTGGAAGTTGCCGACAAAGGGTGGGCTGCGAATAATGTAGAAAAAGTTTATAAGTTTTTGAAATCTGTATTGCTCTTGGTCAGCGCTAAATTCCCATTTAGAGGACCAACTCGGTATACCGATTCAAGCGGGGAATGGGTGTACGAGAATGAATTAGAGCCAGGAAGCAATATCGAACATTTTTGCGGCGAGGAACGCATCTATTTTAAAGGAGTATTGGTTTATAAATGCGAGTTTCATGGAGGGTGCGTTAAGGGAAAATAAACACCAATAAGTCTATTGTCTGTGGAATCCAAAAGAATGGAAACCACAGACTTTTTTTATTTTTTCATTTCCTCCACCGCTTCATTCAGCATCTGCATATACAAATTTAAGCCAACGGCGTTGATGGGGCCTGATTGCTCGCGGCCCAAGATGTTGCCTGCACCGCGGATTTCTAAATCGCGCAGGGCGATTTGGTAGCCGGAACCCAGCGCTTCAGCTTCTTTGAGGGCTTGCAATCTTTGACTCGCTTCGTCGGTTAAATGTTTGGCGTTATATAAAAAGTACGCGTATGCCTGCTGGTGCGAACGGCCGATGCGGCCGCGGATTTGATAGGCCTGCGCTAAGCCAAGTCGTGTGGCATTGGCCACAATCAAGGTATTGACATTGGGGAAATCAAGGCCGTTTTCAATGATTGTGGTGGCGACCAGAACGTTTATTTCGCCCGTCCCAAAATCAGACATAATTTTGACCAATTGTTTTTCAGGCAGCCGGCCGTGGATAGCGGCGATTTTAATTTTATGTTTCTTTTTTGTCATCCTGACACCGCCGTAGGCGGGGGAAGGATCTCTCGCGTATGCGAGATTTTTTTGCCCGCATTCGCGGGAGATCCTTCGCCCCGCTTCGCGGGACTCAAAATGACATTGACTGCGCGAGGGGTGAAAAAACATTTTTTGAATTTGTTTGGCAGCCAATTCAATTGTTTCTACACGATTGTGCAAATAATAAACCTGTCCGTCGCGTTTGAGCTCTCGCTCAATTGTTTCTTTTATAACTTGCATGTTGAAGGGCTGGATAAAAGTTTTTATCGGCAAACGGCCGGGCGGCGGAGTATTGATAATAGAAATGTCGCGCAGTCCCGACAGGGTTAAATGCATGGTTCGCGGTATGGGCGTGGCGGTTAAGCTTAAAATATCCGCCTCTGTTCTTAGCGCTTTGAATTTTTCTTTCTGTCTGACGCCAAATCGCTGCTCCTCGTCAATAATGGCCAGCCCCAGATTTTTGAAAACAATATCTTTGGAAAGCAGGCGATGGGTGCCGATTATAATGTCAATTTTACCCTCGGTTGCGCCTTTGATTATTTTTTTCTGCTCTTTTTTATTTTGCAGCCTTGTCAGCAATGCCAGGCGCACCGGAAATTTGCCGAGCCTCTTTTCAAAATTCTGATAATGCTGGTTGGCTAAAATCGTGGTTGGGGCCAGCAGCGCCACTTGTTTGCCGGCCAGCATTGCCTTGAAGGCTGCCCGCAGTGCCACTTCGGTTTTGCCAAAGCCCACATCGCCGCAGATTAGCCGGTCCATTGGCTTTGGCGATTCCATGTCTTTTTTCACTTGCGCAATGGCAGCCGCCTGGTCGTCGGTTTCCACAAATTGAAAATCAGCCTCTAGCTCTTTTTGCAGATGGTCGTCTTGGCTGTATTGGAAGCCGCGCAAAGCGGCTCGGTGGGCGTAAAGGGATAAAAGTTCCTGCGTCAGAGCGATGGCGTTTTCTTTGGCCTGGCGTTTGGTTTTAAACCACAGCGTGCCGCCCAGGCGGTGCACGATCGGTTTTTCAAAACCAATGTAGCGGGAAAGTTTCTCTTCCAGATTAAGCGGTACATAGAGCCGGTCGCCTTTGGCGTATTCTAAGACGAAAAACTTGTCGTGACTTTGTTCGGTCGGCAACTCCGTGGAAATTTCGCCGCCGGGCTGTTGCGCAAATCCCAAAAACACGCCGATGCCGTGGTCCAGATGGACCAAAAAATCATTTGGTTTTAAATTATAAAGCAGGTCTTGCGGCTGGCGCGTTTTTAGTTCTCGCTCAATCGCTTTTTTGCTTCTGGTTATTTCAACCGGCAGATGTTTAATTTGCTCAATTTTATTGCCGGAAAATTCCAGCCGCCAGGCTTGCGGCGAGTTGATCGGGAAAATATCCAAAATTCCGCCCCGTTGCGCAAAATCGCCCGGTGCCCCCAGAGTCTGGACTTTGTTGTATCCAAATTCCGTGATTTTGCGCAAGACTTCATAGAGATTGGCGCGCAAATCTTTTTCAAGAAAGAGCGTATTGTCTTTCCACCAGATTTGGCTGCGAGCCGCGTTTTTTATTTTGTCGTAATTTTGGGAATACCAAGCCAGCTCCCGTTCCAAAAAATAGGGATTGGCGCTGACAATCAATATTTCATTAAGTTGATGATTATTTTTTTCCATAATGGGCAAACCCCCGTACCTAATCTGGATTTTTTAAATATGTCTTTGATTCTTTTTTTGTTGATTAAATAATAGAAATAATTGGCTCTTTAATAGATATTTTTTGAGCCTATGGCTCTATCCAGATTAGGTGTGGGGGTAAATGCCAAAACCCCAATTTTTAAAAAATAGGGGAGGGGCTTGCCCTGTTAGAAGTTCAGTCCTGTTATAGGAGAAAGCTATATTATAAGCGATTTCGCCTAACGGCTTTTTATGCCGATTAAGCCCTTCTGTTTAGAAACTTCTAACGGGGCTTGCCCTGTTAGAAGTTCAGTCCTGTTATAGGAGAAAGCTATATTATAAGCGATTTCGCCTAACGGCTTTCTTTATAGATTATGCCTTTCTGTTTGGAAACTTCTAACAGGGCTTGACCCCGTTAGAAGTTCGGCTAATCTGCGTGGTAGCACTATGCTTGTAAGCGATTTCGCCTGCCTGCCGGCAGGCAGGCCCTTCGGCTAATGTCTTCGTCAATATCAAGCGTGTTTGAAAACTTCTAACGGGGCTTGACACTATTATTTTGTTTCAAGTATAATACGCTATTCTGAAAAAATAAAGGGTTTTTGCCCAATATCCTATCTGCGAGTGGTGAAAGTTTGGACAATCCCTCCTACGTTCCAAACAAGTAGCCGCAAGCTCCGTCCGCCAGGTCGGGGGTTTCATCCCGCAATTTGCGGGGTGGAGCATTGGGGGGATTCCGCATTTGCGGAGTTTTCTCCGACGCTCGTAGGTGGGATATTGGGCAAAATTTCCGCGCAAATTAAAATCTCGCCATTTTGAGGCGAGATTTTTAGGTTTAGAAAAAGATTAGCTTTCTGTTTTAAAATCTTCCAAAAAAATTATTCAGCCTTTCGCCCGCTTGCGCGATTTTTTGTTTGACTATTTTCAACTCAAAATTTAACAGGAAAATTAGGCCGACAACTACGCCGGCCAGACACAAAACTCTTAAAATCAGACTAAAAGCCAGGCCGGTGCCCGCGCCCAGGCCAAAAATTCCAAAAACAATCGTCTGGCTGGCTTCTTGTCCGCCAAGGGAGGCGGGCAGGGGCAGAAAATTAACCGCTACGGTTAAGGACATAATGCCCATAATTTGAAATATATTGGTGCGGCCGCCCAAAAATTCCACCATCAGCCAGAAGGTAATGATTAAAATAAATCTTTCTAAGAACGCGAGTGCCAGCGCGGCGCCAAACGCCCGCTTGTGGTAATGGAAAAAATTGCGGGTTTGCTTCTCGGCGTTTTTTACCTTGTCCTGAATGCCGTTGACCCACTTTATTTTATCTAAACTGAATAGCCGAATGAAAAAACTCACAAACCCTTTGCCGCTTTTTGTTTGCCGCCAAAAAATCAGCCACAAAGTTATACAGGTCGCCATGGCTCCGCCCAAAAAAAGCCAGAGTATGGCGGGCATAGAAAATTTTAAAAAAAGAAAGATGACGCCCACCACCAGAAATAAAAGCGCCACGCTTAATTCCAAAACTTCGTCAATAATAACCGAGGCGCCGGCCGGCTCCCAGTCAATATCCGCCTGATCTTTAAGCAGATGGATTTTGTGCGGTTCCCCGCCAATGTAGGAAATCGGGGTGATATAGGCGATTGTCCAGCCGATAGTTTTGGCCATAGTTATCAATTTCAGCGGAAGATTTTTGCCGGTCAGGATTTTGATGATAAAACGCCAGCGCAGGATGCCGACGCAAAAAGATATTAATCCGGTGGCTGTAACCACGGCCCACTTCCAAAAAGGGAAATAAGCCATGGCTTTGGCAATTTCTTTGCCCCCGACTTCCCCGATGACCAGAATAAAAATAATTATGCCGGCGGCCAGAGTCAGCGTATAAAATAAAAATTTTTTCATTATAGATAGCGATGGGCGGGTCAATTAAACTGATTTTTCGCTTTTTCCAGCCCTTCTTTGAGGGCGAGCTGGATGGCTTGGCGGGTTTTTCCAATTACTTCCTGAACATTTGTTTCCTCCTGCTTGCTGAATTTTTGCAAAACAAATTTTTCATTGGACTTTAATCTTTTAAAAAGACAGGTAAAAAATGTTTGCCCCACAGGATGGATACCCAAACGAAATCTGACGAAATTTTTGGTTTTCAGGACGTCAATTATTGAGTGAACGCCTTTGTGCCCGGCAGAACCCGAACCCTGGCTGATGCGCAATACTCCCAGCGGCAGGTCCATGTCGTCATGGATCACCCAGAGATCTTCGGGCGCAATTTTATAGTAATCAGTCAGGGATTTTGCCGCCAAGCCCGATAAATTCATCATTGTCTGGGGTTTGGCTAAAATTATTTTTTCTTCCCCGACTTGCCCTTCTGCCAGCGCTGTCTTGAATTTATCGTCCGGCCGCCAGTCGCCCAAAATACCCGCTTCTTGCTTTAAATAATCAACAGCTAAAAAGCCAAGATTGTGTCTGGTTTTAGCATAATTTAGGCCGGGATTGCCAAGACCAACAATCAATTTCATTGAAATTTTCAATTTTCAATTTTCAATTTTCAATAAAGCCCCGCCCAAGCGGGGCAGATTTGAAAATTTATTCATTGAAAATTGTTCGTAAATTATAAATTGTAAATTGAAAATTACTTTATAATTTCCGCGATATATGCTTTGATTTGTTCGTAATCTTCCAGCCCTGCTTTTGGCCGGACAACCGATGCCATCTCGCCGTCAAAATTTACCTGGCCGGTTATCACCAAGTCCGTGTTGTTAATTTCTGTTTTAATCGTATCTTGCGCCGGAATGTCTTTTGTCTGCTCCCAGAAATCTTTTATTTCCCAAAGGCTCAAGTCTGTTTTGATTTTGGAAGCGATGGCGTTAAATAAATTGAAAAAGGCAGGAATGTCCCAGAAATTCATTTGTAAGACTTTTTGTTTGAGCGCCTGCAGGACTTGCTGTTGCCGTTCAATCCGGTCAAAGTCGCCCAAAGCGCTGTGGCGGGAACGGATATATTTGAGCGCTGTTTCGCCGTCCAGATACCTCCAACCCGCCCTTATTTCAAAGGTCTGGTAGCTGTGATTGGGCCCAGGATATGCAGGGTCAATAATGTCTTTTTTAACCATAACATTTATTCCGCCTACGGCGTCAACTAATTCTTTGACTGTGGCCAAATCAATTAAAATGCTGTAAGAAATTTTTAAGCCGGAAATATCTTCTGTCTTTTGTTTGATTAAATCAAATTCTTGCCCTTTGTTTTTTTTGCCGATGGCGTAGAGAGAGTTGAGCTTCGTCCAATTTTGCGTGCCGGGAATTTCAATCAGCAGGTCGCGGGGCAGGGAAAACAAGTAAATCTTTTTTTGGGGAATTAACCGGGCAATCAAAATTGTGTCGGTTAAATCCGGCGCGTCATAGCCCTCACCGGCCGCTCCTAACAGCAAAAAATTAACCGGTTCCTGTGTGTCGGCGCTTTTGGCCGGCTCTGCTCCGTAAAGATTTTGGTACAAATTATCCAGAGCCATAACTGCCGCTCCTGTCGCGGCCGAGGAACTTTTTATTTCCCGCCAGTGGGGCCGGAGTAAAGGCGCCAGCACGAGCGCTATCAGGAAAAATAAAAAAACCGACAAGCTTAAGGTTATCAGGATAGTCCGACGGTTATTGCTTGGAGTTGGTTTAAAGTTAAAGCTTCCCCGTATCATTTGGATCTATTATATCATGCCACTTGCCCCGTTAGAAGTTCGGCCGAAAGCATTATTGAAATAGTGTATATAAGCGAACTCGCCTTACGGCTTTTTTCGTGCACCAAAAATCTTTTTAAATAAACTTCTAACGGGGCTTGTTTTGAAACGAATTTTAGTTTATACTATTGGGAAGAGATAGCTAATAAGCACTAACATTAACACAAAAACAAATGAAATCTTTGCTTTCTTTTGTTTGGGAAATCGTTAAAATCACGGTTATTACTTTGGCGATAATCATCCCGGTGCGTTATTTTTTAATGCAGCCTTTTTTTGTCAAAGGCGCTTCCATGGAGCCGAATTTTGAAGACGGGCAGTATTTAGTGATTGACGAACTTTCTTACCGCTTCCGCAACCCGGAGCGAGGCGAAGTGGTGGTTTTTCGTTATCCGCCAGAACCCTCGCAGTTTTATATCAAGCGCGTCATCGGCTTGCCCGGCGAGACCGTTGAGATTGCGGACAACCGGGTCAAAATTTATGACAGCGAGCATCCTCTGGGCTTTATTCTTAATGAAAATAATTATCTGCCTCCGGTTATTCCGACATCGGGCGGCGAGAAACAGAAACTTGGTCCGGATGAGTATTTTGTCATGGGCGATAATCGCCAGGCTTCCTTTGACTCCCGGCGCTGGGGAGTTCTGCCGCGCGCCAATATCACCGGCCGCGTCTGGTTGAGGGCCTGGCCGTTGCCGGCAGCCCATATTTTTTCCGCGCCGGAATATTCATATTAGATGATGCGAACAATGCGAAATAATGCCAAAAAATGCGAACTGCTAAAAAATTAAATTTCGCATTTCGCGAGATTAGCATTAAATTCGCAATTTCGCATTATAATACATGCCTAGAATAAAAAAACAAACTTTTCAGGCGCCAAAGGGGATGCGTGATATTTTGCCGGAAGAGCAGGTTTATTGGGATAAGTTTTTTAGAGTTGCTCATCACTTAGCCGAAGATTACGGCTGGCAAAAAATTGAAACTCCCGTTGTGGAGCAGGCAGAACTTTTTGCCCGCGGAACCGGCCAGACAACCGAAATTGTTACCAAGCAAATGTATACTTTACGCACATCCGGCGGCGACAGGCTTGCTTTAAGGCCAGAGGGAACGCCGGGAGTGATGAGGGCTTATCTGGAAAATGGGCTGGCGAATATGCCTCAGCCCGTTAAATTATATTATTTTGGTCCGATGTTCCGCTACGAGCAGCCGCAAGCCGCCCGCTGGCGGGAATTTTTTCATTTCGGCGTGGAAACGGTGGGCGAGGCGGCTCCGGTTCTGGACGTGCAAATTATTCAATTTTGCTTCCATCTTTTCAGGAGTTTGGGGCTTAAAAAAATAAATGTTCAGGTTAACAGCATCGGCTGTCAGCAATGCCGGTCACCGTATCGGCGCGCGCTGGTGGATTATTATCGCTATCGCAAAAATAAAATTTGTCCGGACTGCCAAAAGCGCCTGAAAGAAAATCCGCTGCGGCTGCTTGACTGCAAAGAAGAAAAATGCCAGCCCGTTAAAGCCCAGGCGCCCGCGGTCATTGATTATTTGTGCGAAGAGTGCCATCGTCATTTCAAGGAGGTTTTGGAGTTTTTGGACGAGTTGGAAATCCCCTATTTTTTAAACAGCGCTTTGGTGCGGGGGTTGGATTACTATACTAAAACTATTTTTGAATTTTTTATGGAAGATGAAGCGGGTGCGCTACAGATGGTCTTGGGAGGCGGGGGCCGCTACGACAATTTACTCAAAGAGATGGGAGGCAAACCAACACCCGCGGTGGGCATGGCCTTGGGCGTTGACCGGATAATTTTGGCAATGCGCAAAGAGCAGGTGAGGGTTGCTCCGGCATATAACCCCAAAGTTTTTTTGGTGCAGTTGGGCGATATGGGCAAGCGCAAGAGTTTAAAACTTTTTGAGACGCTTCATCAGGCCGGCGTTATAGCGGCCGAATCTTTTAGCCGTGATTCAATCAAGGCACAGCTGAAAATCGCCGACCGGCTGGGCGTTAAGTTTTCTCTGATTTTGGGCCAGCAGGAAGCGCTTGATGAAACGGTAATTATCCGCGACATGCAAAGCGGGGTGCAGGAAACCGTGCCGCAATTAAAAGTGATTGATGAGATAAAAAAGAGATTGGCAAAGAAATGATTCCATGCGAATGGGTATACGAATTTTATTCGAATAATTCGAATTCCCGTATTTGCATAATTTGTATTAAATTCGGATATTAATTAGTATGTGCATATTCTGCAAAATAGCCAAAAAGGAGATTCCCGCAGAGCTTTTATATGAAGACGATTTAGTGGCGGCTTTCAAAGATATTAAGCCGATTGTTCCGGTTCACGTTTTAATTATTCCAAAAAAGCATATTGAATCAATTGCCGACTTGCAGGATAAGGACGAAGTTTTAGCCGGCCGGATGATTATGGTCGCCAAAAAAATCGCCCAGAATTTGAATATTTCTGAAAAAGGGTATAAGCTGTTATTCCGGGTCGGGAGAGACGGCGGACAGGAAATGCCGCATATCCATTTACACTTGCTGGGAGGGGCGAGGTTGTCGGAAAATATTAGACCAGTTTAAAATTTTCAATTTTCAATTTCCAATTTTCAATAAATGCCGCCGCAGGCGGCAGGGTTTAGAAATTAGAAATTAGGATTTAGAAATTTAAAAAAGGAGGTGTTTTTTATGGCAGTAGGAGTCAGAAGAAAAGAAAAAGAGCCGGTTGGCTCGTTGCTTCGCCGTTTTACCCGCCGAGTCCAGCAGAGCGGTGTTTTGTTGAACGCCCGAAGATCGCGGTTTTTTATCAAGTCCAAAACCAAAAGACAAATGAAAGCCTCGGCTTTGCGCCGAGAGCAATTGCGGGCGCAAAGGTGCGAAATGATGAAAATGGGATTGTTGGAAGAGGGGCAGTTAATTCCGAAGGATAAAATTAGGTTGAAAAAATAGTTTGTTCTCTTTTGTGGCCACAAAAGAGAACCAGAAAAAGGCCCGCCCGCGATAAAATTTTGAGAAATTAGGGCTTGCCTCACGATAAAAATTGCTATGCACCATCATTCACAGCACGCAATTTTTATCCTTTGGCTCGCCACTAATTTCTTGCAAAATTTTTCGCATGGGCGGAAGAAAAATAAAATGACTCTTAAGGAGAAAATTAATCAAGACTTCAAAGACGCTTTCAAGGCCAAAGAGGAAAAAAAGGTCTCGGTTTTGCGCATGTTAAATAGCGCGATAAAAAACAGAGAATTGGAAAAACGCACAAAATTAATGAAAGGAAATCCAGTGCTTGCGGAAGAAGAAGTTGTCAAGCAAAGCCAGCTTAATGATGAAGAAACGCTGGCGGTTATCGGGACTGAAGCCAAGCGGCGCAAGGATTCAATCGCGCAATTTGAGCAGGGCGGCCGGCCCGAGCTGGCTGCGGCCGAGCAGTCAGAGCTGAAAATTCTGGAAGCTTATTTGCCCGAGCAGATGGGCGAGGAAGAAGTCAGAAAATTGGTTAAGGAAGCGATTGCGCAAAGCGGCGCCATGGGCGCGGCCGAAATTGGCAAAGCAATGAAAGTTTTAATGCCGCGCGTCAAAGGCAAGGCGGATGGGGGAATGGTGAATAGGATTGTGAAGGAAGAGATGGAAAAATAAATAACCTTTTGCCGCTTTTTTGGCGGCAAAAAAGCGGCGCCTGCCTGCCAAAGCTCGATAATGATTAGCTGATATATAATTTAAAGCGAACTGGAGCTTGCTTAAAGTATAAGTCTAAGTAATCAAGCTTTGGTTATCGGCGGGCAGGGAAAAAACCGCCGCGCAGCGATAAAATTTTGATAAATTCGGATTCGTTTCGCTAAAATCGCTATCCGCCATCAACCATAGCACGCGATTTTTACGCTCAACTCATCTCGAATTTATAGCAAAATTTTTCGCATGCGCGGAGACACGAGTGGATATTACTAATCTTACTAAAACTAAAATAGATTTAAGTTTTTTGCAAAAAGTCGCGCGAGCGGCTTTTGCTGTATTACCTCGCCGTAGTCTCGCTAAACAGGACGAAGGCGGGTTTGCCTCGCCGAAGCCACGCAAAATGCGGAGCGAAGGCGGGTTTGCCTCGCCGAAGCCACGCAAAATGCGGAGCGAAGGCGGGTTTGCCTCGCCGAAGCCACGCAAAATGCGGAGCGAAGGCGGGTTTGCCTCGCCGAAGCCACGCAAAATGCAGGACGAAGGCAGGTTGGGCAAGGGGCAAGATATCAGCTTGGTTTTAGTCAGCGACAAAAAAATAAAAGAGCTTAACAAAAAATACCGGGGCAAAAATAAAGTGACCGACGTTTTAAGCTTTGAAGAACTCAATGAAATTTTTATTTCACTGCCGCAAGCGAAGAGGCAAGCGGCCCGCCTGCACCAAGGCTACGGCGAGGCGAAGTTGTTGAAAACTTCACTAAAATCGGAATTGATGAGATTATTGGTTCATGGTATAGTACATTTAAACGGATATGATCATGAGCAATCTAAATCCGCTGAATTGGAAATGCGAGAAATTGAAGACGAAATTTTAAAAAGAATTGAGAATCAAGAATTATGAATTAAGTGCAAAATTCTTAATTCTTAATTCATAATTCTATGGACCAGCAATTTAATCCA
>Ga0180007_10005266_pt1 | contig 13218 bp, 13 predicted proteins | sample MM_PC_MetaG_FD_121122 | JGI IMG/M metagenome (GOLD analysis project Ga0180007, IMG submission 121122) | Groundwater microbial communities from the Aspo Hard Rock Laboratory (HRL) deep subsurface site, Sweden - MM_PC_MetaG | ecosystem: Environmental > Aquatic > Deep subsurface > Groundwater... | reverse complement strand
ATAGGAATTTCCTTTTTTGCCACAGAGGCACAGAGTTCACAGAGATTTATAAAAAGTCTTCAATCTAATTCTTTATTTTTTTCATTTTCTCTCTGTGTTCTCCGTGTCTCTGTGGCTAATTTATTTCTGAACTTTTGCAAAAATCCAAAACCTTTTTTCAGCATTTTCAAATATAATTCCTGATTCTCAAACCCCTCTTCACCTTTGCCCTGTAAATCATCGCATCCCTCTCTCTATCAAGGTTATGTAAATGCTCTGTCAAATCCTCCAATTGCCTCTCTAATTCTGGTAGTAACCAGGGTTCTTTGCTTTGGAGAAGAATTATATCGGAGATTAGGAAGGGAAGATAGGGAGGAAATCTTTTTCTACAACCCTTAAATATCCTCTGAAGAATTTTAGAATATTCATAATAATCGCCCAGATAAACAGCCCTACATACCCTTTGCTTTATAAGCCTGTAATCCCTTTCTCTTCTTTGAGAAATCCTGAGAATAAGCACAAAAACCAAAAGAAGCTCTGTTATCAGTAAAAAGATGGGCTGCCTATTTTTCTTCAGCAAAGTAACTGAAACCTGGCTAATAGGTTCCCTCCTTTTAGCCAAAAGGTTCAACATCGGCCTTAATTCCTCAATAGATATGGCGAACCCTATGCCTTCTAAGGTATGACCAGAAAAGCCTGTCATTTTTGAATTGACTATGCCGATCACCTCACCCTTGTCATTCAACAAAGGACCACCGCTATTCCCAAAATTGACAGGAAGGCTCAGTTGAAAGAGCTTTTTATTATCTGGGCTTAATCGCTCAGTAGAGCCAATCACACCACAAGCAACCGATGGCTTGAAGGACTTTGGGCCAAGACCCAGTTCTTGCGGCAATGGATTTCCAATGGTAATGATAGGGTCCCCTGGCCTTACCTTGCGACTTTCACCTATCTTTACTGAAAAAAGTTGGGTTTTGGCATCAATTTTTAGCAAACAAACATCAGTCTTTGGGTCTATTTTTATTATTTGAGCACTATACCCTTTGCCAGATTTCAGCTCTACATAAAGTGTATCATAACCCTTAATGATATGAGAACAGGTCAAGATGTAGCCCTTAGGGTCAACAATAAACCCGGCCCCTATGCGATAGTCCTTTCTGATAATTAGTATACCGGGCTGATACTCCTGAGAGGTCTTTTCAGCCTTTACCATAACAACAGAAGGCGACACTTCACTAACTATATCAGCCACAGAAGGCTTTTCTGTGTAAGCAAAGGATACTTTAAGAAGCAAGATTAAAAAGAGAAAGGTTTTCTTCATAAAAGATGGGATTTTGAAGATAAAGAAAGGCTTCTGGACTTCAGGCACCGGATTTTAACCAAAATTCACCTTTTTTAGTCCAAGAAAGATTATGGAGACAATAAAGATACTATACCCAAGCAAATCAGGTTTCCAAAAACTAATAATGAAGATCAAAAATAAAAAATCAAATATTTAGACACTGATGGACACAGATAAACACAGATAATTTTTAAGTTTTATCAGTAAAAATCAGCGTTAATCTGTGTCAAAAGAATTTTATTTATTTTTTGCAATCTCCATTTACTTGAGTATAATTAGGCTATCTTACCCCCAATAGCCAGAATCTTTTCTTTCGCTTTCTCTGATAGGGCATCTACCTCAATCACAAGAGGAATATTAAGCTCACCTTTTGCTAAAAGTTTTATCCCCTGGTTCTTCTTTCTTATAAGTCTCATATTGTAAAGGGTTTCCTGGTTCACAATAGAATTGGGCTCAAATTGATTTAAGCTGGAAAGATTTACAATTTGATAGTCAAGGTTCGTGCTGGAAAATCCCCTCTTTGGAATCCTTCTGGCATAAGGCATCTGGCCACCCTCAAAACCAGGCTTCTTTTTATAGCCCTTTCTTGCCTGACCTCCTTTTGTTCCCTTTCCTGCTGTCCTTCCCTTGCCTGAGCCTACACCTCGTCCCACTCTCTTTCTCTTCTTTACCGCACCCTCTGGTCTCTTCAAAGAATCAAGCCCCATCTTCTACCTCCTCTACCTTGAGCAAATAAGCCACTTTATTTATCATCCCTCTAATAGCAGGGTTATCAGGCATTACCACCTCTCTCCCTATTTTGGTCAGACTTAAAGCCGTGAGCGTCTTTCTATGCTTCGGAATCCTTCCATATCTACTTTTTATCAATTTAATCTTTAATTTCATAGAGGCTCATTATACTAATCCTGACCTTATAAAGTCAAACAAAGTTTTTTTGGAGCAATTCTCATTATGACAAAACTTGTGTAAGAAAGGGGATAAGGAGATATGGGGGATATGGAGATACTTATATTATCCCTACATCTCCCTAATCCCTATATCTCCTTATCCCCTCACCTTTTCTTACACTACCTCAGCGATTACCAAATGTCCTATTTTTTTTATAGCGACTAAGCATATACCCCATCTCAAATGCTTTTTCTAAATGGTCTTTATGTTCCAAAATTTCACCTTTTTTCTCAATTCCTGAGCATAGCAGCTCTTCCTTATAAATAACATCAATTGTAGCAAAGAAATTTTTGACAATAACCTTAGCATTTTCAAAAAAATCCGTTCGCCTGGTTGCCTCAACACAGATAAAACCACCCAATCTCTTTTCTGGTTTATACATCTTTCTGATATATTTTGCCTGCCAGAGGCATTGAAACCTATCAATCATCATCTTTGTCTGAGCAGATAGGCTCCCGAAAAATATAGGGGAAGCCAAAATAATGGCATCCGCCTGGTTAATCTTCTTATAAAGTATCTGCATGTCATCATTTATGAGGCACTTTCCATCATCGGGTATATCTTCGCATTCCTGGCAGGGTGCAAAATGAAGATTTCCTAAAATCACCTTTTCTACCTCTACTTGTTTGCTCCTTGTTCCTGAGAGGGCATAATCAAGCAGAATATCTGTATTTCCACCTATCCTTGGACTGCCACCTATACCCAATATTTTCATTTCGTTATATTATAGTTATAAAGAAGACCGGGGTCTATAATTTTTCTGTTGCTTATTTTTTAGCTAATAGATACAATAAAGCAAAGTTTAAAGAGTAGTAGAGGTAAATAGTCGGCGGATTTTCTTAAACTATAAACTATACACTCTAAACTATAAACTAATATAAGGAGGAGATATGGAAGCTTTAGTTGCGGGTTTAGTAACAGCGGGTTTTGGTTTAGCAATTGCCGCTTTGGGTGCGGCCATAGGTCAGGGAATAGCTACGGCAAAGGCAGTGGAGGGTATAGCCAGGCAGCCTGAGGCATCTGGAAAGATTCAGACGCTTCTTATTATTGGGCTTGCCTTTATGGAGTCGCTTGTCCTCTATGTTCTGCTCATCTCTATGCTGGAGACATTTCTCTTTGCCAAGCCACTTTTGGATAAGCTCTTAGCTCATTAACATTAGAGAAATAAAAAATAAGTCTTGCCACAGAGAACACCGAGGTCACAGAGAATAAAGAAAAAATTTTCTCACACAAAGCCACCAAGACATAAAGAAAGACACAAAGTTTTATATTTCATTCCTTATTCTTTGTGTGCTCCGTGCCTTTGTGTGATTATTTATGTAAGATACTATATTTCTCTGTGCTCTCTGTGAACTCTGTGGCTAAATATTTTTTCTGTAAGATTTTGAGCAGTTACGCGAGGTAAAAAGATGATTGAGATTAATGGTTGGATAATTCTGGTTCAATTAGCAAGCTTTCTTGTCTTGATGCTTGTCCTTTCAAAGTTCCTCTTTGGGCCAATTACTCTATTTCTTGAAAAAAGAAGGGCTGAGATTGACGAATCCTTTGCCCTCGTAAAAAAAGAGCAAGAAGAGAGCTCCAAACTGATAGAGGAGGCAAGAGAAAGGCTAATATCCACTGAAGACAAATCAAAGATTGCCTTCGATAGGGCGATAAAAGAGGGAGAGGAGAAGAAGAACGAGATTATTCGCCGGGCAAAGACAGAGGCAGATGGTCTTGTAAAGAAAGCAGGCTTAGAGATTGAAAGAAAGAAGGATGAGGCAGTCTTAGAACTAAAAAAGGGCGTGACAGATATAACCATCGCTCTCTCCAGGAAGATTATAAAAGAGGAGATAGACGAGGAGAGGGCACAGAGGCTGATAAATGAATTTGCTGAAAAGGTCTCTGCGGAGGATATTAAGTGAGGAAGGCAAAGATAGACCCTGCGTCAAAGAGATATGCTCAGGCTCTATTCAGGTTTGCCAGGCAAAAAGGACGGATAGAAGAGCAAGAAAAGGAGTTAGGGGAAATCTCGGAAGTATTCTTACGGCATTCTGAGATATGGAAATTGCTCTCTTCCCCTGATGTTGCCTCTACAGAAAAGAGAAGGTTGCTTAAAAGGATATTTGCTGATATAGGCAATGACTCCTTTTCCCTTCTCTTTCTCCTTTTAGAAAGACAAAGGCTCTCTTTGATACGCCAGATTACCGAGAGCTTCTCTTTTTTAGTCAACAAAGAAGGCGGTAGAAAGATAGCCATTCTTACTACAGCTATAAAGCCCAAAATAGAGGTTTGTTCACAGTTGACAAAGAAGCTTGCCGATATTTTAGGCTGTTCGGTCTTATTAAGGTGTGAGATAGACCCAGGAATAATAGGAGGAGGAATTCTCACCATTGACGACAAAAGGATAGATGGAAGCATTGCTTCTGACCTTGAAAGGATGAGGAAGAATATGGTTATAGGTTCTATGTTTTGAATTCAGAATTAACCTAGAACTTAGAACTTAGAACATTAAGAACAAAGGAGGACAATATGGCTGAGATACGAACAGAAGAGATAACACAGGTGATATTCTCTGAGATTGAAAAATTTGAAAAGGAATTGGATATCGCCAAGGTTGGCACAGTTATCCAGGTAGGAGATGGTGTCGCCAGAATCTATGGGCTAAAGGAGGCTATGGCTGGAGAGCTATTAAGATTCGCCTCTGGTGTATCCGGGCTTGTCTTAAACCTTGAGGAAGAGACCATAGGTGCTGTGATTATGGGCCCTGAAAACTCTGTTTCCGAACAAGACAAGGTCTACTGCACAGGAAGGATAATAGATGTTCCAGTTGGGGAGGCACTCCTGGGAAGGGTGGTTGATGGCATTGGTAACCCTGTTGATGGAAAGGGAGAGATAATCACATCCCATAGAAGACCTGTTGAGACACAGGCACCGTCTATTATAGACAGAAAACCTGTGTGCGAACCCATACAGACAGGGATAAAAGCAATAGATTCTATGATTCCTATAGGCAGGGGACAGCGTGAGCTTATTATCTCGGACAGGTCGCTTGGAAAGACAGCCATTGTTATTGACACCATCCTCAATCAGAAAGGCGAGGGTGTTTACTGTATATATGTTGCTATTGGACAGAAGCAGTCAAATGTTGCTCAGGTGAAGAAGATATTAGAGGAGGCAGGGGCTATGGAATATACCACGGTTGTCTCTGCAACAGCCAATACACCCGCACCCCTTCAGTATATAGCCCCTTATGCTGGTTGTGCTATAGGTGAGTACTTCAGGGATAGTGGCAGGCATGCCCTGGTCATTTATGATGATCTCAGTAAGCACGCTCAGGCTTATCGCCAGATGTCCTTGCTTCTCAAGAGACCCCCGGGTAGAGAGGCATATCCAGGGGATATATTCTTCCTTCATTCAAGGTTGCTGGAGAGGGCGGCAAAGTATAATGATGCTAAAGGAGGGGGTTCACTTACAGCACTTCCCATCATAGAGACACAGGCTGGAGATGTCTCAGCCTATATACCCACAAATGTTATCTCTATTACTGATGGCCAGATATACTTAGAATCAGGGCTATTCTATTCAGGGATACGGCCGGCCATAAATGTTGGGCTTTCGGTCTCAAGGGTTGGTTCTGCCGCCCAGACAAAGGCGATGAAGAAGGTGGCTTCTGGTTTGAGGCTTCAGCTTGCCCAATATAGAGAACTGGCAAAGTTCGCTGAGTTTTCCGAAGATTTAGACAAGACAACCCTTGCCCAGATAACAAGGGGAGAGAGAATGGTGGAGATATTAAAGCAAGGTCAATACCAACCTATGCCTGTGGCTAAACAGATAATGATCATTGAGGCAGGTGCTGAAGGGTTTCTTGATTCTATAGAAAAAGGGAAGGTCTCTGAGTTTGAAAAGAGATTCTTCGCCTTTATGCAGGAGTCTCACCCAGAGATAGAAAAAGAATTGGCTGAAAAGAAAGAGTTTGTCGGAGACCTAAAGGAAAGGCTTGATAGGTGTATCTTAGAGTTCAAGGAAATATTTGAAAAAGAGTAACACTCTTAGCTTCTACTAAAGAGAAAAAGGGGACAGGCTACTTTTTTGCCTACAATGAGGCTCTTCATCTTCTTTGTTACACCACTTACCAAACAGCTTGAATGGGATGATAAAGGAATAGAAGGTTGTTGAAGGTTTATAAACACTGTAACTTTGGCAAATTTGAAATTATTTTTATCGTTTACTATAAATAAATATGGCAAGCATTAAAAAATTAAAATTATTAAATAACATTCAATTTATTTATGAGCTTGCTTTGGCAAGGTTAGAATTGCAATCTTTTAATTCCGACTTAAAAGTTACAAACGATTTTAGGGAATTTGAGCTAAAAGACGACGGTAATTTTGATGTGCTAAAAAGAAGACTCGCATATTTTAAGACAATAAATGGTGAATATTCCGATTATTACTATTTACAAAAATATAACCAAACAAAATCGGTTAATCAGTATTTAACTCACTGGATCTATCCTTATAAAGGCAAATTTCACCCTCAAATGATTAGGGCATTGATGAATATCATAAAAATCAAACAAGGCGAAACATTATTTGATCCATTCGTCGGAAGTGGCACAGCAGTTTTAGAGGCTCAAGTATTAGGAATAAATGGAATAGGATTAGACATAAGTCCGCTTTGCGTCCTTATTTCAAAGGCAAAAACAGAATCAGTTGATGTTATTGATGAAATAAAAAAATATAAAGATTTTTATCTCTTCAAAAAAAATGGCAGAGAGCCAAACGATGAAAGGGTAAAGAATTTCTATAAAGTTGCCGAAATGATGGCGCATAGTGACCAATCAAGAAGAGGAAGAAATTTCGACTCTTCATTTGTGAATGACGCCCTAAAAATGATCGCTTCTGTTGAAGATTATGGCAATGCTATTAAAAAACATAACTTAAAAATAGGCAAAACAAAAATTTTAGAGGACGACATCAGAAAAATACCACTGAAAGATGAATCTGTTGACGGCATTATTACATCTCCCCCATATTCTATTGCCTTAAACTATGTTGCCAATGATGCCCATTCGTTAAAAGCACTTGGGTATGATTTAGATAAGATAAAAGAAGATTTTATCGGTGTTCGTGGCACAGGATTAAATAAGTTTGAATTGTATGACAAGGATATGGAAAAAGCGTATAGTGAGATGTATAGGGTTTTAAAAAGGGATAAATATTGTGTCGTGATTATCGGAAATGTGACTTTTCAGGGGCAAGAAATAAACACTACTCAAAATGTAATTGATTACTGCGAAAAAATAGGTTTTAAGACCATTAAGAAAATAGAAAAAATAATTTATGGTTTATATAACGTTATGCAAAAAGAATATATTTTAATTTTTCAAAAATAATATGGACCAAAATAATTATGTAAAACAATTAGAAGAAACGATTTCAAAATTTCTAAAGCCATTAAAGGATATCCCTTTCCCTATTGCTATAAAGGCCATTTCAGGACATGAAGTTTTGGCTTTTGATAAAAACAGCAGAGAAGACAAAGAATTATTAAGCCGTCTTACAAAAGCAATGGATATCGCGGTTAAAAATGCTTATAAAACGGGAATTTCTACGGCAAGACCAAATGAAGTTGGCAATCATATAGAACCTTTTGTGAAAGATGCAGTCAATAGTATAGGCATGAAAGCAGAAATTCCATTAACTTCAAATGGTAAACATCAAAGTGCTGGTTATCCTGATGTTTCTATTAAAGATATTGATGACAGGGTAACATATTTAGAATGTAAAACCTACAATAAAAAAAGTATTGGCTCGTCTTTTAGGGCATTCTATTTTCAACCTTCCGAAAGTCCTAAAGTTACTAATGATGCGCGCCATTTGATGGTTGGCTTTGAGATAGTGAGAGAAAAAAGAAACGGAAAATCAGTTTTCGTGCCAATTCATTGGAAACTTTATACGCTTGAAAAAATGTTAGTACAGGTTAAGCATGAGTTTAATGCAAGCAATAAAGGAATATATAAATCCGAAGCATTATTAGCCGAAGGTGGAATTAAATAAAAGAATTTGCCGCTTTTTCCTGATGGGTGGGGACCAGATGAAAGCCTCAGGTGTAGAGTTAATCTGCTTAATGCCCTTGAGTATAGTTGAGGGGTAGAAGCATTATTTGCTATCCCTAAGGCATTATCCCTTTTGATGGAGGTTGTCCAAAGTAAGCACGCTCAGGCTTATCGCCAGATGTCCTTGCTTCTCAAGAGACCACCAGGTAGAGAAGCATATCCAGGGGATATATTCTTTCTTCATTCAAGATTGCTGGAAAGAGCGGCAAAGTATAATGATGCTAAAGGAGGGGGTTCACTTACGGCACTTCCCATCATAGAGACACAGGCTGGAGATGTTTCAGCCTATATACCCACAAATGTTATCTCTATTACTGATGGCCAGATATACTTAGAGTCAGGGCTATTCTATTCAGGGATACGGCCTGCCATAAATGTTGGGCTTTCGGTCTCAAGGGTTGGTTCTGCCGCTCAGACAAAGGCGATGAAGAAGGTGGCTTCTGGTTTGAGGCTTCAGCTTGCCCAATATAGAGAATTGGCAAAGTTCGCTGAGTTTTCCGAAGACTTAGACAAGACAACCCTTGCCCAGATAACAAGGGGAGAGAGAATGGTGGAGATATTAAAGCAAGGCCAATATCAACCTATGCCTGTGGCTAAACAGATAATGATACTTGAGGCGGGCACTGAAGGGTTTCTTGATTCTATAGAAAAAGGGAAGGTCTCTGAGTTTGAAAAGAGATTCTTCGCCTTTATGGAAGAGTCTCACCCAGAGATAGAAAAAGAATTGGCTGAAAAGAAAGAGTTTGTCGCAGATCTGAAAGAGAGACTTGATAAGTGCATTTTAGAGTTCAAAAATGAGTTTTCTTAAGGATGCAAAAACTATAAGAAACATAATGATTTTCAATGAAGTTTTATACCCAATGAAAACTGGTTTGCGAAAATTCAGACAGACACCAGACTTCAGACTAAAAAATCGTAACACTTTACCCATCTAAAGTAAAGACTAACCATAGAGACACATCATTTCAAATTTAGCATTTTAATAAAATTCAATTTGCAATGAAATTTCCTACGCACTTCACTTGGGTAAATAGTTACAAAAAATCTTCTCTTATGAGTCTTACAGTCTAATGTTCTTGAGTCTATAGTCTTTTTTAACCATCTTTTTGGAAACCTAATTTATTCTCGGTAATCGGTATAGTTGTAAAAGTAATCATCTCCAAAGCAACAAGATATTTAGCAGCGTCCCGGCTAATCCTGCTTTTTTGACCTTTTCCCTTTCCTCTTTACTTACCCTTGCGTAGTATGATTTCTGGGCAGACCTTGCTGCCTGCTCAAAAGCCTTATTATAATCCTTCTCTGAATATGCTATCTTTGCCAAAAGAAGTATCTCCTCTGGCTCTTTTCTTTCCTCATTAGATAATTCAGAAAGCATGCCCTCTGCCTCTTTAATTGCTTGAGAGACGAGCTCTTTATCGCCAGTAAGCAAACTTTCTTTTTTCTCTTTTGCCAATACCCTTTCCTCATCCAATATTCTCTTTTCTGCTATCAGTCTCTCTGCTTCTGCCGAAAACTCCAAATTCTTTTGAGTGAGTGCAGAAATTTCAGATTGGAGAGCAAGAGTCTTTTCTTGAAGGACTTTTTCTCTCTCTTCAGCCTCAGTTATATCTTTTGGTGAGCTTGTTGTCTTCTCCTCATTTTTGGCTTGTAATTGACTCTTTAGCTGAGAAAGTGTAATCTTATTCGTATCTATCTCCTTTTTTAATCTTTCTATCTCAGCCCCATTCTTCTCTATCTCAGCCTTATTTTTTTCAAACTCTTTCTTTGCTTCATTGATTCTCTCAAGATACTCATCCCTTTCTTTCTGTATCTTCTCATAATCTTCTGAGGATACCCCTTTTAGGGTTATTCCTTCTGAAGATACCTTTTTTTCTGGCTGGAGGAAAACAATCTTTTCTTTCTCTTTGCTTATTTTATCAACCTCTACCTGCAACCTTTTTATTTCTAAAGATTTTTGTTCTATCTTATCTTCTTGTTCCTTTTCTCTTTTTGAAAAAACCTTCTTTTCTGTCTGAGGCAGGTTTTTTAAGTTGGTTAGTTCATCAGAAAGTTTTTTTATCTCAATTTCTTTTCTCTCCATCTCTCCTAAAAGCATGGCTATTTCATTTTGTGTTTCTGTGCCTTTTGAAACCTCTTCTAATTTTTGAGAAATAATCTCTTCTTGTTTGACAGCAAGAGTGAATTCCTCAGGCTTTGACTCTTTTCTCAGAAAGAAAACTTGAAAAAAGAAGCTAAAAAGCGAAAGAATTAAAAGCCCAAGAAGAACGAATAAATATCTATCTCTCATAGTAAATAATTATAAATCAGGCTTTGGCAATTTTGCAACTCTTACCAAATAGAGAGCTTGGGCTGTCCCACTACATCTCCCCATCTTCCAAGTTTTAGAGGCTAATAACCAGATAGTCTTTTAAGGATACGGAAGATAGCATTTATAACTTAGGTTGGACATGGATAGCTAATCTTGTTACGCCAAGTGCTTTTACAGTATCAAGAATGCCGACCACCCTTCCATGAAAGACCTTCTCATCCGCTGAGATGACTACATCCAATTGAGGGTCCCTTTCTACCTGCTCCTTTATAAACCTTTTCATACCCTCCTCATCAAGATATACGCCGTTTACAGCAATCCTTCCAGTTGTATCAAGAAAGACGGTAACTGGCTGTTTGGGTAGCATATCGCTTTGGTCAGCTTTAGGTAGCTTTATTCCCAGCACCTGTGGACCCATCACCTGAGCAACAAGGAGGAAAATGATTAAAATTACCAGGATGATGTCAACAAATGGCGTGATATTTATCTCTGTGAGCAGTTCATCGCTATGAAGTTTCATTTATTTTCGTAACTATTCAGCTATGTTAAATGTATAAGATGGAGAAGGTTAATAGAATACAGAATTCAGGAGTCAGAATTCAGGAGTCAGAATACAGAATTTAATATTCTTAATTCTTAATTCTTAATTCTTAATTCTGGATTCTGAATTCTGGATTCTGTATTCTCTCCTGTTTCCCCATCTTCTCCTTTTTTACACCTGAATAATTACTGCTTTTTTCTTCGTGGTAGCTCTTCAGGATGAGATGAGAAATTGCCTCAGCATAAGCCATCATATCATTAGATCTCTTCTTAAAGAAATTAAAGAATATCGCCGCAGGAATAGCCACCCAAAGACCAACGGCTGTGGCTACCAATGCCTCAGAGATTCCTGTCATCACCCCTCCTTGCTGTGATGTAGCTAAGCCCTTAAAGGAATGGACGATGCCAAGAACTGTGCCAAATAACCCGATGAATGGTGCGTTTGCCCCGAGAGTTCCAAGGAGTGCCAGTCTCTTTTCTATATTCATTTTGACCACTACCTTCTCTGCCTCCATTGCCTCAGAAGCCGCCTCTGGCCCTGAGCCGATAGCAGAAAGCCCAGCCTTGATAATAGAAGAAAGCGGAGATTTGGTATCAGCCAAAATATCCATTGCTCCATCCAGCCCCTTTTCCTCTAAATGGAATTTCATCTCAGCCAGGAGCCTCTTTGTCTCCCTCTGAAACCTGTAGTAAAGGATGGCCTTCTCTATAATCACACCTATAGAGGCAATGGAGAGTATGATAAGAAGGATAAGCACCCAGCCTCCCCCTCCTACAGCAAACCTCATCAAGATATTGGTTAGTTCCATCGTATTGGTTTATAGTTTATGGTTTATAGTTTATGGTTTATAGTCTATAGTTTATAGTCTATAGTTTATGGTTTATGGTTTATAGTCTATAGTCTATAGTTTATGGTTTATGGTTTATGGTTTATGGTTTATGGTTTATGGTTTATGGTTTATGGTTTATGGTTTATGGTTTATGGTTTATAGTTTATGGTTTATAGTCTATAGACTATCAACTATAAACTATCAACTATCAACTATAAAAAACTCTCTTTCAAAACCTCATCTCAAACCCACCCAAGAAGAGAAAGCCAAGCATCTTAAACTCCTTTGTCTCTTTGTAATCGTCTGAATAATAGTAATCATAAATGTTCTTGTGGTTATAAAGGTTCAGGAACTGGAGGTAGGTTGAACAGTCCAACTTCTTTATCTTGAAGAGCCTCTCAATCTTCAGGTCAAGGGTCTGATAGCTTGGCATCCTCTCTGAATTATACTCTCCCCAGATGGGTTTGTAAAGGGTTGTTCCAGATGCTACTACTCCAACAAGGGGTGTGTAGGGGTTTCCAGTATTGAACCTCCAGATGGCTGATAACCTCCATTTTGGGCTCAGTTTGTAATTGCCTACGATAGATAGGGTATGCCTCCTGTCCTGCTCTGTAGGATAGAGCTTTGGGTCATCAGAAACACCCTGCGTTTCTGTTCCATTCTCAAGTCTATACTCATAATCCCCTCTCTGCCTTTTAGAGACTGACCAGGCATAGCTTATCCATCCGTCTATCCTCTTTGCTTCTTTCTTTTGGAGGAATAGTTCTATTCCATAAGCCTCACCCTTCCCTTTATTCAGGAAGTTCTTGTTGTTATCTGATAATATCAGGTCTTTCAGGTCTTTATAGTATGTCTCGCACTTGAACCTCACATTCTCTGAAACCTTTCTTTCTATACCCAGGATGTAGTCAATCCCCTTCTGTGGTTTTAAGTCTGGATTGCCCTCCTTTTCATCCAATTCATAAATGTTCATCGGAAACTGGTTGTTTAAGCAATATGCGGCTTTCAGGCTTGTCTTATCTGATAGGTCATACTTTAAGGAGAGCCTTGGCACAAGGGAATAGTCCTTAGTCATATCAAGGAACTCTATCCGCAAGCCGAAATCTCCTGTAAGTTTTGGTCGTATCCTCCATCTATCCCAGGCATAAAGCCCGATGTAATTGGCATCCTT
>Ga0180007_10005265_pt1 | contig 13219 bp, 28 predicted proteins | sample MM_PC_MetaG_FD_121122 | JGI IMG/M metagenome (GOLD analysis project Ga0180007, IMG submission 121122) | Groundwater microbial communities from the Aspo Hard Rock Laboratory (HRL) deep subsurface site, Sweden - MM_PC_MetaG | ecosystem: Environmental > Aquatic > Deep subsurface > Groundwater... | reverse complement strand
TGCGCGAATATCCCGAAGGATCTTCCGGGCAGTGGTTGTACCATGTCTTTTTTTGAGGAGCACCCAAAACCGTCTTGGCAAAAACAAAATATCAGGGTCTCTTGTTTTGGGCATATATGTTGAGTTTTTTGCGGGTATGATTGCCAGTTCATCCAAGAATTCATCTGAGGGGTTTAATACCGAATTGATAAGTTCCCTTGCAGGTGGAGATAGTTTTTCTACGGAGTCCTTGAAAATACAAAGACTTTCTGGGTTTGTATACATACGTCCATATTGCTCGGATTCCTCATCAAAGTCAACCATCATCTGGTCTGCAATGGCATTGATAGTAACCAATATTGAATAATCAAGATTAGCAGCTTGGGCTTTATTCATACCGGGCTCCTTTCTAAAATTGGTTGTATTTCAAATTTAAATTGATGACACGAGCCACACCCATATACCGTTGTCTTTCTATGATGCAGACATAACTCATACTCAATTCGATGATTCTTGCTTCTGCAAAAAAAGAATGGGTTTGGAGAAAACAAATTACATGCAATACCAGTTTGAAGTTGTTCTTCTTTACAGGTATGTTTTTGTATACAATATAAACACAATATCTGTTTTTTACCACGAGGTTTCTTCTGTTTCATGATTCCCCTTTTTGTTCTATAACCTCATCATTATCTAAATCCCAACCAAAACAACACGCTTCAGCCTCCATCTTGGTTTCGTGAATCGTATTGCAGTTTGGGCACCTGTTTGTAAGACAGGGGCGATTGTATGTTGTAAGTCGGATGAAGTCAGCATCAATTTCCTTAAGGAATTTGTTTATTTCTTGTATATTCATCTTAGTTCTCCTTTTGTCATGGTAGGGACTGGAGGACTCGGACCTCATACTGGTGCGCCCAAAGCACCCGTGTTACCAATACACTACAGCCCCTAGATTTATTGTTTATCTTGTTCCTTTAAGTGTCTCAATATTCTTTTTCCCAATGGGTTCATAAATCGAAAAGCCCAAAAAGTAAATAGGAGCAATTATGGTCTCAACAAGTATACAAGACCATACAATGTTTCCAATGATTAAACGATACTGAATGTTTTCATTTCTGTTTTCCTCTTTGTTGATAAGTCCATAGGTGTTATAGGTATACCCATCAATTTCCTTGGTATCCCCACATCCAATGCACAATGGGAGTATTGCCAATACTAAAACAATAGCTATGATTCTTCTTGCTCTTTTCATATTTAATTCTCCTTGTTGACGTTTGTTGTTTGGATGAGGGAGGAGGATTTGAACCTCCGAATAATGGATTCAAAGTCCATTCCCGTAACCTGACTTGGGTATCCCTCAGTAATGGTGGGCGCAGTGGGTATCGAACCCACTTTGGCTCATGGAGCACGAGATTTACAGTCTCGGCGGTCTCCTTAACCGGCTATATACCCTTATTCGTTTCCTACCTCTTTCTCCTGGTTGTAACCGCATTTTTTGCATTGTCGCCTTTGCGAATGTTTAATAAAGCGAATAGGCTGCCCCCCTATTTCTTTGAGCATCATTTTGTTGGGGACGTATAGCATATCTTTTGTATATTGTTCCCAATTTGTCCATTTATGCCAACACCACATGGGCTTCTTCTTTCAATTGGCTCTATAGGGAGGAGTCGAACCTCCAGTCTAACGGTTAACAGCCGTTTGCTTTGCCATTAAGCTACTATAGAGTATAAGTGGTGGAAGTAACAGAACTCGAATCTGCATCTCTGGTGTGCAAGACCAGGGCTCTCCCAATTGAGCTATACCCCCATTATTTGGTTTTCCAGTCTTTATTGGGTGGTTGATAATTAGGATTATCAGATTGTTTAGGACAATACTTGTAATCCCCGGACAGCACGAGATTCCGGGCCTCAACATCTGAAACCCTAATGATATTGCCATTTTTATATTTTATGTTTTTCATATATCCTTCTCCTTTTTAAAGTTGGAGCTGACGGAAGGCATCGAACCCTCAAAGCGGTTGATGCAGACCACGGGATTCCCGCTCTCTCTTTTTTATTATCAAAAATCTGTAGAAATTTGTTACCATCCGTATGGGTTTCTACACAGATCATTGTGTGGTCCTTACCACGATATACCCATTTTGGCAAGAAACATTGAAAGTAAATTTTATTGATATAGTACATACCATCTTGTGTCTGAAGTTCTGTTTCTGTTTCAGCGAAATGAACTACGGTAGGTTGATTCCCTCTTTCAAGACACCAATAATATTCTCTAAAATCTTCAATTGGTATGACAACCCAGTCTTCCGCATACCCGAAGTAATCATAGATTTCTTTTTGTAATTTGAAATAATCGTCAAGAAGTTTCATTGTTTCCTCCTTTAATTTTATTTTCTGCAAATGGATTAAAGTCATTAAAGGTCCCCACCCATCCCGAAAGCAATTGTTCTAAATATTCTGCTGCTTGCTTCACAGTAACTTTTTGAGGCATGCCCATAGTGCTGTACACAATCAGTATATCGGCACCATATGCTTCAAAGGCATGAGTACACCACCAGTTAAGATGTTTATTCTCCTGCTCTACTTTATGTAAAGCAGGGGTTAATTCATTAACTAATTTTGGAGTTTTCATTTAAGTCCTCCACCACTCTCGTGTGCGAACGGGGAGTTTTTTCTACCATTCGCACACAAAACGTTAAATGCCGGGAAGGGGTTTTGCTCCCATTATTCTTTCTCCTTCTCTTCTTGAATTTCGGGTTCTTCAACCTGTGGTGTCCTTGCCAGTCTTTTAGCTTTTGCCCGTGCCTCAATTTGGGCTTGTTTCTTTATATTCTTTGCCTTGTTCTTTTCTCGTTTTCCTTCGGCCTTGTATTTCATTACCGAAGGCTTTCTCTTATTTCGGCCATGCTTTTTCGATCCTTTTCCTTCACCCATTTTAATTCTCCTTTCCTTTTACTGTTTGGTTCCACAAACTGTACATCGTAAGGCGGTTATGCCTTTATTCATTATTCGTTTTCCCTTATATATTTTATCTTGATATTTGTTAGCACATTTTGTGGAAGTACTTATACATTTTCTTACAACTATTGTGTTGCTTTCTGTTTCCATGCTTCCTCCTTTAAATGCCAAGAATTTCTCGGCATCGTTTAATAGTTTCGATTTTCAAAGCGAGGTTTGGGTCCACGTCAATTCTATTCGCTGACCCGAATCTACCATTTATAGTATAAATCCTGACCCCAGCATCAATTTTTTTACCACGTTTTTTGTAAATGTCAATACTATGCCCATAGGTTTCTTCTGCAGGTGCACCCGGAGTACCTAGTCCAGGGCAGAAAGTTCCCTTAATCGCAACCTGATACCCTATTGCGCTAGCGTCCTCAAAAAATCTCTTTAATTGTTTTGTAAAAATAGTCATGTCTGTCATTATATCACCACCTTTCAATCCTTTCAGTCTTTTTGAGAATATGGGTTGTCATTACTATTCAGGCAATAGTTCTATGCCACATATTGGACAAAATTTAAAGTTACTTTTTATCGCAATACCACAACAAGTTCCAAGATCATTCATACCACAAACTTGAATATATAATCTTGTATCACAATCTGGATATATTGCACTTTCTGCAATTAGTTCGATCTTATCCAAATAACGAAGTCGCAGGTCTTTTGAAAAATCCAAATCTGCATTATCCAGATATTTGCGTACTATTCTGTGTGCATTATTTGGTGAGGTCGCTACTGAATAGGACACTACTGAATAGGATACTTTATCCTTGCTCAATCCTTTACAAGTAACTCTATAGAGTTTTAGGTTCATCTTTTTTCTCCTTTTAGTTTGTATGTGTTTGCCCGCAGTAAAGACACCGATATCCTTTTTCTTTTTCCTTCTCTTCTTTTTCATGTGCCCAACGCACAAACGCTTCCAAAAGAAAGAAATCACGAGATTCCAATGGAGACCTGATTTCTTTACTTTCCAACATGGGTTTTATGCGGTCTGCTTCAAACTGATGAAATAATTGTAGAATATCCATTATTCACCCCCTTCTTCAACTGAATTGAAAAGTACCTTAAATGTTCTAACCGCATCTCTGATGATCCGTAATTTATATTGTGTGGTTTCAAGTTCAGTGTCAAGTTTTTCAATTTGAGTAAGTGCCTCAAGGTATGCTGTACGAGTTTCGATATATTCTCGTTCAAATCGTTCCTTAACTTTTACCTCGGCCACAAGCTCTTCTTCTGCCACCTTTTTTTGAAAGGCCAAATTGTTCTTATAATTTGTTTGGGTGGCACTCAATTCGGATTGGAGTTTGCGTATTTCTGTAGCGGAGATGCAGAATCTTTTTGCAATGTTGGTTGAACAATTATTCCTAATTGCAACTATTACATAGTTTAGTAACTCATCGCTAAACAAACTGCTGAGATCTGCATCTCTTTCATTGAAATAATCATGAATTTTTGTGAATAAATCAATTTCTTCTTGTTTTGAAGGATTAGGACTTAGCTGAATCGTCATACTTTTGTTAGTCATTATTTTTCTCCTTTCTGTTCTGTAAAAGTTACTACCCAATATATCATTTGCCATTGCTTCTTGAAATTCCCTTAATGGTTTCATTTTATTTCTCCTTTCGTAAGGGGAGAGTTGCCCCTCTCCGGTTATATTATACCATTTCCTTTGCCGCTAATTGAATTTTCTTAGCTAATGCTGGATTGAAAATATGCAAAAGTTGTTTCTTAGGTGATTTTGCAACTTCTGCAACAGTCCTCAACCCGCTTTCGTATATTTTCTTAGCACGTACTGCGCCCACACCTGGTATGGCCACTAGCCCTACAAGTTCAGGCCCAATGCCGTAACGAATCCGAGTTGCTAACGAAGTCCATAACGGCGAATCCCAATGTGTATGAAATCCATCAATCATGGATAATGCTGTAACAACTCGTTCAGCATCATAGATTGCAGCCCTTTTTAATTGCTTCAGTTGGTCCGGGCTATCATCTCCCGTAAGTGCATAGTACGTAGCGGCAACCGCAGGAATAACGCCTTGCGTAATGGCTCTTAATCTTCTATTAGACAACGACCAGTCCCATTCAGAAACAACATCCTTCATGGCTTTGGTTACAAACCCTGGATCATTACTTGGGATATTGCTTATAGCCCAAGCCAACATTACATCATCCGGGTCCCCTAATTCCATAACTTTTGTGAAATTCAAGTGCCAAGAATGAACATCATACGGTGAAAAATACATCCATGCACTTACTCTACCCAAACCCGTTATTTTGGGCATACCGGCCATCCATGCAATCATATCCATATCAACAAGATCGTCCATTAGAGCACTTGCATCAACCTCTGTAAAAGGTTTGAGGTCCTGATGCCCGGCAAGACTCCTTGAATACCAATAGAATAAGTCACTCTTGTTTTTAATGGCCCCGGTCTCAATTTCTGCCAACGCATGAAATGCCAACGTTGCATGGTTATTCAGTACCGAATTTACAGGTCTTGGATTGACAAATACATTATTCCAATGACTTGAAGATCCTTTAGGACATATTAAGTAGACAAATCCGGCGTCGTCATATTGTGGCCTCCCGGCCCTTCCTGCCATCTGGATAATGTCTAGTTCATCAACCTCATTCAATCCCCTATGGACACCTACTATTACTACATTACGTGCGCATGTGTTCAAACCCCACGAAGTTGTGCTAGTAGATACCATAACCCGAATGCCATGTTCTTTGTCTTTAAAAGACTCTTCGATTCCAAGCCTATCTTTTAAGTCAAGGTCTGCATTATGGAATTGTGCTTCAATACCCTCTCGTTCCAGTTTGGATACTATGGAACGCCCCGTATTTTTATCATGAGTAAATACAAGAAATTTCTCATTAGGTTTGTCCAAAACAAGCTCTACGGCCATATTTTTCTTCAATTCCATTGTGGCCCAGTAGTCTTCTCTCCCCCAACTGCTGATGACTGGGGCATATTCCACAAAATGCTTCTGCAGTGTCACGGGCCGGAACGTACTGTATATTACAGTTGTCTCTTTTCCATTGAGTTTGGTCAGCCAATCCCCTAATTGTGCTACATTTGGCATCGTAGCACTCAAAAACAATATCTGAGCTTCAGGATTGATCATAGAGAATCTCATCAACCCTGCCTCAACTGCGTGCCCGCGTTCCGTAGTTAATATATGGCTTTCGTCTACGATAACCAGACCCACTTCACGTATCCACCAATTTTTCTCAGACTTGAATTTTCTTGTACGGCTGTCTGTCATTTCACTAGTCATGCAGAGGATATCAGAAGCCGCAAGCTTCTCCTTAATTGCTTTTGTTAAGACATAATCGCCAGTCATAATGGTTATGGTTTTATCACTGAATCTCTTTTGCCAGTCGTCATATTTTTCCTGAGTCAATGACTTCAAGGGGCTCAGGTACGCAACTTTCTTTCCCTTTGCTAACACTTCAGTTATAATTAGTTCAGCAGCAATTGTCTTACCAGCACTAGTATTGGCGCCAATAATCATGTTATTGGTTTCCTTACGATGAGTAAAGACAGTGCTTTGCACCGGATTGAAATACTCGAAAGGATACTGAAATTCCTTGAATTCGGAAGTAGGTATTAAAATTTCCGCATCTCCAATAACCTTTGAATCAGTCCTTTTTCTCACGGGTACGACTTCGTTATCAGTCCTTACGCTCGCGGGTGCGTAGTCTTCCGGGACCTCAATAATTTCAGGTTTCGGTTCTTCGGCAACATCCTCTTCCATCTGATTGAGATATTCAAGATAGAAATTTGGGTTTCTCTTTTTAGCATTAACTTCCATTGTGGAATATCCGTTTGGACTTGTCTCTCCCAAGACATAAGCCAGTTGTTTATCAGATAGACTCCCCCGGCTTTCCACCTGATCAAGTAGACTCAGAGCGAAATTGCCACTGTTTGCAGATAGAACGGCCTTGACATATCCAAAATCAATTATTTGTTGATTTGCAGCATCAACCATGAAAAATGCTACTCGATCTCCAATACGATCCGCAATTGTAGTAGCTCCCTCGACTCTATGAATGCGTTTGCCCTTGCCCATGGGTCTATCATTGATCGTATCCCAGAAGACAACTCGGATAGCATCCTTACCCTTCTCACGGGTTATATCGTTACTTTTATCAACCGTGCTGTACACTCTCACAGCAATACCCTTGTTTGCTGTGAATGCCTGGTAGACATATTCGTGAATTCTGGGTAGATCCACTAAATCAAATTCACCTGCCTTTGTCAGTGAATCCTCAAATTCCTGTTTGGTTAAAGTCACATAATCACTCATTGTACGCTCCTTTCGTATTATTCCGGGCAGTGCCCTGTTGTTTTATGGTCTTGTCTTCAAGTTATCCCATAACGTCCTCAAGATTATGGGATATCTAAAAGATAAGGTTATTTAGATTCATTATTCCACTCTTTATAGTGTTTTAACAGTACCCCTTTTTTGCTTAAAAAATCAATTATTTTCATATGGGTTTCAGTAGCATATCCATACCTAAATACCTTCTCAAGTGTTTCTATGCACCCATCTTCATATGTCTCTCTACAAAGGTCGTTCACTTCATTATGGGTATACATTCTTGTTCACCTCCTTTCTATTTAACTCGTAAAGAAATTCTTTACAACTGGAATATCATAGTTGAATGCTAACAGTTCTGCTATTTTTAGAATTTCTAGTGCAAGTCTATCCCTACCAGAAAAGCAATTATCACAAAAACAGCCCTTACGTGGTTCAGGAATCTCTTCTGATTCCAGTTCTTGCCAACCATAAATGTCTTGCCAATATGGATTACGTTGATCTTTATAGCATAAACATTCATAGACTTCCTCTTTTTTCATTATTTTACCTCCTTTCTGTCTTTCTCCTCTTTTATGGCAAGACAAACACAACCATAATGTAAGGGTGGCAAAGAATTTTCGTCTACTTCTTTGCCGTCATATAAAGGACAATCACATCCTTCCGTCCAACAGGTTCCAAGGGTAACAAATTTCATGACTTTTCCCTTCTATTTTTCTTAACTTGTCAAGGAATCCTTTACAACTGGAATGATATATATCAATATATACCATTCGTTTTAATTCTAAAGCCGTAACCCAACATAACCCCCGGCCTTATATTCTTGAATTCGTTTATTGTATTCTTCAAACGCCAAGGAAATGAATTGTACAAATGGATTGTTATCTGAAAATACTGCAAACTTAGTGTCTTCAGGCATATCATCAAATTTTAATGCGCTTTGATATGCTGCCTTCCATACCCTACCAGCCTCATCCACCGCTTCCAGTCCTTTTTTGGGCTCAATTCTCCCGCTATGGCTCCTTCGTGCCTTCATTTCAATCTCCCTCCTTAATCCATTTTTTATTTTTCTTAACTTCAACTATGATGTTTTCTGGCTTCATCATTTCTTCGACTACGTTCTCAATCTTCTTCTCATTTACAACTTCGTATATTTTTTGATTAAGCCAAATTTTAAATTTAGGGTGGTTTACAAGATTATTGAACGCCTCTTTCATATTTGATCTTTGTTCTTTATGTGACTGGCCTGTCACCATTACCTTAGAATTATTATGATGCAATCTGACACAATTTTGATGTTTGTTTCTATGTTGTCCACCACCCCCGGTACCAGAAAAATAATCAATTTTGAAGTCTTTTTTTGTAATCGAAAACAATAGTTTTTTTTCATGGTCGATTTTTTCTAATACCCCTTTCATTTTAATCTCCTTTCTTTTTGGTTAATTTTTATGTTCAAGTTAGCTCACAATTCCTCAAATCGTGAGCCAACCAAAACATAAACTGCTTTATGCGTTTAGTTCCCTCCAAATATCACGGATTAAACCAACACTTTCATTTGCCCAATCATCGCTAATGGGGTTTGGAGTTCCGTCGTCTATCACCAACATACCCCCATTTTCCCTTATCTGGACCAAGGGCTTGTCGTCCTTGCTCCATAAAATAACGTCCCCGTATCTTTCATGGTACTCTTTTACGGTTAGAACATCCCCCGTGGTCTTAACACCTTTTGCCGTCAATTTGATTTTCATAGAATACCTCCTTTTTTATTGTTATTTATTCAGAGTATAACTTGAATCCGAAAGGTTCTACCACGAACTTTATCCCGTTTCCGTTAATAATGACATCCCCGACAGAAGTTGAACGGGGCATAGGTTCAAACAACTCTGCAACTTCTTCATTTTCAGTCCAATCCTTATCAATATGGTTTGTTTTTTCAAATACTTTCTCAAGGCCCACTGTTTCTATTACAGCGACTTTTTCATAATCATCTGGATATTTACCATTACCACGATATTTTGTGTTTTTCCAATGATACACGGTATACCTCATTTTCTAACCTCCTTATCGGCTTTATGTGCAGCTAATAGACCCTGAACTTTGTACATAAGTATTGCGGTATCTTTTATCAGTTGCAATAGAACAATTGCCTCAACATTATTGGCTTTATTGAGAGCTTCTTTCAGACTTCCAAGTACGAAATCCAAATCATGAACTGTTTTTTCTAATGCCTCATTCATTACCATCTCCTTTTATTTCATTTCTTTTGCCTTGGCTTCAATAAGTAATTGTGATGCTGCTTCTACAGCATCTTTCCATTCGCCCTTGCTCACCTTTCCGGAAAGATTGCCAATAAGGTAGGCGTTAAATACAATCTGGTCTTCTAGTGAAAGATTATCCCTTGCGGCCCATAATATGGCCAATTCACCACTTTCTTGATACTTTTTCATAATGACCTCCTTTTTTCTCTTGCTATTCTATTGTTTCTTTTTTGTTCCCATCCTTTCTCAATTATAAATCTTGCAATCCCCGTGTTTGGCCCATATCGGACTTTATCAATACTTACCGCACCAGATTTGTGTATAAATACATTAAGTTTTAATTTAAATACCTCTTTATTCATTGTTTCTCCTTTCATGTTGTAAGTTATGTCACAAGAATGTCGTAAGATAATCTAATTCTGTAGTGGACATGCGCTTGGTCCAGGATGTGTACACCCATTTTGTCCATCGTTGTGCAAACACCCTGTTTGATCGTTTGCACAGGTCCAGGTGCCATCCAATTCTAAATAGCGGAAGCACCCGGAAGTATCAAACACTAGTGGAATATCGTATTTATTAGTCATGTATCCTTCCTTCAGTCCCTTTCTTCTAACATTAGTAATTTCAATAAAGGATCCCCGTGTTTGTCAAATTTCTGAGGGCAAATGGACTCGCATTCACCCACCCCAAAGTATTTGACCGCTTCACATTGAGCATAACAATCTGGAAATGGTATGTTATAATTTTTCACATCTTCCCCCTTCCAGTCCTTTGTCTCGCGGGTATATAATCAGTCCTTTGTCTCGCGGGTGAATAGTGCTCAATTGATACCACGAACCCCCTCAAGGTTCATGGTATCTCAGAGAACTATTTCTTTTATGTGGTGGCCGGGATTTCACCGGCAAAAGGGTGTCTGAAATCCAGCTTCTCTGGAGATTGTTTTCTCCTCCACAAGATTTCTCATGGAACTATCGACAACGCCGATGTCGCTATTTGTCGTAGTTTTGGATATGTTATATTCCCCACATATCCCACCACTATACTATAGAAAACTATTCGGTTTCTTCTACAACTTCTTCAGCCTTTTCGGTTTCACCGGGTATGTTGAGCTTCAAATTATGCTTCAGGCAATCAAATGACCCCTTAGCATGTTCCATTTCTCGGAACGATTGAACTAAGGAATCTACGCACCGAAACGATGCGCTATAATCATGAAACCGGTCATTACCTGTCAGTCCCAGACCATAGCCTGCAATCCAACCAAATCCCCCGGTTAGATCATAGCCTATGGACCTCAAATGCAAATACAGGGAGAATCTCTCCAGTCCGCACAGGTAGTCTCTATTTTGTACAAGAATCCGGTATGCGGACTCAAGAGAGCCCTCAGCCCATTCAGGTACCAGTTCCCATCTACGATCATATCTCTTGTTTTTTGCCGTGGATACTTTATTCTCCTGAGTGCTGAAATATCGGTCGGTTTTCTTGGAATGCTTTACAGAAAAGGCAAATGTGCATTTATCGCGATCTTCTTTCACAGGCCATTCCTGAGCTACGGCATCAAGATTTTCTTTGCCTTCGTTTAGAAGATAAAACGCAAGTGAAGACAAATAATCAATCATGTTTTCTGTAGTTACTGCAGTTTCTGGGGTATGTTGTGTCGTACCATCCCCCAAAGTGTCAAATTGTCTTGCCATGCTACCTATGTACTGCCCACCTCGACAATAATGCTGCATATCGCTATCATATGCAGTATTCCATACATAAACAATGTTCTCTCTGGCCAGGCTATTAAATTTAACTCTTGTTTCCATTGTGCTTCTCCTTTCGTTTTTTTCATCATGAAGAAATTATTCACTCATTCTATCATAACAGTCTGGGCAGGAAGAGCCGATACTGGCATTCATTACGGAGCTACGCCGGATTGTATGGCCGCAGGAGCATTTCACCATTTCAACGGGCTTTTGGTTGGCCTTGCGCTCTGCCATGATGCGTTCGACGGCTTCAGCATCACGACAATTGCTGTACCAGTCGTTGGGATCGTTTCTCAGCTCCTTACCTTCTGCGAGCGTAGAAACAACCTCGCCCAGGGACAGCTTTTTCCATTCCCCGCCTGTTCTTTGCTTATTCTCAACACACATCGCCAGGAACTTTTCGGTGCGGCGCTCGCCGCAATCCATCCATGCTCCGTTGTCCAACTGATATTGTAATCTCATTTTAATCTCCTTTCGTTTGTTGTTATAATTGATCTCCCACCCTTCCCCCTTTCATGTTGGCCCGATTCAGAGTACTGACAACAGGCTCTCAGTGTAATAGCTCCAAGGCAATCGTCGTTGACCCCGGACGGCTGTCTGCATATCCCGGTAGTATCGGACAAAACCCGCATACCAAAGCGCAACCCTGGCCTGTATCGGTGGAGCCGTGCCTATTGGATATTCCCTGCCGTAATATCGTGCTTTCATATTAATCTCCCTTCAGTCCTTTTTTACACGGGTACGTACTGAAGCATATAGAAGCAAACCAGCCCTAATCCTGCTGAACTAGCTGAAGCCCATCGTGGCATTTCAACTGTAAATGAAGCGGTGAAAAACCCTGCCCCCGCAATTACCAGCAACATACTAATGAATGTCCTAAATGTCATTATATCCTCCCTTGCTTTAAATATTCACTCAACACTAAAGATGACTCTTTGAAAAGTCGGTTAAATGCAGCGGCCTTGGCCTCATCAAATGTCATACCATTTGCTACATTTCCTGTTATTAACCGGATGACAATTTCGTTCATCTTTTTGATTTCGTCGATGTTCATTTTTATCTCCTTTCTCTTTTAGAATGTCATTACTCTAACATAATCGCATTAGAATAAAGGTAACGCGATTATGTTAAGGCAATGAAGATCCTTAACATGAAAATTGAATGCGGGATCATGGCAGTTGAGGCTGGTTGAGATCCCCTATTATATAAAGGATGACCTTGCCCTCTCAGCTCCCCCTTCTACTCACCTCACACCCATCTCTATTGGGGATCTTGGCTTTCGCCCCTCTTCCGAGGTCGCCTCAGCCGGGCACTGTTCCGGTTGATTCTGAGACCCTTGTGGTTTTTGCTGGCTCACAACCACCAACCATCAATTTTTCAATGAGCATTAAATAAAAAAAGGGCACTCCCGGATCTCTCCAGGAATGCCCCTTGCGTTGACGCCCTACGGCGCCTATGCCGTGGGCTTTATTTAGTTTTTGGCCTCAGCGAGGCCGTCTTCAACCCCGGCCTCATAGAATTCAGCCAGGATGTTACGGACAAAGTCCCCCGGGCTCATCCGGGGACAATTTCCACCACATTGATGAGACCCGGCTAGGAGCCCGCCATTTCGCCGGACTCCTGACTCGGCCATGATACACCGAGCCGTCCGGAGTTCGGCCTCGACACGGGGTAATCCGGCGGGGTCCTCAAAAACTGCTTGAAGCGCTCTCTCAAGCGCCCAGGGGTCCTTCCGGACTCGGTCTTCCAGCCGGCGTCTCTCAAGCCGGCGGGTCTCTTGCCAATTCTCACTCCATAACTCTTTCATGTTACCCCCTTTCCTTGCCCCTTTCGGTGCCCCCGCAGGGGCTTTGATGTGATTGTTGTCTTAATGTGCTCCCATTATAGACATATAAAATGTAATT
>Ga0180007_10005264_pt1 | contig 13221 bp, 15 predicted proteins | sample MM_PC_MetaG_FD_121122 | JGI IMG/M metagenome (GOLD analysis project Ga0180007, IMG submission 121122) | Groundwater microbial communities from the Aspo Hard Rock Laboratory (HRL) deep subsurface site, Sweden - MM_PC_MetaG | ecosystem: Environmental > Aquatic > Deep subsurface > Groundwater... | reverse complement strand
CAGGTGGAGCTATTCTTCGAGGGTGGCAGAATCGGTGGCGGTGGCAGAGTCTGTGGCGGTGGTGGCATTGGTTGGTTGAAGAGCAGCGGGATTGTTTTTGCCGGGTAAAATAAGAATTTGTTTGATGAGGTTGATATCTCCATTTTGGTCTAAGGTGACAATGGCAAATAAATTATCATCAAGTTCCAGGTCTTCTACTTTGGGATCTTCCACATCTTTGATTTTTAGATTGGTTTTGGCGGTGATGACTAGAGACTTCGAGTCGATGGAAATTTTGTTGCCGTCGATTTCGTTAATTTTTCCACTTAGTAATTGCCGGGAAATTGATGGTTTTGGGGCAGAGATTAAGAGGATTCGGTGAGCTATCAGATCGTCGGTATCGGGCAAGACAAAGCCCATGGCAATAACAAAGTCATCGATACTAAGGTCATCTATGGTAAGAGTTTTACTACCGGATGATTTAATAATATCGGTATTTTCGTCTAAAGTGACTTTGAAAACCTGAGACTTGTATTCAAGGGTTAGGTTTGATTCATTAATTGATTTAAGGTTACCTATAAAAGCTTTTTTCTTTGGAGTTTTTGATTTGCTGACAATTTCATTTCTGATGTTGTCTAAGCCTTCTTCAGCTGTTTCTTGGAGCTTTTCTTTGATTTTATTGGTGAGGGATTCTGAGTTTGATGATTCTGAAGCCTCGTTGGCAATTAGAGGAGAAGGTATTAAAATTAAAAGAGAAAGAATGGTTAAGATAATTAGTTTTTTCATTCGAGTTCAATTTTAGTTGTTGAATAAGTTAAGATTAAACTTTTGGAATTGGTTTCTCCGGTGTCGTCGGTGGCGATGATTTGAATTTCGTTGTAACCTTTAATGAGATTAAAGTTAAAGGAAAAAATACCGTCAGGATCAGCAGTGGTAAGAAGTTCTTGGTCTTCAGTCAGTAGGGCAATAACAGCATCAGACCAGGCGATTCCTGATAAAGTAACCTCACTTTGATTAATTAAATCGAAAGATTCATGGGAAGTTATTTCCAGAGATTTTTCCTCAGGTTGGTTTGGGGGTAAAGGAGTGGCGGTGGTGTCTGACTTAGCTACTTTGTTGGCTTTGAGTTGATTGATCGATCGATTAGCGGTATAGATACCAACGGTAATGATCAGCCCCAAAATTAAACCAACAACAATAGCTATTAATGCTTCTTTTTTCATATAATTTAATCAAGCCCCAGCACTATATCAATAGGCTAATTTATTGTCAAGAAAGTTAGATTATGTTAGGATGAGTGATTATGGACATCACTTACTTGGGACACTCCGGTTTTTTATTAAAATTTAAGTCAACTAGAGTGGTCTGTGATCCTTTTTTTGAGTCGGTAGGCTTTAAATTGGCTAAAATTAAAGCTGATATTGTGACTATTTCTCATCAACATAAAGATCATAACAATTCTGATGGGGTTGAGGGGGAACCGATGATTATTAATGGTCCCGGTGAGTATGAGATTAAGGGGGTGGCTATTACCGGTATATCTACTTTTCATGATGACAATGAGGGTAAAGATAGAGGCAAGAATGTGGTTTATACTTTTCAGGCCGAAGATTTAAGGATTTGCCACTTGGGAGATTTAGGGCATGAACTTAGTGAAAAAACGATTAGTCAATTGGGGGATTTAGATGTTTTATTAATACCGGTTGGAGGAGTTTATACTATTGATTTAAAGCAGGCAGTCAAAGTGATTAAACAAATTAGTCCTTCGATAGTGATTCCAATGCATTATAGAACAAAAGAACATAGTTCTTTGTGGAAAAATAAAGCTACATGTAAAGAATTTATTGATGAGATACAGATGGAGCCAAAGAAAGAAAAGAAATTAACTGTTAAAAAATTGGACCTGCCGGAAGAACTTTCCTTAGTAGTTTTAGAAAGATATGTCAAGTAGTTTGCGGGTTCCGCCGCATAGTTTGCAGGCCGAACAGTCAATTTTGGGAGCGGTTTTGATTGATAAAGATGCAGTGGTTGAGGTGGCTTCTTTTCTTCGGGCCAAACATTTTTATGATGATAAGCATATAAAGATTTTTGAGGCAGTGATGGATTTGTATGAAAATCGCGATCCAATTGATGTGGTGACGGTGTCAGATAAATTAAAGTCTGCCAGGGCTTTGAAAAAAGTTGGCGGTTCCAGTTATTTGACTGAGTTGGTAAATCGAGTGCCGACTAGCGCACATGTAGAGAAGTACGCCAAAATTGTTAAGGGATTTTATACCAAAAGAACGTTGATTTCTCAAGCTTCAAAATTGGTTGAAGATTCGTTTGATGAGACTTTGTCTATAACTAAAATTTTAGATAACGCAGAGAAAACAATTTTTGGTTTAAGCCAGGATACTTTGGAGAGAAATTTTCTACCGATTAAAGATGTTTTGGCAGAGTCATTTGATAGATTAGACGAGCTTCATAAAACTGCAGGTGGAATTCGAGGAGTTTCAAGTGGGTTTAAAGACATAGATAATGTTTTGGCCGGGTTTCAAAAAAGTAACTTGATTATTTTAGCGGCTAGACCGGGGATGGGAAAAACTTCTTTGGCTGTAACTATTGCTCAACATGTAGCAGTCGAGAAAAAAATGCCGGTTGGGTATTTTTCTTTGGAGATGAGTCAAGAAGAGTTGGTGGATAGGTTGTTGGTATCTCAGGCAGATATTGATGCTTGGAAATTAAAAACCGGAAGATTAAACGAAAAAGATTTTTCGTCTTTATCTGATGCAATGGGAGAGTTGGCCGAAGCGCCTTTGTATATTGATGACACTCCGGGAATGAGTATTATGGAGATGAGAACCAAGGCGAGGAGGCTTCAGTCTGAGCATGGTTTGGGATTGCTGGTAGTTGATTATTTGCAGTTGGCCCATAGTAGAAATCTGGAAAATAGGGTTCAAGAAATTTCTGAAGTTTCGATGGGTTTAAAAAACTTGGCTCGTGAATTAAGATTGCCGGTGATTGCTTTGTCTCAGTTATCAAGAGCGGTGGAACATAGGGGGATTAAAAAACCACAGTTGGCTGACTTGAGGGAGTGTTTGACTAAAGAAACTGAAGTGGTGAACGTTGATAGTGGTGAAGTATATACTATGGAGGAGTTGGTGAAAAATAAGGTTATGATGAAGGTTTGGGGAATTGATGAAAATAAAAAATTGGTAAAAAGTAAGGTATTAAAAACAATTAAAAGTGGCAAGAAACGGGTATTCAAGTTAACTACAAGATCCGGTAGAGTGATTAGAGCTTCGGCAAACCATCCTTTTTATACAATTTTTGGTTGGAAGAAACTTGAAAGTTTAAAGAAAGGTGAGTGTGTGGGAATAGCCAGAATTTTGCCGGTTGTACATGGTTCAAGTTCAAAACTACTTGGAAGTGATGAGAAAATTAGGTTATTGGCTCAAGTGGAAAAAGAAAAGATTATTCCTAAAGAAGTTTTTATGTTAGGGCAAAAAAAAGTAGAGATGTTTTTAAAGCATTTATGGGCGACTGATGGGTGTGTTAATGTATCAAAGAATAAAAGAGTCAAGATTTATTATGCCAGTTCCAGTAAAAAGTTGGTTGATCAGGTAAGCCACTTACTTTTAAGGAGTGGGATTGTCAGTACGATAATTGAAAATAAAAAGAAGGGTTACAAGGTAGTTTATCAGGTAGCTGTTAGTGGAGCTAAAATGCAGAAAAGGTTTTTTCATAAAGTTGGAGTCTTTGGAGCGAAAGAACAAATAGGAGAAAAAGCCTTTAAAATACTAATGAATTTAAAATCAAATTTAAATGTAGATGTATTGCCAAAAGATGTTTGGAAAATAATTGATGTGGTGAGAAAAGAGAAAGGGTTGAGTTGGAGGGATTTTGCTAAAAAACTTGGGATGTCGTACTGTGGATCTACTTTGTTTAAGTCCGGTGTCAGTCGAGAGAGAATGAAAAGGATTGGTGAGTTTTTGGATGATGATAGGATTCATAATTTGTCTAATTCTGATATTTATTGGGATGAGATAGTTTCGATAGAAAAACAAGGAATAGAGGAGGTGTTTGATTTAGTAATTGAAAAAGTACATAACTTTGTGGCAAATGATGTGATTGTGCACAACAGCGGAGGGATTGAACAGGACGCGGACGTGGTCATGTTTCTTTATCGTGAGGATCCGGAGGATCTTGAGAACTGTAAGTTGATGGTAGCCAAGCATAGAAACGGAGCTTTAGCTACAATTGATCTTAGATTTAGGGGCGATAGAATTAAATTCTACGGAATAGAAAAAAGAAGAAAAGGATAGGGTGTGCCAGAGGCGGGGATCGGACCCGCACGGCCGTGAGGCCACGCGATTTTGAGTCGCGCTTGTCTACCAATTCCAACACTCTGGCATTGAATTTATTTTAACATAAATGCTTGACGATTTCAGGTAATACTTGTATAGTATGTAATACTTATTATTAAGTATTACTTAATTATATGCAAGCAATTACTACAGTTACTCAAAAAGGACAGATAACTTTACCCAAATTATTTAGAGAACAGGTAAATATAAATTTATTTGATAAAGTAGTAGTCAAATTAGGAAATGGAAAATTGATTATTGAACCAACTGAAGATATTTTAGATATAGCCGGAAGTTTTAAACCTAAATTTAATAAAGATAAATCTGCGTTGGATGCTAGAGAGGCCATGGAAAATAATTATTCTAGATTTTGATGAAGAGAAAATATTTTATTGATACTAATATTTTTATTGAAGTATTGACTGGCAGAGATAATACTAAATATGAGGATTGCTATAAACTGTTTAAAAAAATTAAAACAAACCAAATTCAGGCAATGACATCTAGCGTGGTAGTTGCGGAGTTAGTTTGGACACTGAAAACTTTTTATAAGTTTTCTCGAGCAAGAATTACTAGAGGTTTGAAAAGCATTAAGAGATTGAGGGGGTTGAAAATTATTGATAGTTATCAATTTGATGAAACAATAAAGATTTTTGAGCAAAAATCAGTTAAGTATATAGATGCAATGATTGCTTCGATTAAGCCTTTGCAGGAAAAAAAATGGGTGATAGTATCATATGATAAAGATTTTGATAAAATCGGAATAAAAAGATTGGAGCCGAATAAAATATGATTAATGTCAATCAATTGAGAAATGGAAAAGCTTTTAGTGAAGATGGTGATCCGTTTTTAGTTTTAAAGTATGAGTTTACCAAGATGGGGCGGGGGACAGGGAATATTAAGGTCAAGGTTCGTAACCTTGAGTCAGGGGCGGTGGTAACTAAAACTTATACTACCGGTAATAAAGTCCAGGATATTCAATTAACAAAAACAACTATGCAGTTTTTGTATAGCGATGGTGAAAATAGTTTATTTATGGATCCGGTTACTTTTGAGCAGATCGAGATTAGCAATAAATTGATCGGTGATCAAAAATCATACTTGGTTGAGGGGATGGAGGTTAGTTTGTTATTTTGGGAAGAGAAGGCTTTATCAATAGAGCTACCGACCAAGATGACTTTTGAAATTGCCGAGACTGATCCCGGTGAAAAAGGAAACAGTGCGACCAAGGTGTTAAAACCTGCCACTTTGGTTAGTGGCTTGGTCGTGAATGTGCCATTATTTGTAAATAAGGGTGATAAAGTGGTGGTAGATACCAGAAGCGGTGTTTATCAAGCCAGAGGCTGACAGGCGTGGAGAGAGCTAAATAAAAGTAGCCAGAACAAAGATAAGGGCTATGGTTATTTGGGTAACTAAACCCCAAGGAAAGTCCATTTTTGAGTGAAGTTTTGATTGAAGTTTTTTGATGGAAGAAAAGGGCGGAAAGTTAAAGTTAAAGATGTGATAAGGAGCTTCAAGCCAGTCGGGAAGTTGGGCGGTGAACATCATTGAGAGAAGATACCAGGTAGGGACAGTAGAGGAAAAAATCAAATAACCTAAACTAAAACCAATCAGGGCATCGCTAAGGGCCAGGATAATAAGTTTTAATTTTGGTCTTTTAATACTTCTACCACCATAGTCCCAATGAGGACATAGATCTGCCAAAAAGTGAGACAATAAGCTTAAAGGAAAGCCAAGATATGGATTGGGAATTAATTTGGCAATGGAAGCACCTATAATTGCATGTGAAGCATCTAGCATGGATTATATTGTATACTACTTATTATATGTGGCCAACTTTATTATCAATCGGACCGATAGCGATTCACTCTTTTGGAGTTTTGGTTTTTTTGGGAATTTTTTTTGGCGGTTTTGTTTGGTGGCAAAAGGGGAGGGAAGAGAGTTTTGATGAAGAGTTATTGATGGATATTTATTTATCTTCTTTAGTGTCTTCATTGTTTTTAGGCAGAGTTTGGTACGTAGTTATTAACTGGTCTTTTTTTACCGGCAGTGTTTATAGAATGTTATTTTTAACTAAGTTTCCCGGATTATCTTTTGAGGGAGTTTTAGTTGGAGGCTTATTGGGCTTGGTAGTTTTTTCTTTAAAAAAATCTTTTGATATTTGGAAAGTGCTAGAGTTAAGCGTTTATTCACTTTTAATTATTGAAGCTCTGGCTTTTGTTGGGAGTTTTCTTTCCGGAAGTAACTTGGGGAGTAAAACCAGTTTGTTTTTTGGAGTGCCTTTCCCCGGGGTTTCCGGCAGAAGATATCCGGTCCAGTTGATTTATGTAGTTTGTTTTTGGGGATTGTATAAATTACTTAAGTTTTTTGAAAAAGAGTATCGAGGTTTTTCATGGTACTCTTCCCTAAAAGGGGAAGCTCGCCCGGGATTTTTGATTGCCAGTTATTTAATCGGGATTGGTTTAATTCACGCGGTATTAGGATTTATTTCAGAGAGTAGTAATTTGAAATTTTCCCTAACTCTTGTATTTGTGGGTGTCTTGATTTTATTTCTTCGTTCAGGTATAAATTTAAAACGTGAGAATAAAAAAAGTCTTGATAAAATTAAAAACCCACTGCAAATTAAAGAAATCAGGCGGGTAAGTAAAAAAAGAAAAAAGAAAGGCTTTGATTTTAAATAATCAACCAAGGGCTGATAAATATGTCATTGATAAAATTTCCATTAAAAATTTTAAAGCCGGTTTATAAACACTTAAAAACCGAGGAGGTTAAATTAAAAAGACGAAAGCAGGCCTTGGAGGCTGAGGATCCATTTAAAGATGAGGATAGAGTTAATGATAATGCCGCAGTTGACACTGATGTAAAAGAAAAAGTTGGGCACGAGAGGATAGCTGCCTTAAAGCTTGAGATTGATAAAACTTTGATTAGAGTAAGGAAGGCCTTGACTCGAATTAAAGTAGGTAAGTATGGACTGTGTGAAAGTTGTAATAAAATGATTGACACTGATAGATTGGCGATTGATCCGACGGTAACAGATTGTATTAAATGCGCCAGTAAAACTAAGGCGTGAAGCCATGGTTATAAAAAAGATATTTGAAGATAAGTTTTTGTTGGTGTTAAATAAACCTTCAGGTTTGGTGGTGAATAATTCAAACTCAACCGGGAATATGATCACTCTTCAAGATTGGTTGATAGAGCACGAAATTGGAATGGGGGTAGAGAGAAATGGAATTGTTCATAGAATAGATAAGGAGACTAGCGGAATCTTAATAGTGGCCAAGACCCAAGTAGCAATGGATTTTTTGCAAAGACAGTTTAAAGAGAGAAAGACAACCAAGATGTACATGACTATGGTGCACGGTAAAATGATTTTAAAAGAAGGTCGAGTGACAGCTCCGATTAGTAGAAATCCTTTTAATCGAACCAGGTTTGGTGTTTTTGTTGGAGGCAAAGAAGCGGAGACCAGGTATGAGTTGGTTGATATGTATAGACGAGGCGGTCAAGAGTTTTCTTACTTAAAGGTATTCCCGAAAACCGGAAGGACGCATCAAATTAGAGTTCATATGAAGTATCTTGGTCATGGGGTGGTTTCGGATGAGTTTTACGCAGGTAGAAAAACAGCCAGAAAAGACAGGCTTTGGTGTCCTCGTTTGTTCTTACAAGCGGTTAGTTTAAGGATAAAACATCCGGTATCCGGTAGGGATTTAATTTTTGAGATTGGTTTAGCCAATGATTTGAAGAAAGTGCTCAATAGTATGGAAAAAGATTGATATTTGGCACCACATGAATCTATACTTAATGTTAGCAGTGGGATGCAAAAGACTAACTAAGAGTGATGTGATATAGTTTGATGTGTTATGAATAGATCAAAAAAGAAAACTTCAAGATGGCGTAGGGAACAACTATATTTGGGTATTTTTTTTATTTTGTTAATTTGTTTCTTAGTAATATTTAATTTTTTATGGCAAAGAGCAAGAGCTAGTATTTGGGATGGATCCAGCAGGATTGGTATAGTAACCTTTGAAAAAGAAGAATTGGATTTAACAGTAATGCTACCAAAACAAAAAAAGATTGTTTCTTTTAAGTTGCCTTTTAATACGTTAGTTGAAGCTCCCTTTGGTTTTGGCGAGTATCAATTAGGTAATATTTATAATCTTGGAAAGTTGGAGAATGAAGGTGGAAAGTTGCTGATGAAAACAATTCAAAATAATTTCGGAGTATTTGTTTCAGGTTTTAAGGTTATGGGTAAATCTAATTTAACTTGGTGGGATATTTTAAGAATAACTTGGTATGAATCAATGGTGGCCGATAAAAGAAAAGTGGTTAACTTGGTAAACGAGCAAGTTTTGGAAGAAGGAAACTTAGCTGACGAAACTAAAGTTTTAAGGATAAAAACTTTATTATTAGATGAGTTGATTAACCATGAATTATTTGATGAGAAATTGTTGGCCGAGGAGTTAGAAATTGCAGTTTTAAATGCTAGCGGTGGAGAGGGGGTGGCTTTTAATCTTTCCAGATTAATTAGAAATATTGGCGGTGATGTGACTGTGGTTTCTAATCTAGATGTTATTGAAAAATCTATTATTCAAATAAACACAGAACAAAATTTAAAAAGTTATACTGTTGAAGTTTTGGCTAGTATTTTTAATATTAAAAAGATCGAGTTGGTTGAGAATAATCAGTTTAGAGCTGATGTCATGGTGTTAATTGGTAAGGATTATCTTTCTTTGAGGTGATAAAATTGAAATATGTCAGGGCATTCTAAATGGTCAACAATTAAGCACAAAAAGGCGATTGAAGATAATAGAAGGGGCAAGGTTTTTACTAAATTAGTTAAAGCTATAATTATTGCCGCTCGCGAGGGCGGGGCTGATCTGACCACTAATTTTAAGTTAAGGTTGTGTGTTGATAAAGCTAAACAGGCAAATATGCCTAAAAAAAATATAGAGAGGGCGATTGAGAAAGGTTCGGGAGAGAGTGGAGGCGAGGCTTATGATGAGGCGGTATACGAAGGTTATGGGCAGGCGAAAGTGGCAGTTATTATTGAGGTGGTAACTGATAATAAAAATCGGACCGCTTCTGAGTTGAAACAAGTTTTTGATAGGAGTGGGGGATCGTTGGGACAAACCGGTTCGGTGAGTTTTTTGTTTGATAAAAGAGGCAGAATTATAGTTGAAAAGGTGGGTAATGGGGATGATCAGATGTTGGAGTTGATTGACTTTGGCGCTTTAGATGTAGTGACGGGGGATACTTATATAGAAATTTTGATTGAACCAAATAAACTATTTGAGATGAAAAATAAGCTGGATTCTTTATATAAAATTTTAGAAGCCGAGTTGGTTTATTTGCCCAAAAATTTAATTGAGCTAGAGGATAGTGTGAAAGAAAAAGTAATTAATTTTTTGGAAACATTAGATGATATGGATGATGTACAGCAAGTTTATTGTAATGCTGGGATATGACAAAAAGAGTTAAGTTAGTGATTACTTCTTTAGTTTTGACTTTGGGTATTTTTGGAGTTCAGTTGATTGATGTTGAAGCTAGATATCAGGCGATTGGTTTGTTGGCGGGGTTTGCTTATGGTTTGTCTGCCTGGGCTCTTTTTGAAGATCTAAAGGGGGTCGAGTGGTTTACGGTTTTGATATTACCGGTGATGTACTCGGTGTCAGTAGCATTGTTTTATTTTTTACTTCCGGAGAGAATTTTGAGTAAAATGTTGATTTTGACGGGATTCGGAGTCGGTATGTATGCTCTACTTTTGACAGAGAATATCTTTAATGTGGCGGCGGTTAGAACCATACAGTTACTAAGGGCAGCCCATGCGGTTGGGTTCTTATTGACTTTAGTGGTAGCTTTTTTTCTTTGGGATACAATTTTTTCTTTTAGACTAATGCCTTGGTGGAACGCGCTTTTGGTATTTATTACCAGTTTGCCGTTGATATTGTCATCTTTGTGGAGTGTTAATCTTGAGATTAAGTTAAGCCGGGAAGTTTGGAGTAATTCTTTGGGATTAAGTTGGGGCCTATTTACTTTGGCGTTGGCGATTAGTTTTTGGCCGGTGACTATCATTATGGCATCACTGTTTTTGGTTACCGGTTTATATGTTTCGTTGGGCCTACTTCAATACAAGTTATCAGGGAGATTGTTTTTAAAGACTGTAAAAGAGTATTTGTGGGTCGGGGTGGCGGTGTTTATGATAACTTTATTTTTAACTCGTTGGGGATAATTTTTTTGGGTTAGCAGATTAAAGGGGGGAGTAACAAGAATTACTATAGGGCCTATAGTAATTAATCCTATAGTAAAGTAGGGTAGTTTTCACGAAATTTATGAATAGTTTTCATGAGTCGTATATAAGTAGTGATCTAGTTTGATGTGGATAACTATTGGGGGGTAGTGGTGGGCCTAAAAAAAGATATCTATTGAAGTTAGGGTAGAGGTGGGGTTATTGATGTTAATAAAGTAAAGTAAGTTACCATAGTAAGGCCATCCCTTTTGAAAAGAAATTGACGATATTATTTGTTTACGTTGTTTATTCGGGTTCATACTGCGTCGCACAATGTATCTTTTGCGACGTTGACCTTGGGGTCAAGGGGAGGGTCATAGAATGATATATTTCCCTTGGAGGTAGATTTTTTTAATTTTCAATATTATTTATCAGTTTTATTTTTTGTAAAACTTCCCCACTTGTGTCATTTGCTCATTTTTTCGATTTCCAAACATTAACCGAAAATATCAAACAAGTCCCCACTTAGTCTTTGTAGATCAATGGACTGCGGTTATCGTAAGTCCCTATTTACTCTAAAGTGAGCTTAAAATTGATTTGGTGGCTTTTTCTTGAGGTAGAAAGGTTATTTTTTACCTTGGAACTCAGCTAAATATTGATTTAAGAAGAGTTTCAAGAACTTTAACCGTGGTTTGGTAATTTTTTTGGCAGTTTTAGTGTGAAGTTGTCTGCGTCTTGAATAATTTTTTCTTCGATAGTGTTTAGTTGGTAACTCCGACTGTAGCGATGTTTTAGAATGCAGTTTTTTACTTGGTCAATGGTAGCATATTTTAGTTTTGGCATACTATGTCGTACAATATTGCAGTGATGCTTTATTTTTGGTATTATGATTGTAGGGAGATTTTTATTTTTCTATTTGCTTATTAATTATCCACAGGCTATACCTATAGTAATCAAAAATAAGGTATCAAAAAGGACTGACATATCAATCTACTTAGTAGTTATCCACATATTGGCAGAACGAGAATATGAGTGCTAGAGAGAAAACGCTAAGAAAAAGCGAAGAAAATCTCTTAGAATACATGGAGGAGTATTTGGAGTATTTGGAAATTGAGAGGAATTGTTCGCACTTGACTCGAAGAAATTATCGTCATTACTTGAGTAGATTTATAGCTTGGGCTGTAAATTATAAGAAGAATTTTAAAATTGAAGAACTGACCTTAAATGAGGTGACTAAGTATCGGCTGTTTTTGGCTCGTTTCATGACTAAAAGAGGCCAGCTCTTGAGTAGAGTGACTCAAGCATATCATGTAATAGCTTTTAGATCGTTTTTAAAGTATTTGATAAAAAGAGATGTAAAAACTCTAGCTCCCGAGAAGATCGAGTTACCCAAAACAAATAGTAAGTCATTAAAATTTCTAAATTCTGAGCAGATTGATAGATTGCTTAATTCCCCCAATATATCTAGCTTAGCTCAATTGAGAAATAAGGTGATATTGGAAGTTTTATTTTCAACAGGATTGAGAGTTTCGGAGTTAACTAGACTTAATCGAGACGAGATTGATTTAAAGAGGCGGGAGTTTGGGGTGATTGGTAAAGGTGGTCGGCCAAGAGTGGTTTTTTTGTCAAAACGAGCAGTTAAGTGGATAAAAAGATACTTGGAGGTTAGACTTGATGACTGGAAGCCATTGATTATTCGGTTCGGGGGTAAAATTGACGAGGCGAATCGGGGCGAGAAAATGAGGTTGACTCCCCGATCGGTTCAAAGAATTGTAGAGAAGTATGTGCGAAAATCTAAGATTCCTATTAAGATTACTCCGCATGGTTTAAGGCATAGTTTTGCTACAGACTTATTAATGGGCGGGGCTGATATTAGGGCAGTTCAGGAAATGTTGGGACACAAAAATATTGCTACCACTCAAATCTATACTCATATTACCAACAAACAACTTCGACAGATTTACGATAAACATCATGATAAACATCATTCTGGAAATAAGTGATCCTGCAGGGTTTATCCCTGCAGGTGAAAAAATAAGTGATTTAACTGAGGGGACTGCAGGGATAAACCCTGAAGGTGTATAATTTAGTTATGCCTGGGAAAAATATAGTTAAAGAATATCGACCAGAGGCTTTTTATCATATTTATAATCGAGGGGTGGCAAAACAAGAAATTTTTTTGGATGAGTATGATTATAAGAAGTTTTTGGGTTATTTGAAGCTTTATTTAACCCCGATTGAGCTTCAGGGATCAACCCTGAAGGTTCCTATTTCTAGACAATTGAAGAATTATTCAGAAAAAGTAAAATTGATTTGTTATTGCTTGATGCCAAATCACTTTCATTTACTACTATACCAAACAGAGATTGATTCAATTAATTATTTTATGAGGTCTTTGGGAACAAAGTTTTCGATGTATTTTAATCGAAAATATAAGAGGGTTGGTCCAGTTTTTCAGGGAACATATAAGGCCGTGGAGATCAAGTCAGAGTCTCAATTAACATACATTACAAAGTATATTCATCGTAATCCAATTGAAATACTACCTTCAGGGATAAACCTTGAAGGCTATAAATATTCAAGTTATCCAAATTTTCTTGGTAGATTTAAACAGTCTTGGGTAAAGCCGGCAGACATTCTTTGTTATTTTAAAAAGAGTTCGTATAGAGATTT
>Ga0180007_10005263_pt1 | contig 13222 bp, 10 predicted proteins | sample MM_PC_MetaG_FD_121122 | JGI IMG/M metagenome (GOLD analysis project Ga0180007, IMG submission 121122) | Groundwater microbial communities from the Aspo Hard Rock Laboratory (HRL) deep subsurface site, Sweden - MM_PC_MetaG | ecosystem: Environmental > Aquatic > Deep subsurface > Groundwater... | reverse complement strand
TACCCTCCTCTGATATGCAAAACTCCGGGCCTGCGGCCCTCCGCTGACTACGCGGGATTGTTCGTGCTAAGCGTTTCATAAAACGAAACGCAAGACTCATAGCCCCGGGCTTTCAGCCCTCCGGTAAAAGCGTCCGGGATTGTTCGTGCTAAGCGTTTCATAAAACGAAACGCAAGACTCACAAAAAAAGGAGGGTGCGGCAACGCACCCTCCTTTTAATCTGGCAAAACTGTTTGAAACCGGTCAGGCCCAGTATTCCTGTTCCATCCTTACGGAGTTATGGGCAATAAAGTCTTCCACCCATGTAACGAGATCAGGATGCAGTTCTTTGAACCGGACGCCGCTTTTTTTCATGCGAACCACGTTAAATGGTGAATGTGACTCTGCCCTCCCGGTCCAGACAACATCACATGGCACATCTTCCCTGGAGGAGCCGTTGTTTTTTATATCCACCTCCAGGCCGGTCTTTCTGTTAAACTCCCTGTCATTGTCAATATAGCTGAAACAGAGTCCGGTTAATGATACATCGACAATCGGGCCGAGAATTTTTTCCGAATTGGCGTGCAGTACAGCTATGGGACCATTCTTTACCGTGTAACGGGGGTGTCTGCGTCGTTCGTGATATTCTTTCTGTGCGTGCATCGAAAACCCTTATTCTGATCAATTACCTGATATTACAGCAAATACACAAATACGGCGACATGGGTAACAAAAAATGAATGCAGACTCATAATATATGGCTTTCTGTTTGTCAAGAACAAACAGAAAGCCATAGTACCTGTTTTAGGTGGGAAAGGAAATATGGCTATTATTATAGAAAACAGTATGATCAATTGCGTAATAATGCCCGTTTCCCTTACCGGCTGCGAAGCTTCTTTGCAATGGAAAAGTAGAAACAGGGGCCCTTTTCCTGGTCATACTCTGTCCAGGCCAGCCCCCGATGCTGTTCCGCCAACTCCTTGACAACGGCCGTCTGCAGCCGCAAAAAAAAACCTCCAACAGGGAGCATGATACCCCGTGGAGGCGACAACTGGCAATTTTCTGATTTATTTTGAGAAAGCAGTTAGTTCTCCGTCAGCTTTTTCAGCAGGTTCATCGACAGTACAAAACAGTGATAATCTTCTTTCTGCACCTTCTTGTAAAATTCGCACTCCTTGCAGGTTTCATATTTTTTCGCAAAGAGGCCGGAGACCGTACCGCCGCAGAATGTGCCGGCAACCACCCAGCAGGTCCGTCCGGAATTTTTTCCTCCGTGGATACCGTCCAGCTTTTTCTCTGTTGCCGCGGGACAGACACCCAGATCCTTTACCTTGGCGCCGCCCGGCCCCCTGCCGCACATCGTGAATTCCCAACAGTTCAACTTTTTATCTGCCATGCCGGTTCACCTTATATGATCGTTATCAATTGTAATCTGTATAGATTGAATTTCATGATTATGTTCGATGCAGACTATCAGAAATAATTTTTTCGGTCCAGACTCTTTTGCTCATCAGGCAATTTGACTGCTCCGGCAATATCAGGAAACAAGTCCATAAACAGCGCTGATCATTTCCTCCTGTCAATACAGTGCTTTTCTGACCATCCTGGCTGGATCTTTTCGTCCAAAAGGTTTGGTGCACTCTCGACTTCATGCCCTTCACGGGCGAGCAGGGTATAGAGAAGTTCAAGGAAGTCGGACTCGTCGTCAATTATGAGTATCCGGGCCATGTCAGTTTTCTCCCTGTGCGGGTATATTTTTTTGCAGTGTTCTGTGGACGATTTGGCCAAGGGTTTTGCTGTCCACGGGCTTCATGACAAACTCCCTGATGCCGAAGGCAAGCGCCTGCTCCTCGGATATCTGTGAACTGTAGCCGGTGCAGAGGATAATGGGCATATCCGGTTTTATCCGCAGGATTTCCCGGGCCAGTTCGACACCGGTCAGGTTCGGCATGGTCTGGTCGGTGATCACAAGATCGAATTCGTCGGGATGGGCGCGGAAAAGCGCCAGGGCCTCGGTGCTGTCTGTCTTGGCGGTCAGCTTGTAGCCCAGCCGTTTCAGGGAGTGGCTGCCCATCTCGGTCATCATCTCCTCGTCGTCAACAAAAAGAATCCGTTCGTTGCCGGTCAGCAATGGCTGCAGGGAAGGAAAAGGTATTTCTTCCTTCATGTCCACCGCTGGAAAAAAGACTTGAAAGGTCGAACCCCGGCCCGGCTTGCTGTCCACGTTGAGCAGGCCGCCAAGGCTTTCCACGATGCCGTGTACTACCGCCAGGCCCATGCCGGTGCCCTGGCCGGCCTTCTTGGTGGTGAAAAAAGGATCGAAAATCCTTTCCAGCGTCTGCTTGTTCATGCCGATTCCCGTGTCGGATACCGACAGCCTGACGAAGGTGCCGGGCACCATGTTTGGCCGGTGGGCAAGATCGCTTTTGCGCAGGGTGATTTCTTCCAGTCTTATTTCCAGGACACCCTTTTCCTGCATGGCATGGACAGCATTGGTGCAGAGGTTCATCAGCACCTGGTGGATTGAGGTCGGGTCTGCCATCACCGTGCTGCATTGCGAGTCGATATGCTGGCGCAGTTCAACCGAGGTGGGGATCGAAGCCCGCAGCATCTTGATGGTTTCCTTGGCAATATACTGCACTCTCAGCGGGATGAATTCCTTTTCCGTTTTGCGGCTGAAGGCAAGAATCTGGTTGACCAGGTCCTTGGCGCGTTCCGTTGCCTTGCGCACCTGGGCCAGATCTTTTCTCACCTGGCTCTCTTCCGGTGTCTCTTCAATGGCCAGGTCGGTATACCCGAGGATAATGCCCAGGATATTGTTGAAATCGTGGGCAATGCCGCCGGCCAGGGTGCCGATGGCCTCCATCTTCTGGGCCTGCAGTAACTGAGACTCAAGTTGTTTTTTGGTCTCTTCCGCCTTTTTGTGGGCATCAATATCCTTGACAATATGGACCAGACCGGTGATCTGCCTGTCTTTATCCAGCCTGGGCAGCGCTTTTATCTCAAGGTATTTGCCGAGATGCGGTTCAAAGATCTCTGTTACGGATGGGTTACCGTTTTTCAGGCTCAGGCAGCTGGGGCAGCCGTCAGGAGGACAGCCGGTACCGTGATAGGAGAAAAAGCATTTCTGAGACAGTATTTTTTTGAGCGGTACGCCGAGCATGTTCTCGGCAGCCCTGTTGGCGCGGATGATGTTGAAATCCTTGTCATGGATGGTAATGGCGTCGTTTATTGTGTCAAAGGCCTCCTCCCATTCCTCTTTTGCCCGGACAAGAAGCTCTTCCAGTTTTTTCCGTTCCGTGATGTCTTCGCCCGATGTCAGGATGGCGACAATTTGACCGTCGTTGTTCCGTAGGTAGGAGTTGTGCCAGGCAAGGAGCCGCTCGGTGCCGTCTTTGCGCAAGACCGGATTTTCAAAATATTCCATCGGTTCAAGGTCTCCGGCAAACAGGGAGCCGGCCACTGCCAGGACCTGGACCCTGGATCTCTCCGGCAGAAAGTCTTCGAACCAGTTTCTGCCGAGTATCTCGTCTTCCGGGTAACCCAGTATTTCACAGCCCTTTTTATTGATAAAGCTGACCCTGAGATTGGAGTCAATCACCAGAATCAGAACCCCTGCAACATCAAGGTACTTGTGGGCCAGTCCCATTTCCACGTGCAGGGCTTCATCCAACCGCCTGCCCGCCTCGGGCACCGTGTACAGCGGGCTGCAAACAATAGGGGCGTCTTCCTGATCCTTTTTTGCAACAGTCAAGGGTTCTTCTCCACAGAATGATTGCGCTGTTGATTTTTTTTGCGGCGTTGCTGTTTCCGGCACAGAAAATCGCAAATTTATTTATGCCTTACAAGATGTGTGCCAGGAGAGCAGATTAATGGAGAATAATAAAATATCAATTAAAATCAAATTGTTATGTTGTTTTTCCCGGGGTGGGTTTTGGGTATGGCACGGACGGGCGTCCTTTTTGCAGGAATATGTCCTCAAAAGAGGACGGGCGTCATGTGGAATGAAAGGTTTTGAATCTTTCGTTTCCGTCCGGAAACGAATCAGGAGAGCCGGTGTTTTTTCAGAAGGGCATAGAGGCGGGACCGTGAGAGTCCCGCCCGCTGGCATGCCTCTGGGACATTTCCGTCCGTTGCCGCGAGCAGTTCTTCCAGGTATTTTTTTTCCATCCGGTCCCGAAAATCCCGGAGAGTGGACTGTGTATTAAGGGGAGGCCCGGCTTCATCGGGATTTTTTACGGAATCGCTCTCCCGGGTGATGCTGTCCCGGGCCGCCTGGACCCGGATATGGGTTGGCAGGTGGATCGAATAGACCGTGGACTCGTTCATGGCCGCTGTAAATGCGCTTTCAATCACGTTATTCAGTTCGCGGATGTTGCCGGGCCAGTCATATGCTGTCAGGGTATCGATGAAATCGGCTGAGAATCCTTTCTGTCCTGTGCCATACTGTTTACAGAGCATAGCCATTCTGTACAGAATCAGGTCACCTATATCTTCTTTCCGGTTTTTGAGGGACGGCAGGTTGATGGTCAGGGAGCCGAGACGGTACAGCAGGTCCTCCCTGAACTGCAGCTCACGGACAAGGTTTCCCAGGTTCCGGTTTGTTGCTGCTACCATCCTGAAATTGCTTGATATTTCTTTCTGGGCACCCACGGGTCGAAACCGCTGCTCCTGTAATACGCGCAAGAACACCTTTTGCATGGAAAGGGACAGTTCCCCGATCTCGTCAAGAAAGATGGTGCCGCCGTCCGCCTGTTTGAAAAGTCCGTCTTTCTGCCGGTCGGCCCCGGTATAGGCCCCTTTTTCGTGGCCGAGAAGAAGGCTGGCGGCCAGGGTGTCCGGCAGGCTGGCGCAGTCAACAATCACAAAATTACCAGAGGCCCTGGGGCTGTTTCTGTGGATTGCCTTGGCAAAGACCTCCTTGCCGGTGCCGGTGGCGCCGGAGATGAGGACATTGACATCACTTGCCGCGGCCTCTGCAACCTGGTTCAGGCAGAAAGTGATTGCTGCGCTGCTGCCGATAATTTCTTCCCGTGACAGGACAACGGGCGAGGACTTTTTTTTCTTTTCCTTCTGGTATTGCAGGACCCTGTTCAGGGCCAGGATTATTTCCTTTATCGGCGAAACCTTCTCGATATAATCCCACGCCCCGTTCTTGATCGCCAGCTCAGCGCCATGGGGGTCACCGGCTCCTGTTATGATGATCACCTCCGGTGCAGACGAAGCCTCCTTGATTCGAGGCAGCATATCGAGACCGTTGCCATCCGGCAGCCTGACATCCAGGAAGACCACCTCGGCGCCGCTGTCAGCGATCCGCTCGAGTCCCTCCCTGATGGAACCGGCGCATGTCATCTCATGGTTTGCGCGCCTCAGCATGGAGGAGAGCATTTCAGAAAACTGGGGGTCGTCATCGATGATAAGTATTTTTGCCATGGAGAGAATGCGGAGCCGCCTGGTTCATTATTATGTGCATATTTGTGCTATTTTCCCGATATCAAACAACTTTTACTTTGTCATTGCAAGCTTTTTCCTGTTTTCAGGACACATGGTAGCCTCCTGCCGTCGACCATGCATCTCTTCATTCTCTTGAGGCGGTATCATGGGAGGATCAAGCAGGGGGGCGGGGGGTGCGTTTTTTATGAAAGATTGCCCCGGTGTTCGAATCTGCATCTGCAATAAACTCTGGAGGGGAACTTATCGCCGGGATGGGACCTCTATGACACAATGCCGCCCACCGGGGCAAATCAGGCGAATGGAATTTGTGTTGTGGGATTGTATGGTGCGGAAGCTCGAAACACAATGCCTAAAGAATGTGAGGTTTATGCCAGCCTGAAACTGGTATTACGCTATGAAATCACGCTGCATTTGCCCACCGGCAGGGAAGCGGGTCGGTCTGTTTCAGGTGAGTAGAAAGAGATAGGCGCCGTAGAGGAGGAGAAGCAGGAGACCGTGCATCCTGGTGAGACGATTGCCGGTGGAAATGAGCGGGATAAGCACGGCGGTGAAAAGAAAGGCTGCCGGCATATCCCGCCACAGAAGCCGGGTGGACAGTTCATAGGGTTTTACAGCGGCACAGGCGCCGAGAACCATAAGCAGGTTGAAAAGATTGCTGCCGACAATATTGCCGACGAGCAGGGCCTCCTGGCGCCGCCGGATTGCCGCAATGCTTGATGCAAGTTCCGGCAAGGAGGTGCCCACCGCGGCCAGGGTGAGACCGATGACAAGCTCGCTGATTTCAAGATGCCTGGCAATATCAACAGCACCCTTGATGAAAAAACCAGACCCGTAGTAAAGGGAAACAAGGCCGAAAACAATAAGAAGGCAGATGATTGCGTATGAGTAGCCTGAGCCGGGTTCGGCGTTGTTTTTTTTGTTCTCCTCGATTGCCCCCTTGTAAGAGAGATAGGTGTAGAGGATCAGGCCCGCAACAAAAATCAGGCCGAAGGGGCGGGTGAAGTACCCGTACAGGGTGACAGCGGTCAGTACCAGGGTGGCGGCCAGCACCAGGAGCAACTCGGTGCGGATGGTCTTCAGTTGCACCGCAATAGGCCTCAGGAGCGCCGATATGCCGAGAATGAGGCCCACATTGGCGATATTGCTGCCAAGCACATTGCCGATCATGATGTCCTGGTGGTTCTGCAGGTTGGCGATGAGGCCGACAAAGAGTTCCGGCATCGAGGTGCCGAAGGCGACAATGGTGAGGCCGATAAGCAGTGAACTCATCCGCAGTCTTTTGGCAAGTTCGCTGGCGCCGGAAACCAGGAATTCGCCGCCGGCATAAAGCATGATCAGCCCCCCGGCCAGAGCCAAGAAGGCGATCTGGATCGATGCATAGTTTGCCGGGGTACTCATTTGATGATGGAGGCCAGGGGGTTGTTTTTCTGCTTTTTGTAAGCCCTGTTGACCAGTTTTCCAAGCTGCCTGCGGATGAGCGGCAAAGGGGTGAGCGGGGGGATGTCGGGCAGAAACTGTTCAACGGGTTGTGGTTCCGCAACACGCATTTTTCTTTCCATGGCTTCATGATAACCTGATTCAGGCCGGACGTGCAGGTCGCCAGCCCGTGGTTCAAGGGAGCGCAGGAAATCCATGATACATCCTATGTCGTTTTTGCGATAAAAGAGCTCGATCTCGGCACCGATCGTCTCATGGAATTCTCTCAGTTTTTCCAGCTGCGTCCTGTACTCTTCCACGCCGGCAACAAGACGTTCGTAGCAGTCAAAAAGCAGGTTCTTATAACGTCCAGCCCGGGTAATGCCCCGCGCCTTCACGCCCTGGAAAACCCGGTCCCTGATAGTCGGCGACTGCGTCAGGTAGCTGTCGTAGTAAATTTTTTTTTCACATCCGGCAAGTCCGACAAACTCGTGGATAAGTTCCTCGTCCCGCAGAAGAATGTAGATACGGATCAGATCAAAACATATTCTTTTTTCAACGACCATGGAAAAATCCCTGATCTTCTCCTCCAGGATCATTTTGTCATCTTCGATCAGCTTGCGAAAACCGAAGTAGCGGTCCGCAAGTTCTTTTTTTATTTCGTAAGTGAGGAAATCGTCAATATCTGGCTGCATCTTTTTTTCTTGACACAGAAATGGGATCGGGACACTATCCTGCTATCGAACCCGGCAGGAGGATTACAGGGCTTTCATTATACAGGTTTATCCGGTGAAATGCACCCCTCTTTGTTGACGGGCATCGCAAAAGCGCCCCCCGGGCTGTACATTCATCTACGGGCATATACGATCATTTCAATCCCTGAAGGACTCTAGCGGATGACCGCGTTCTCTGCTCAAGACAACACCGCCCGCACCGTGAAGGATGCGGCCCAGCTCGTTGATATCATTGGTGAAGTCGTTGCCTTGAAGCGTGCCGGTGTCAACCTCAAGGGCCTCTGTCCCTTTCATTCCGAAAAGACCCCTTCCTTTACTGTCAGCCCGGAACGGCAGACATTTCACTGTTTCGGCTGTAACGAGGGGGGTGATGTCTTCACGTTCATGATGAAGTATCACCGCATGACTTTTCAGGAGGCGTTGCAGGAACTGGCCCGCCGCTACCATATCCTGCTGCCGGAAAAAACATACAGTCCCGCAGACCAGGAAAAGGCCAGAAGACGCGAGATGCTCTTTGAAGCCAACAACAGGACCGCGGCCGTCTACCACGAATTTCTCCTGCAGGATCCCGGTGCGGCAAACGCCAGGGCCTACCTGGAGAAAAGAGGTATCCCCCTGGAAATGATAAAGGAATTCCAGATCGGCTATGCGCCGGACAGCTGGGATTTCCTGGGCCGGAAAATCAGCCGGGCGGACTTTCCGCTCGATATTGCGGTGGAGGCGGGCCTGCTGCTGAAAAATGACCGGGGCGGCCACTATGACCGCTTCCGGGACCGGGTGCTTTTCCCGATTTTCGACCTGTCCGGCAAGATCGCCGGCTTTGGCGGCCGGATCCTCGGGGACGGCCAACCCAAGTACCTGAACTCCCCAGAAACCCCTGTTTTTGACAAAAGCCGCATCCTGTTCGGTCTCTATCAGTGCCGGCATGCTATCCGCCAGCAGAAACGGTGCGTGATCGTGGAGGGGAATTTTGATCTCCTCTCCCTGGTCGCCCATGGCATCAATTATGTGGTGGCGCCTCTGGGTACGGCCCTGACCCAGGGACAGGTACGGATACTGAAGGGCTACACCGATGAGGTTATTCTGCTTTTTGACGGTGACGAGGCCGGCCTGAAGGCGGCATTGCGGGCTGTGCCGATATTTCTTGCCGAAAAGGTCAGCGCCAGGATAGCAGTGCTGCCGCCGGAGCATGATCCGGACACCTTTGTCTCCGAGGTCGGCCGTGAAGGCCTGGAGGGTCACCTTGCAGGTGCCATGCCGCTGCTGGAATTTGTTTTTGACCGCCTGGTGGACAAGTTCGGCCTGACGCTTGAAGGCAAGGGGAGAATACTGAACGAACTGCGGCCGCTCATTGAAACAGCTGCCAATGATCCCATGCAGAAATCAGTGCTGATTTCCCATTTTTCCGAGAGATTACAGATAGATCCGGAGCAGGTGCTCAGGGGGTTTCAGGAATCCCGGCAGCCGCAGGCCGACAGCCGCCATTCCGGACTGCGGCAGGATGAGGGCGACGAGAAAAGAGAGCTTGTTCTGTCACGCATAGAGCGCGATCTCCTTGAGTTTGTCATCCTTTACCCTCTTTTTCTGGATCGGTTCCTTGAGAAAGGAATCAGCCGAATATTGAGAGAACCGCAGGCTGCAATGATACTTGACAAGCTGCAGGAACTGGCTGCTGCCGAAGCGACGCCGGCACCGGAACAGTTGCTGGATCTGCTGCCGGAAGGGCCGGAAAAATCTTTTGTATCCGGGTTGCTGGTGGCGGCGCCGACATTTTCCCGGGATGAGAATGACGATATGCTCGAAAGGGTGGCTGAGGAGAAACTGGCCTGGCTTGAGAAAACCATGCTTATCCAGGAGATTGCCACACTCACCGGGAAGATTGAGGAGGCAAGAGAGGCCGGTGATGACGAGCAGCTCTTTGAATTGATCAGAAGAAAAACAGTACTGAACCAGGCAGTAAAAGCCACAGCAGGGGGTGAGGCCGAATGAGTGACTCCCGCCGGCATGTCAGGGACTGGTTGACCCTCCATCTCGTTCCCGGTATCGGGCCGGGTATGTGCGCACGCCTGGTGGATCATTTCGGCAGCCCGCGCGAGGTGCTTGCGGCGGATCCGCCGGCCTTGCTTCGGGTGCCGGGCTTTGGCAAAAAGATGCTGGCCGCCCTTGCCGGGCAGTTCGCGAGCGGGCAGGCAGCCGACGAGGCGGCAAAGGAAGAGGAGCGGGCCCGGCAACTGGGCATTGACCTTATCACCCTGGATGATCCGGCATATCCGGCCCTGCTGCGCACCATTCATCAGCCGCCGGTCATCCTGTATGTGAAAGGCGTCGCCGCCGCGCTGGACAGTCCCGGCCTGGGGGTGGTCGGCTCCCGGGCCGCAACAAGTTACGGCAGAGAGGTGGCGGGCAGGCTCTCATACAGTCTTGCTCAGCATGGCTTTACCATAATAAGCGGCCTGGCCCTGGGGATCGACACCGAGGCCCACCGGGGAGCACTGGCAGCAGGAGGCAGAACCGTTGCCGTCCTGGGCTGCGGCCTTGATATTGTCTATCCCGCTTCCAACCGTGACCTGTTCGATGCAATACCAGAGGCAGGGGCGCTGGTCAGCGAATATCCTCTGGGCACCCAGCCGGATGGTTTCCGCTTTCCGGCCCGCAACCGCATAATCAGCGGCCTGGGGTTGGGGGTCGTTGTGGTGGAGGCGGCAAAAAAATCAGGTTCTCTTATTACGGCTGAACATGCACTTGAGCAGGGACGCGAAGTCTTTGCCATCCCGGGCCGGGTGGATTCGTTCAAGAGCGCGGGAACCCACGGCCTGCTCAAGCAGGGTGCAAAGCTGGTGCAGACGGTGGATGATATTCTTGAGGAACTCCCCTTTGTCAAGACAGAAAAGAGCAGTGATAACAGTTTGTTATCTGAGGAGCGGGGGGACGGCCCTGCCCTTGCTCCGGATGAGGAGGTTGTCTACCGGGTCCTTGAGGTCTATCCCAAGACCATTGACGAGATAGTACGCGCCACGGCATTTCAACCCCAGAAGGTGAACGGTCTGCTTCTCCATATGGAGCTGAAAGGCGTGGTCGATGTCCTGCCGGGAGGGAGTTATAAGCGGGCGACTGCCTGAACGCCGCCGCTTCCTGAGAGCTTGCCGGTTTCAATTTTTGCAGCCTGACAAATTCTGTTTTACTTTTATCAGCAAATCAGTTAGATAGCGCTGCCAGCCGCCGGCGTGCGCTGTTGCCAGTTGCCAGCGGGCAAAAAGTACGGTATAGCCTCACAATAGACCCGGGCATCGGCTGTTGCATACAAATAATAAGAGAGCGGAGAGAAAAGGCAGTGGCAAAGAAGAATTCCCTGGAACGCTGGACTGTGGAGAAGGCGGCGGCCCTCTATGGGATAGAGAGCTGGAGCGCGGGTTATTTTGACATTTCACGGCAGGGCGATGTCAACGTTGTGCACCGGAAGGGAGGGAAAAAGCCCGTATCCATCAGCCTGATGGACATTATCTCCGGCATCAAGGACAGGGGGCTGGACATGCCGGTCCTGCTCCGGATCCAGGATATACTGGATTCGCAGATTACCCTGCTGCACGAGAGTTTCAAGGCGGCAATCAAGGAATTCGGCTATCAGGGCAAGTTCCGCGGTGTCTATCCCATCAAGGTCAACCAGCAGCAGCAGGTCATTGAGGAGGTCGCCAAGTTCGGCTCCCGTTATCATCACGGCTTTGAGGCCGGCAGCAAGGCCGAACTCATCGCCGCTCTATCCCAGATGAAGGACACGGAGGCATGCCTGGTCTGTAATGGCTACAAGGACGAGGAATTTGTCGATCTCGGCCTCTTTGCCAGAAAAATGGGGTTTTTATGTTTTTTCGTCATTGAAAGCCCCAGCGAGCTGCCCCTTATCCTTGAGCGGTCCGCGGAACTGAAAATCAAGCCCCTGATCGGGGTGCGGGCCAAGCTGTCTTCCAAGGCGGACGGGCACTGGACCGAGTCGGGTGGAGACCACAGTATATTCGGGCTCAACACCACCCAGATAATTGAGGTCGTCGACCGGCTGAAAGATGTGGAAATGCTTGATTGCCTGCAACTTCTTCACTATCATCTCGGCTCGCAGATTCCCAATATCCGCGACATCCGGGCCGCGGCCCTGGAGGCATGCCGCATGTATTCGGAATTGACGTCCGAGGGTGCTCCCATGGGGTATCTCGATCTCGGCGGCGGACTGGCGGTTGACTATGACGGATCACACACCAACTACACCAACAGCCGCAACTATTCCATCGCCGAGTACTGTGCTGATATTATCGAAACCATCATGGCGACCCTGGACAGCCGCGAGATCACGCATCCCATCATTATTACCGAGTCCGGCCGGGCGACAGTGGCCTATTACTCGATCCTGCTTTTCAATGTTCTGGATGTGAGCCGCTTTGAAACGTATCCCTTGCCGGCGGAAACAGGAGAAGCGCCTGACGTGGTTGAGAACCTGCTCGAGGTCCTCAGGGTTCTTTCTTCAAGAAACCTGCAGGAGTGTCTGAACGATGCCCTTTATTACAGGGATGAACTCCGGCAGCTGTTCAAGCACGGCGATCTTACCCTGCGGCAACGCTCACAGGGTGAGAATATCTTCTGGCATATTGTCATGAAAATTGTACAGTATACCAAGGAGCTGAAACATGTTCCGCCGGATCTCCAGAATATCGAAGCCGCCCTGGCTGATATCTATTACGGCAATTTCAGCGTGTTCCAGTCACTGCCTGATGCCTGGGCCATTGACCAGCTTTTTCCCGTCATGCCGGTGCACCGCCTGCAGGAAGAGCCGACCAGGCTGGCTGTCCTGGCCGACATAACCTGCGACTGCGACGGCAAGCTGGACCGGTTCATTGACCTGCACGGGGAGCGTTCCGCCTTGCCGCTGCACGAACTGAAACCAAACGAGGAGTACTACCTGGGCGTTTTTCTGGTCGGCGCCTACCAGGAGACCCTGGGCGACCTGCATAATCTCTTTGGCGATACCAACGTGGTGACGATCCGGATTCTGGAAAATGGGGATTTTGACCTGGTGCGCGAGATTGAAGGGGACTCGGTGGCGGATGTTCTCTCTTATGTGGAATATGATCCCAATGCCATGGTCGTGCAGTTCAGGGCCATGGCGGAACAGGCTGTCCGTGCCGGCAGAATATCGGCCCGGGACCGCGGCAGGATCCTGAAGGCCTTTAAGGCCGGCCTGCGGGGTTACACCTATTACGAACGTTGATTTTTAACTGTTGTGGAGAAGGGGCATGTCGCGAGTTCTTATTATCGGTGCCGGCGGGGTCGGCCAGGTTGTAGCCCATAAGTGTGCACAGGTTCCCGAAATTTTTACGGATATTTGCCTTGCCAGCCGGACGCTGTCCAAGTGCGACAGGATCGCGGCCCAGCTTGGCAGGCCGATCAGGACCGCGCGGGTTGATGCGGACAATGTCCCGGAACTGGTGGCGCTGATCAGGGATTTCCAGCCCCGGCTCATCATCAACGTGGCGCTCCCGTACCAGGACCTGCATATCATGGATGCCTGCCTGGAAACCGGCGTTGACTATCTTGATACGGCAAACTACGAACCGCCGAATGAGGCGCGTTTCTGCTACAAGTGGCAGTGGGACTAC
>Ga0180007_10005262_pt1 | contig 13222 bp, 14 predicted proteins | sample MM_PC_MetaG_FD_121122 | JGI IMG/M metagenome (GOLD analysis project Ga0180007, IMG submission 121122) | Groundwater microbial communities from the Aspo Hard Rock Laboratory (HRL) deep subsurface site, Sweden - MM_PC_MetaG | ecosystem: Environmental > Aquatic > Deep subsurface > Groundwater... | reverse complement strand
TGAACTTCTTTGTGCGTTTTGCAGCCATACTACGACCTCAAACCTTCTCTACGTTCTGAATTCAGATGAAACCTACTGCAGTCCCCCCGGCCGGCCGGGTCAGACCGTTACATGTGTAAGAAAAAGGCCGCCCGGTATCAAGTCCAAATCCGGCCTCAGGCTCCGGTCTGGCGGAATCGACTGCCCAGCATTACGCCAAGAATAATCAGCACGATACCGGCCGTTCCCAGCGGTTCGACTACCTCACCGAACATGAAATACCCGATGATGATAGCGTACACCGTCCCCAGGTAGTTGAAGTTGCTGATATTGGCCGCTCGTTCAAGCTGGTAGGCCCGCGTCATGTACACCTGGGCGGCGGTTGTCGCCAGTCCGATCAGCAGCAGAATAACCAGGTCGAGCGGTGAGGGCTGCGTCCAGTGTGTGACCGTATACAGTCCAACCACGGGGACGGTCACCAGCGGAAAGTAAAACACGACCACCAGCGGGTGGTCGTAATCCTTGAGTTTGCGCACAAAGTTGTAGGCAAAACCAGCTCCCACAGCCGCCCCCATACCGATAAGCAGTTCCGGCACCGTGACCCGCGTATCAAACCCCTTGATCATCAACACGCCGGCAAATGAGACCAGGAAAAACAACCACTGTATCGGCCGGGTGTTTTCCTTCAGCATGAACGACGCAATGACGATGGTAAACATCGGCGACAGGTACTGAATGGTAACCGCCGAGGCCAGCGGCATGTTCTGGAGAGTGTAGAAGTACATCACCAGGGCGGCGGTACCCGATGCGCCGCGAAGGAGAAGCAGTTTCTTGTTGTTCCCCCATGGGTTGAGCCCGGCCCGCCGGATCAGCGCATACCCTACAACCAGCGTGACCAGAGCACGGAAAAAGACAATCTCATGTGCCGGAATGTGGGAGAGGTACTTGACGCCAACATTCATCAGGGCAAAGAACAGCGTGGAAGCCAGTATGTACCGGATGCCCGGTGGTATGTCCGTAACTCGCAAGGTCCTGCGTACCTCGTGTCGGTTATCCGGCATGTCAGGTTGCCGGGCTGCCATGAGTTTGGCCGATTGTCCGAACAAAGTCAAGCCCTTGTTCTCCGAACGGAGGCGTACCTTTTTGGAACAGTTTTTGTACCCCGTTCGAAAAGTGCGCCCGATTCAGTCGGCAAGTCGCGGGGCCATTCCGTCCCTGTCCGATCAGCAGCTACAGTCGTACTATCTCCGGGCAAGGCCGGGGTCCCGGCACTGCACCTCTGAATAGCAACACCTTAGTACTCCATCGGGTCCGGAAACGGATACAGACTACTGTCTGTGATAACTGTCATGTTGGTTCAAAGAGGGAGAAAACTGACAGATGAAATCAACATTCACCGCCACCGTAGCCGTCCTGCTGCTTGTCCCAATGCTGGTGCTGGTAGCCTCGGCCGGAGAAGAACTGGCCAAAGACCCATCGCCCGACCAATTCATCCCGGTCGACAAACCGGCCGAAATGACCTACCAGACCACGCCCACGTACCCCACCATTGCGGTCGAAATGGGTGTCGAAGGAACCGTCTGGATCAAAACCCTGGTGGGCAAAAACGGAAAAGCAAAAAAGAGCATTGTGGCCAAATCCTCGGGCTCCAAGGTGCTGGATGATGCCGCCCTGAAAGCAGCCGCAAAAAACAGGTTTAACCCGGCTTACCGCGACGCGCAACCGGTTGCGGTCTGGCTGTCGTACAAGGTGACATTTAAACTTTAGGCCGACTCCGCACCTTTTTCTTGTGTTTTGCGCCGTCCTGTCCTTCCATATGAGGTAGCCCTCGCATGAAAGGACACGAACCATGTTTTTCGGTATTCTGTTGCTGCTCATCGGCGTCGTCATGCTGCTTGAGAAATTCCATATCATCTACGGCGATGTCTGGGACTATATCGTCCCGATCGCTCTGATCGCCCTGGGTGCCAGCAGCATCTTCAAGTCGCGCCGTCACCCGGAGTAACATGAGCGGGCCGTTTCAATTCCACCCCGAGGCTTCCGGCACGGCCGTATTCCTGGGGCCGACCGCCTCCCGTATCATGGAGATCCTCTGGCGACACGACGATCTCACGGTCAAGGAAGCAATGTTCTATCTCGGGTCCGACTCCAGTCTCGCCTATACAACCGTGATGACCATCCTCAACCGGCTGACCGACCGAGGACTCCTGGCCCGGCACAAATCAGGACGCGTGTACCGCTATCGCCCAACCGTTACACGCGATGATTTCCTCGCCGAGCGAGTGGCGACGGTCACTTCCTGCCTCAGCCGCAACTTCCCGCACCGGGACTGACCGGGTGGCGCGCCGGTTGAAATCCGCTGGACGGACTATGCTGGAAGCCGGCAATGGTCGATAGGCTCAATATGAAACGTATTGCTCTCCTGGCAGCGTGGCTTCTGCTGCCGGTCATCGCCGCGCAAGCCAGCGAATTCGTGCAACTGGCCGGTGAGGTGCGCATACCGGTACCCGACCAGTGGATTCTGGGGACCGATACGGTCAACTATCCGTTTCAACTGGTGTATGTCAACGACGGCGCTGAGATACTCGTTTTCCGCAATGACATCGAGGAGGCAGAGCGGGTGACCGATGAGATCGCTCTACGCGAGACGGTCGACAATATCATCAGCGACATTGTTACATCCGTACCCGATGCCCGACTGCTGACATCGACCGGCTTCAACGATGGTTTCCGGGTTGGGTTTATAGTGGAGTTTCGCTCTACCGACTCAACCAGCGGAGCTGCCCTGCGCCAGCGAATGCGCGGCATCCTGTATCTTCACCCCGACGGTCACCAGATTCTGTTCACGGTATGGAGCAAAACAACACGGGAACTCTACCCCGCGGTGGAAGCGGCCATAGGTATGGTGGAAGATGAATTCACTTACCTGGGACCCCACGAGGCCTCAGCCTTCGGCTCCAACCGGAGCTACTACTGGCCGCTGGCAACGGCGGTTCTGCTGGTTATCGGGTCGGTGCTGTTTTTCCGGGCGCGGCGACGGCATGGAGGACTGCCTGACCTGCCGGAGGATTCACATTTCTGGCGCTGTGGCTGTGGTCGGTTGAACCACGAGTCAAAACCGACTTGCCGACGGTGCGGCCGGGACAAACTTGCCGTCGACCGGGCCGACACGTAATCATCAGACCGGCTTCCTGCGTTCCTCCAGTTCAATGAGTACACCGTGGCTCCCGCCCGGATGGACAAAGGCGATGCGACACCCACCGGCGCCAATACGCGGCACCTCATCGATAAGTCTCACGCCGGCGGCCTTCAGATCCCCCAGTTTGGCCTCGATGTCGTCAACGTACACGCAGAGATGATGCAATCCCTCTCCTCGCCTGTCGACAAACTTGCTGATAGGACTATCCTCGGCAACCCCCATCAGCAGCTCGACACGTCCGCCGTCTTCGGGTTGAGCGCCTGAAAACATGGCGACTTTCACTTTTTGCTCCGGGACATCTTCTATCAAGTCCGGACCGCTGCGTCCGAGCAGCGAGGCGTATGCGGCTATGGCCTGATCCAGATCCTTTACCGCAATGCCAACGTGAGAGATGGGAACAGAATTCATGATTTACAAATCCTCCAGCTCAGCCTCGGCGGCAGCGGCAGAATCGGCCGCACGCCAGTCACGATCGTACTCATACTGCAGCAAGCTGGTACTTACGGTCGGGCGTATCCAGCGGTCCCTGTGATAGTAGAACCGGTAGCGGTCGTTGACGATGCTCGTGTCACCGCCGGCCGGATCAACCAGGACGACTTCAACCAAAGCGTCGGCTGAGTCCCGATCGTAGAACACAAAATCCAGAGCCTTGATTGAACGCACGGAATCGGCATTCATCCACTCGATTTGCGGAAACCTCAGGTACTCATCAAACGTGAATTGATCCCGCAGATACGGAAACTCCAGGTCGTACAACACAGCCTTGTCTTTGTTGTGCCAGCGCGCCACAACTTCATCGAGCACGTCCTGAATACGCTGCTCATCGGTCGAGGCCGCGGGGGCCGTCTTGTCGGCCGTTTTCTCTCCACAGGCGGCAAACAGCCCCGCGAGGGCAAGAAGTAACAATACAACGGTACTTGCTTTCATACTGCTATGCGTCATGGTACTCACCCCATATCTGTCGTAACACATCAGAAATCTCGCCAATGGTTGCGTATGCTTCGACGGCCTCTATGACCGGTGGCACGATGTTCTTTCCGCTGCGAGCCGCAGCCTCCAGTCCTTCCAGAACCCTGTCAACCTTTGTAGCATCTCTACCCGCCTTCAGTTCCCGCAGCCGAGCGATTTGCTCGTTTTCCAGTTCGGGGTCAACTTTCAACACCGCGGGCGGAGTTGCCTGTTCCGTCTGGAATCGATTGACACCAACAACCGTCACTACCTCCGCCTCTATCGCCTGCTGATGCCGGTACGCCGAGCGCGCCAGTTCATCGGAGAAAAACCCGGTCTCCGTACACGCTACTGCGCCGCCGAGACTCTCGATTTGACGCATCAAGTCGTTGATCCGGGCCTCCAGATCATCCGTCAGCCGCTCAACGTAATAGGATCCGGCCAGCGGGTCAACCGTATTCGTCAATCCGGATTCATAGGCCAGAATCTGCTGTGTTCGCAGAGCAATCTCGGCCGACTTTTCCGTGGGCAATCCCAGGGCCTCGTCAAAAGAGTTGGTGTGCAGCGACTGAGTTCCCCCGAGAGTTGCCGACAGCGCCTGCACGGCGGTACGAACGATATTGTTTTCCGGCTGCTGCGCAGTCAGGGTCGACCCCCCCGTCTGGGTATGGAAGCGAAGCAGCATGGATCGTTTGTCCCGGGCGTTGAATCTGTCCTTCATAATCCCCGCCCAGAGCCGCCGGGCCGCCCGAAACTTGGCCACCTCTTCAAACAGGTCGTTGTGGGCGGCAAAGAAAAACGAAAGGCGAGGAGCGAACTCATCAACCGTCAGGCCGGCCGCCAGAGCCGCCTCTACATAAGCAATGCCGTTGGACAACGTGAAGGCCACTTCCTGCAGCGCCGTTGCCCCGGCCTCCCGGATATGATACCCCGAAATCGAAATCGTGTTGAATCTCGGCAGGTTGTCGCGAGCATACGAAAAAATATCAGTGATAAGGCGCATCGAGGGTCGCGGCGGGTAGATGTATGTCCCCCGGGCAATGAACTCCTTGAGGATATCGTTCTGAATCGTGCCCGCCAGTTTGTCCGGCGCAACACCCTGCCGTTTCCCAACCGCCAGGTACATGGCCAGCAAGACCACGGCCGGCGCATTGATGGTCATCGATGTTGAGACTTTGTCAAGCGGGATTCCCCGGAACAGCCGTTCCATGTCCGCCAGAGAATCAATAGCCACCCCCGTCCGCCCGACTTCGCCGTGTGCCATGGGATGATCGGAATCATAGCCTATCTGGGTGGCAAGATCAAACGCGACCGACAGACCGGTCTGTCCCTGATCCAGAAGATACCGGAAGCGCCGATTAGTTTCCTCGGCCGTACCAAAACCGGCATACTGGCGCATGGTCCAGGGCCGTTGACGATACATGTCGGGGTATATGCCACGGGTGTACGGATACTCGCCCGGGCGGCCGATTCGGCCGTCGTCAGGCGGACAGTCATCCGCGGTGACGACTACGGGCAGTTCAACGCCCGAACTCGTGAGGCGGGTGTGTTCAGACATTTACTCGAACTCAATCAACGGTTCGCCTTTTTCCACCGACTGGCCGGCCGCGATGCGGACCGCTTTAACCGTGGCCGTACCTTTGGCTTTGAGAATGTTCTCCATTTTCATAGCTTCAACCACCACCAGCGGCTGACCGGCCGTAACGGTATCGCCCGGCGCCACCTTGATCTCGACAATCAAACCGGGCATCGGCGCCACAAACACCGTGTCGACCTCTTCCTCGCTGCCAATCCCGGCCGCCTTCCGCATCTGCGCCAGATTGTAGTCCTCAATCGCAACCGGAATCTCGGTACCCTGCATGAACACAATCTTGCGACCGCCGTCGCCGGTAGCCTGTATATCCACCTCATGCGACAGATGGTCTATCACCAGCAGCGCCCGCGTTTCCTGCAGCTTGTGGACCCGCACCAGGCGCTCCCGGCCGTTTACCGTGGCAACCATGTGATCCGAACGATACTCCATCTCAATGTCAAACTCATGACCGTCGATAGTAACCGAATAGCGTGACATCAGTGTTTCCCCCCGAGTCGTTTGACATTCTCCCGGCGATGGTGCCGGACCCAGCCGGAACTGCGACTCCGGCCGTTACCGGATTGGGATATCGTAATACGTCGCTCGTTGAGAAGCTTGTCAACTGCCGCCGCGATCGCGGCGTCTTCTGCCAGTTCCGGAGAAAACGTCCGGTAGTTGCTGTCGGGGTACTCCTCCTGCAGAAAGCCCGTACTCAAATCGCCGGCGATGAATTTTTTGTTGGCCAGCACCACCTGGTGGAATCCTACCGTGCTTTCCACACCGGAGATACGGTACTCGCTCAGTGCCCGCTGCATTCGCGCTATGGCTTCCGTACGGTCTCTGCCCCAGGTGCACAGCTTGGCAATCATCGGATCGTAGTAGATGGGGATTTCGGACCACACCAGGACTCCGGAGTCAACCCGCACGCCGGGACCGGCGGGCAGGCGGTAGTGCTCCAGGGTGCCGGTCGATGGCATGAATCCGCCTGATGGATCCTCGGCGTAGATGCGACACTCAATCGCGTGGCCGTTGAGACGGATATCCTCCTGACGCAACGTCAGTTCGCGCCCCTCGGCCACCGCCACCTGTTCTTTGACGAGATCGACTCCGGTCACCAGTTCCGTCACCGGGTGTTCCACTTGCAGACGCGTGTTGACCTCCAGGAAATAGAACGAGCGATTCTGATCCACCAGGAATTCTACCGTACCGGCACCCACATAGCCGGCCTCACGAGCGATACTGACGGCGGCCGTACCCATGCGTTCACGAAGTTCATCGGTCATTATCGGCGATGGCGCTTCCTCGATGACCTTCTGGTGGCGACGCTGGATCGAACATTCGCGTTCGCACAGGTGCAGGTGGTTGCCGTGCGTGTCACACAGGATCTGGATTTCCACGTGACGCGGACGGACGAGATACTTCTCGATAAACACGCGACCGTCGCCAAACGCCGATTTTGCCTCGCGACTGGCGGAATCAAGCGCCTCCTGGAACAGATCAGCCGACTCCACCACCCGCATGCCTTTGCCACCGCCGCCGGCGGCAGCCTTGACCAGTACCGGGAAACCGATCTTCTTCGCAAACGCCAGGGCTTCATCCGGATTGTCGGCACCCATATCGGTACCCGGGACTACCGGCAGGTTGGCCTTGATGGCCATCTCGCGGGCTACCAGCTTGTCCCCCAGACCACGTATCGTTTCCGGTCTCGGCCCGATAAAGGTGATGCCTTCGTCCACACAGCGCTGGGCAAAGGTCGCGTTTTCCGCGAGAAAACCGTAGCCCGGATGAACGGCATCGGCGCCTGAGTCTTTCACCGCCTGCATCACCCGGTCCTGGTTCAAATAGCTCTCTGACGAGGGTGAGCCGCCGATATGGTACCATTCATCGGCAAGACGGGCATGGTAGGCGGTTCTGTCGCAGTCGGAACATATGGCCACCGAAACAATACCGAGATCATGGCAGGCACGAATCACGCGCACGGCAATCTCACCCCGGTTGGCCACGAGAATTTTCTTGATAGGCTTGATCATGTCAATACTTCGATACCAGCTAAATCGGTTAGTGTCTATAACGGAATGTTGCCGTGCTTTTTCGGCGGGTTGGAATCCTTCTTCGTCTCCAGCATCTCAAAAGCACGGATCAACCGGGTGCGGGTCGTTTTCGGCTCGATGATATCATCCACGTAACCGCGCGCCGCCGCCACAAACGGATTGGCGAACATCACGCGATATTCCTCCGTCTTTTTGGCCAGCTCCGCCTCGGGATCATCGGCAGCCTCAATATCCTTCTTGAAAATAATCTCCACCGCCCCCTTGGGGCCCATGACCGCGATTTCCGCCGACGGCCACGCGTAGTTCATATCACCGCGTACATGCTTGGAGTTCATAACATCGTATGCGCCGCCGTAAGCCTTGCGCGTAATGACCGTCACTTTCGGAACGGTTGCCTCACAGTAGGCATACAGTAGCTTGGCGCCGTTTTTGATAATGCCGCCGTGCTCCTGGACAACCCCCGGCATGAATCCCGGAACATCCTCGAATGTCAGGATCGGGATATTAAAACAGTCGCAGAACCGGATGAACCGTCCACCCTTGACCGAGGAATCAATATCCAGCACCCCCGCCATCACCGCGGGCTGGTTGGCAATGATGCCGATTGACCGTCCGCCCAAATGCGCAAAGCCAACCACGATGTTCTGGGCAAAATCCTCATGGACCTCGAAAAACGAACCGCGATCCACGACCGACTTGATGACATCCTTGATGTCGTACGGCTGATTGGGATTCTCCGGGACAATCGAGTTCAGACTTTCGTCCTCCCGATCGAGGGGATCGGTGCATTCCACGAACGGAGGTTCCTCCAGGTTGTTCTGCGGGATGTACTCCATCAGCCTTTTGATACGGGCGATGGCACCCGCCTCGGTGTTGGCCGCAAAATGCGACACTCCCGAGGTCCCCGCATGCACCATGGCGCCGCCCAGATCCTCCGAGGTCACCTGTTCGTGAGTCACGGTCTTCACCACGTTGGGTCCCGTGACAAACATGTACGATGACTCCTTCACCATGATCACGAAATCCGTAATGGCCGGGGAGTACACCGCGCCGCCCGCACAGGGGCCCAGAATGGCCGAAATCTGCGGCACCACACCCGAGGCCAGGGTGTTGAGCAGGAAGATATCGGCATAGCCACCCAGGGACACCACACCTTCCTGAATACGCGCGCCGCCTGAGTCGTTCAGCCCGATTACGGGCGCCCCGACCTTCATGGCCATCTTCATGATTTTGCAGATCTTTTCGGCATGCGCTTCCGACAACGACCCCCCGAATACCGTGAAGTCCTGTGAAAACACATACACCAGGCGACCGTGAATCTTGCCGCAGCCGGTGATGACGCCGTCGCCGAGGAATCGCTTTTTGTCCAGGCCAAAGTCCGACGATCGATGGGTGACGAACATATCGAACTCCTCGAAGGAATTCTGGTCCACCAGCAATTCGATCCGTTCCCGGGCGGTCAGTTTCTTTTTGGCGTGCTGGGCATCGATGCGTTTCTGGCCGCCACCGAGTCTGGCCTCGGCCCGCATCGTTTCAAGATGATCAAGTTTATCCTGTAGAGACAAGATGCTACCCTGTATGTCTGTAAAGTTACTGTATTTGCTCAGTCAATCGGACGGGCCACCAGGTGTTTGCCATCGGACTCCACCCGCGCCAGCGGCATGGTGACATCGTGATCAAACGCCATCACCACTCCCCTGTCGACAATGTCCGGCAGCACCCGGCGCTTGAACGCCATTGTATCCAGCGGATACAAATCGGTCGCCGGGACAAACGGTACCCGCAGGTGAGCCGCGCTGCAAAATATGTCGGCGTAGTAGACGACCTTCTGCCCCCCGGACTCGATCTCCAGTCCGAAATGGTCCATCGTATGCCCGCCGGTGCGCACCGCCCGGATGCCCGGAAACAGCTCCGTATCGCCGTCGATAAAATCAATCTGCCCGGCCTCGGCAAGCGGGCGTAACCGCTCGGGAACATACACCGCCGCCGTGCGTTCGTCGGGGTGCATCGCATTCTCCCATTCGCCCCGGCTGACAATGTAGCGGGCATTCGGGAAACGGGGCACATACTTGCCGTCCCGACGAATCACCGCTCCCCCGGCGTGATCGGTATGCAAATGCGTCAGGATTACCGTATCGATATCAGCAACCGTCAACCCGCGCTCGGTGAGCGAGGACTCCAGGCAGGACACACCGTCGGTACCGTAAATCTTCTTTTCCCGATCGGTGAGTGTGTCGCCCAGGCCGATATCGAAGATCATATGTTTCCCATGGGCTCTGAGAACGAACAGGTTGGTAACCATGGGAACCAGGTTGTTGTCGTCGGGGGCAAGCAACCGGCTCCACATCGACTTGGGAATCACCCCAAACATAGACCCTCCGTCGAGCCGGAATTGCTGCTCGACGAAGGGCTGTATTTCAAAATCACCGAAAATCATCAACGACCGATGACATTACCGGCGATGACGAGACGCTGAACCTCGGAGGTGCCCTCGTAAATCTCCAGTACCCGCTGATCACGGTACAGCTTCTCGATTACCGAGAACTCACCGATGTAGCCGTAACCGCCGTGGATCTGCATGGCTCTGTCCACACAGAAATTGGCGACTTCAGCCGAGAACAGCTTGGCCTGCGCGGCTTCCAGCGAGAACTTCTCACCGGCATCCTGCAACAACGCGGCCTTGTACGTCATCATGCGGGCCGCTTCCAGTTTCGTCGACATGTCGGCGATCATCCACTGGATGGCCTGCAGTTTCGCAATGGGAGCGCCAAACGCCACGCGCTTTTTGGCATAGGCAACCGACTCGTCCAGAGCCCGCTGCGCGATACCCACACCCTGCGCCGCCACACCGATCCGGGCGCCGTCGAGCGTCATCATCGCATACCGGAACCCCTTGCCGTACTCACCCATGAGGTTGGATATGGGCGCCCGGACGTCCTTGATCATGATACCGCCGGTGGTGGCCGCCCGCATACCCATCTTGTTTTTCAGGGTGCGTTTGTCCCATCCCGGCTGGTCGGTTTCCACGATGATCGCGGACATTTTCGGTTTGCCCTCAACCTTGCAGAACAACACCGCCAGATCGGCCACATCGCCGTGCATGATGAAAATCTTCTCGCCGTTAATGACAAATTCATCGCCGTCCTCCACCGCCGTGGTCGAGACATTGGCGGCGTCGGAACCCGCATTCGGCTCGGTAAGCACAAAGGCCGGGATACGCTTTCCGGACATGCAATCCGGCAGGTACTTCTTCTTCTGCTCGTCATTGGCAAAATACAGGATGGGATACGACGCAAGCTCACCCACCGCACACAGCAGACCAAAACCGGCATCGTGATAGCACAGTTCTTCGATCAGCGTGATGTACTCCAGGTTGGACTTGCCCTGGCCGCCGAATTCCTTCGGCGTGTTGTACCCGATGAAGCCGGCGGCTCCAAGCTTTTTGTACATGTCAAACGGGAAGTCGCGCGGCTCAGGCATGCGATCCCAATGCTCGGATACGGGATAGATTTCCTTCTCGGCGAAAATCTTGACCTCGTCTCGCACGGCCTGCTGTTTCGGGTCACTATTGTACGGCATGGTTCCTCCTAAACCTTTTCCTATAAAAACTGTGAGTCATTGCTACATTATCTGTTCATCGCGCCTGCGTTCGGCAACGGCCCGACGCAGGAACTGGATTACTTCTTCGGTCGGCGCACCGGGTGTAAACACTTTCGCCACCCCGAGCTGCTCGAGTTCCTCTTTGTCGTCGTCGGGAATAATCCCGCCGCCGAACAGGAACATGTCCGCCACCCCTTTGCTTTTCATTTCATCGAGGATGGCCGGGAACAACGTCATGTGCGCCCCGGAGAGAATAGACACCCCGATAGCGTCGACATCCTCCTGCATGGCGGCATCCACAATCATGGGCGGGGTCTGACGCAGCCCGGTGTAGATGACTTCCATTCCGGCATCGCGCAATGCGGCGGCGATAACCTTGATACCCCGGTCATGACCGTCAAGCCCCGGTTTTGCCAACAGAACTCTGATTTTCTTTTCCATACTACCCGTCTAACACGCCTGTGGTTTTGCGATACCCTCGGTGCGAATTCGGCCGGTCCTACGACACCTGCATCGCGGCCTGACTCTCAGACCACTCGCCCCATACTTCGCGCAGCACATCGCACATTTCACCCACCGAGACATACACTCGTGAACAATCCAGGATCGCCTCGAACGTGTTGCCGTCGCCGGCCGCCACCTCGCGCAGATGATTCAGCGTGGCCTTGACCTTTTCGGCATCGCGTTCGGCTTTGATCTTTTTGCAGAAAGCAACCTGCTCGACCTCGGCGTTTCTGTCTATCTTCAGAATCGGAATATCAATAGTCTCGTTTTCAGCCACGAAGTCATTCACGCCGACAATGACGCGGTCTTTCTTTTCCAGCTCCCGCTGGTGGGCATAAGCCGAACGGGCGATCTCCCGTTGCAGCCAGCCCTGTTCAATGCACTCCACCACGCCGCCGCGGTCATCGATTTCCGCAAAAATCTTCTCCGCCTCGGCCTCCATCTTGTCGGTCAGGGCCTCCACGAAATACGACCCGGCCAGCGGATCAACCGTATTGGCGGCCCCGGACTCGTATGCGATAATCTGCTGCGTGCGCAGGGCGATGGTCACGGCCTTTTCACTCGGCAAAGCCAGCGTTTCATCCATCGAGTTGGTATGCAGCGATTGTGTGCCGCCCAGCACTCCGGACATGGCCTGAAGCGCCACCCGCACGATATTGTTTTCGGGCTGCTGGGCGGTCAGGGAACAACCGGCAGTCTGAGTGTGGAAACGCAACAGCCAACTGCGGGGGTCTTTCGCACCGTACTTGTCACGCATACGCTTGGCATAAATGCGTCGTGCCGCCCGGTATTTGGCAATCTCTTCAAAGAAATCCGAGTGGGCATTGAAAAAGAACGACAGCCGGGGCGCGAAGTCATCGACATTCTGTCCGTCGGCAATGGCCGACTCAATATACTGGAAACCGTCGGCCAGCGTAAACGCCAGTTCCTGGACCGCCGTAGAACCGGCTTCGCGAATATGATAGCCCGAAATCGAGATAGTGTTCCACTGCGGCACATGTTTGGTGCAATAAGCCATCATGTCCGTGATGAGGCGGATCGACGGCAACGGTGGGAAAATATATTCTTTCTGGGCGATATACTCTTTGAGAATGTCATTCTGCAACGTACCGCGAACATCTTTGGAATCAACGCCTTGTTTTTCAGCTACAATTATAAGCATCGCCAGAAGAATTGAGGCGGGCGAGTTGATTGTCATTGAAACGGAGACTTTCGATAAATCAATATCGCCGAAAATAATTTCCATATCAGCCAAGGTATCAACCGCTACACCGCATTTGCCGACTTCCCCTAATGAACGAACATGGTCGGAATCATAGCCCATCAAAGTCGGCAGATCAAAAGCCGTCGATAAGCCGGTGCCGCCCT
>Ga0180007_10005261_pt1 | contig 13225 bp, 18 predicted proteins | sample MM_PC_MetaG_FD_121122 | JGI IMG/M metagenome (GOLD analysis project Ga0180007, IMG submission 121122) | Groundwater microbial communities from the Aspo Hard Rock Laboratory (HRL) deep subsurface site, Sweden - MM_PC_MetaG | ecosystem: Environmental > Aquatic > Deep subsurface > Groundwater... | reverse complement strand
TGATAATCACCCCTTTGTGGGTAGAAGTGCTTTTGCTCACAAGGCTGGGATTCATATTGATGCAGTGATCAAACAGGCTAGCGCCTATGAACATATTGACCCGGCTTTAGTAGGAAACCGCCGCAGGTTTGTGATTTCTGAACTGGCCGGAAAATCAACTCTGGTGGTTAAAGCCAGGGAGCTTGAGTTTGACTTGGATAAAAAGTCAAAACAGGCTAAGGATCTGCATAAACTGATTCAAAAGTTAGAAAATCAGGGCTATCAGTTTGAAGCTGCCGAAGCCTCATTCAAGCTGCTTTTAGAAAAAGAGCTTAAGAAATGCAGGAAGTTTTTTAGCCTTTTAGGGTTTAAAGTCGTGGTTGAAAAGCGCCAAGACGGAAAGCTTATTTCCGAAGCCACAATAAAACTTAAGATCAAAGACAAGATCGAGCATACGGCTTCTGAAGGTGACGGCCCGGTTAATGCTTTAGACGGAGCTTTACGTAAAGCTCTTTCTAAATTTTATCCATCTCTTTCGACTATGCACCTTACTGATTTTAAAGTCAGGGTTTTAGATGAAAAATTCGGAACTGCGGCCAAGGTAAGAGTATTGATCCAGTCCCAGGATGAAAAAGATAACTGGTCAACTATCGGGGTCTCGGAAAATGTGATTGAAGCTTCCTGGCAGGCTTTAGTGGATAGTGTTGAGTACAAGCTGTTAAAGGATTCCAAACAGGAGGTTGACTCATGAGAAAAAGTTTTACCCTGATTGAGATGACCATAGTTATTTCGATTATCGCTATCCTGGGAACTATAATCGTCCCTAATGCTTTTAAGATGATCGAAAAGGCTAAATTGGCAGCAGCAGCCAATGAATTTAAGGCTATTGCTGCTGCCGCCAGCGCTTATTTTGCTGATACTACAGTTTATCCTCCCTGCGATGATGATTGGTTTGGTTTACATGATCCGGCTGTTTGCGTCGGATACACTTGTCGAGGTTTGGATTTTTTCCGAAACCAGGCTGATGTGGTTGGTTGGAGCGGTCCTTATATGGATAAGTGGCCTTCACCGCCTTGGGTTGGTTCTGAAGGCAATCGGCCTGAATTTCAGTGGCAGGGGCCTTGGGCAGATTTTGATGGCAATGGACAGCTTGATGAATGTGTTGAAATAAACTTCGTGACTACCGATGAGGCATTCGCTAAATATAGAGGCGAGATAATCGACCGGGCCCTTGATGATGGGAATCTATCTACCGGCAATTTTCTTTGGGGTAAAGCTTCCCAGGTAACTTCTGGATGTGACTATTGTCTTTTTTACAATGCCGGCGAGCATTGATTAGTTTTAGCCTGCCTTAATTTTATTCTAGCCTAAAAAAGGCAGTAGTTGCCTTTTTGTTTTGGGGTGATATAATTCTTAAGATATGAAGGGTTCAAAAATACTCATAGAAAGCCTGCTTAAAGAAGGGGTTGAGGTGATCTTTGGCTATCCGGGAGGTTCGGTTATCCCTTTGTTTGATTCGCTTTATGACTCTCCGATAAAACTGATTCTGCCTCGCCATGAACAGGGCGGAGCTCATATGGCTGACGGGTATTCCCGTTCAACCGGGAAAGTCGGTGTTTGTTTGGCTACTTCCGGGCCAGGAGCCACTAATTTGACTACTGGAATTGCCACTGCCCATATGGATTCGATCCCTATGGTAGCTATAGCCGGACAGGTCAAGACTTCTTTGATCGGTAACGATGCTTTTCAGGAAGCTGATATAACCGGGATCACCCGTTCGATTTCCAAGCATAACTATTTGGTTAAAGATGTTAAAGAGCTGGCTTATACGGTGAAAGAAGCTTTTTATTTAGCTTCCAGCGGCCGGCCTGGCCCGGTGGTGATTGATTTACCGGTTGATGTGCAGAATCAAGAAGCCGAGTTCAACTATTTTGACAAAATCGAAATCCGCAGTTATCGACCTAGCCATTTTGGGCATCCCGGCCAGATCAAAAGGATTTTAAAGTTGATTTACAGCGCCAAAAAGCCGGTGCTGATCGTTGGTGGAGGAATTATTTCTTCGGGAGCCCATCAGGAACTTTTGCGTTTTGCTGAATCAGCCAATATCCCGGTTACAGCCACTCTCATGGGGTTGGGTGGTTTTCCTTCGACTCATAAATTGGCTTTAGGCATGCCGGGAATGCACGGGACAGTTTATGCTAATATGGCTATTACTGAATGCGATCTTTTGATCTCAGTGGGCAGCCGCTTTGATGACCGGGTAACCGGAAAAATTTCAGCTTTTGCTCCTGAGGCAAAAATAATCCATATTGATATTGACCCGACCTCTATCAGCAAGAATATAAATGTGCATATTCCGGTAGTCGGCGATGCTAAGGCAGTATTGGAGCAGTTAGTTGAAGAGGCTGATCCGGAGAAATTACCTAATTTAGACAATTGGCATAAGAAAATAAAAGAATGGAAGAAAAAATATCCACTCGCTTACAAGCAGGTTTCGACCGGAAAAATCAAGCCCCAATATGTTATTGAGGAGATCTATAACCAGACTAAAGGCGCAGCTATAATCGCTACTGAAGTCGGCCAGAATCAGATGTGGGCAGCCCAGTTTTATAAGTTTGACTACCCGCGGCATTTTTTATCTTCCGGCGGTTTGGGCACAATGGGCTACGGTTTTCCGGCAGCCATCGGAGCCAAAATCGCTAATCCTTCTAAAGAAGTCGTGGTTATTGCCGGAGACGGAAGTTTTCAGATGAATATTCAGGAACTGGCAACCGTGGATACTTACGATGTGGGAGTCAAAGTGATCATTCTAAATAACCACTTTTTAGGTATGGTCAGGCAGTGGCAGGAGATTTTCTACAACCGCCGCTATTCAGGAACACCTTTAAAAAATCCCGACTTTGTTAAAGTGGCCCAAGGGTATGGTATAAAAGGTATGAGGATAAAGAAGCCTTCGGAAGTAAAAGCTGCGGTTGGAGAAATTTTGGCTTCAAAAAAGGCGGTAGTGGCTGATTTTTGGATTGAACCTGAGGAAAATGTTTTTCCGATGGTTCCGGCTGGCGAAGCCATCAACCGGATGATTGGAGGCATGGCTTAGAGAATTAACAATGCATCCCGATAGTAATCGGGATTTCACTAAATAGCTAAATTAAGGTGTTCAATATGAAGGATAGAAGAAAAAACCCCGAAGACCGAAGGACGAAAAAGGAAAAGCGGCCTAAAGAAAATGAAAGGCGTAGTCCGAAGAAAGACCGGCGAAAATTTGACATCCTTAAGGTTTAGGCTGTAGTTTTTTAAAATTCTAAGGTAAGACAATGGTCAAACATACAATCCAGGCATTAGTTGAGAACAAATTCGGCGTATTAGCCAGGGTGGCTTCTTTGTTCAGCGCCCGGGGTTATAATATCAGCTCTCTGGCAGTCGGCGAGACTCAAGACCCGACCATTTCCTGTATGACCATTGTGGTCAATGCCGAAGATGAGCGGATCTTAGAACAGATAAAAAAACAGCTTCACAAACTTATAGATGTGGTAACGGTTATGGATTTCACCCGCAAGGACTATCTTGACCGGGAGCTGATTTTAGCTAAACTTCTAAAACAGAAAAGTAGTAAAGATTTGTTGGATAAGTTAGCTAAAACCTACGGCTTAAAACTAGTTGAGGAAACCAAGGATTATTATATTGTTGAACTTTCCAGTGAAAGTAAAAAAATAGAAGAGGCGCTTAAAGAGTTGGAAGTTTTAAACATCAAGGAATTAGTACGCACAGGAAGAATAGCAATAAATAAATAACATTAATAGTTTAAAGGAGGAAAAATGGCAAAAGTTTATTACGACCAGGACGCTGATCTTGAACTTATAAAATCAAAGACAACCGCTATTATCGGTTACGGTATCCAGGGGCGGGGCCAGTCATTGTGTTTACGTGATTCCGGCTGTAAAGTTGTTGTCTCCGAGGTTGAAGGTACTGAGAACTATAAACAGGCCAAGGCTGATGGTTTTAATCCAGTTTCCGCGGCCGAAGCAGCTAAAGAAGCCGATGTTATCCAGATCTTAACCCAGGATCATGTTCAGGCAAAAGTCTATAAAGAAAGCATCAAACCGAACTTAAAAAAAGGTAAAGCTTTATGTTTTTCTCATGGTTTTAATATCCGGTTCAAGCAGATAAAACCTTCTAAGAATATTGATGTGTTTATGGTCGCCCCTAAGGGCCCGGGAGCCTTGGTCCGCCGGATGTATGAACAGGGTAAGGGCGTTCCCTGCCTGATAGCTGTCCAGCAGGATGCAACCGGTAAAGCCAAGCAGCTGGCTCTTTCTTACGCCAAAGCTATTGGCGGAACCCGGATGGGAGTGATCGAGACTACTTTTTCCGAAGAAACCGAAACTGACCTTTTTGGCGAACAGGCTGTGCTTTGCGGCGGAGTAACCGAGTTGATCAAAGCCGGTTTTGACACTTTAGTCGCTGCTGGTTATCAGCCGGAGATCGCTTACTTTGAAGTTTTGCATGAACTTAAATTGATCACTGATTTGATCCAGGAGGTCGGTATCAGTGGCATGCGCCGCAGAGTTTCCAATACCGCTTGTTATGGTGATTTGACCCGCGGCCCAAAAGTCATTACTGAAAAGACCAGAAAATCGATGCAGAAGATGCTTAAAGATATCCAGTCGGGAAAGTTTGCCCGGGAATGGATCAAGGAAAATGAGACCGGCCGTAAGAACTTTGACCGGCTGATCAAAGAAGGCGATAATCATCCGATCGAAGCAGTGGGTAAGAAGTTAAGAGAAATGATGCCCTGGATGAAATAAATGGACAAGGTAATAATATTCGACACTACCCTGCGTGACGGAGAGCAGGCTCCGGGAGCAGCTCTTAGTTCTGAGCAGAAACTGGAAATCGCTTATCAACTGGAAAATTTGGGCGTGGATGTGATCGAAGCCGGATTTCCGATTGCCTCACCTGATGATTTTAAAGCCGTAGACCTGGTTTCCCGCAGCATCAAGAACGGTTCGGTCTGCGGCCTGGCCCGCTGTCTTAAACAAGATATCCAGGCTGCCCGCGATTCATTAAAAAAAGCTAAACATCCCCGGATGCATATTTTCCTGGCTACTTCAAAAATCCACCTTAAGTATAAGTTTAAGAAGCCGCAAGACCAGATCCTGGATTTAGCCAGGCAAGCAACCCGTATGGCTCGCAACTGGTGCGCTGACATCGAATTTTCTCCCGAAGATGCAACCCGTACTGACCGGGATTTTTTGTTTAGAGTGGTTGAGACGGCCATAGCTTGCGGTGCCAGGACTATCAATATTCCCGATACCGTTGGCTATTCCTACCCTCAGGAGATTCATTCTCTGATCGAGGATATCATCAATAATGTTCCTAATATCAATAAAGCAGTTTTGTCGATACATTGCCATGATGATCTGGGTATGGCTGTGGCTAATTCTCTTTCCGCTGTTTTAGCCGGCTGCCGCCAGGTCCATTGCACGATCAATGGAATCGGCGAGCGGGCCGGGAATGCTTCTCTGGAAGAATTGGTGATGGCTTTAAAGACTCGCCGCGATGCCTTTAAAAAAATTACTACCGGTATTAACACTAAAGAAATTTTCCGTACCTCCCGGCTGGTAAGTACTCTAACCGGGTTTTTGGTCGCCCCTAACAAGGCTATTGTCGGCAAGAATGCCTTTGCCCATGAGTCAGGGATACACCAGGATGCGGTAATCAAGAAAAGAAGCACTTATGAGATAATGAATCCTAAAACTGTTGGCGTAGATAAAAGCCAGATTGTTTTGGGAAAACATTCGGGAAGCCATGCTCTTTCCAAAAGGCTTGAGAAATTAGGGTTTAAATTTTCCCGAGAAAAGATCGGTGTAATCTTTAAACAGTTTAAACGACTGGCTGATAAGAAAAAAGAAGTTTTCGATGATGATCTTATCGCTTTGGCCGAGGAGGAAACTAAACCCAAGCATAAGAACTATGAGTTGGCTTCAATAAAAGTGACTACCGGAACTAATATTACTCCTGAGGCCATAGTCAAAATCCGGCATAGGAATAAAATTTGTGAAAGTTCATCCAGTGGTGACGGCCCGGTTGATGCCTGTTATCGAGCAGTAGATAAAATAACTAAAATAAAAGTCAGGCTGATCAATTATAAGATCGAAGCCATTACTATCGGCAAAGACGCTCAAGGCTTAGTCAGAGTCGAAGTCTCGGCCCGCGGCCGCCAGCTTTCCGGAAGAGGTTCAAGTACTGATATTTTAGAGGCTTCGGTAAAAGCTTACTTGGATGCGTTGAACAAGATATGAAATATTTTTATAATCTTTTAGCTATAGGTGTAGTAGCGTTTTTAATTTGGGGAGCGATCCAGTTTAAGGAAAGTTCAAGTTACACCACTTTTCGCTGGCATTTAGGTAATTTTTTTAGCAAAACCAAAAATTTTATTGAAGTCAGAAAGCATAACATCAAAGAAGAGTTAAAACCTGCCCGTAAGCGGCCGCTGACTTTTATTCAAATTGAAGCCGAGCTCACTAACTGGGCGCCGAATGCTCTTGCTGGATTTACCGATGCTGACTGGGCTTATCTTTGGGAGTTGGTTTATACTCCGCTTAAAGTAAGTGAAGGCGGCTATAAAGTTTACCGTTACCGAAGCCGTCAGGAAGTCCAGAGTATCTTAAGAGATAAGCATTACAGTTTAAGCGTCTTAAGAGATAACGATTGGGTGGAATTTTGGAGTATAGCTAAGGTATCATGGAGCGATGGCTAAGATCACCAAGGCCCTTTACGGTTTGATTGGGTTTCCGGTAAAACACTCTTTATCCGGAGCCATGCACAATGCAGCTTTTGCCGCCTGCAATATTCCCGCTGAATATAAACTATTTGAAGTTTCTCCAGAAAGCTTAGAGAGTTTTTTATTAAATAATCAAGAGCTATCCGGTTTTAATATCACTATTCCTCATAAGGTGAGAGCTCTAGAGATTTTAGAGAAAAAATTTCCCTTTGGTCAAAATGAAACCGAAATAGAGAGTCGATATTATGTTAAGCTAAGCGGCGCAATTAATACCGTTAAAAGAACTGGCTCAGAGTTAGAATATTTCAATACTGATGCCGCTGGTTTCTTGATGGCAGCTAAAGAAGATTTAAACTTTGATTTTAAAGGAAAAACCGTGATGCTTTTTGGCTGTGGTGGAGCCGGAAGAGCAGTGGTGGCAGCTCTAAGCTGGAAGAATGAGAAAGTTAAAAAGATATATTTATACGATTTACGAAAAGAGGCGATACTTTCTTTGAAAGAACATTTAAATAAAGTACCTGATGATTGGAGAAATATTTTTCAGGAGAAAATAGAGTTTATTCAAGAAGATCAGATAGCTGAAAAAATAAAAGATTGTCAGCTTTTGGTCAACGCTTCCCCGTTAGGCATGAAAGCTGGTGATTCTTCACCGATAGCCAAAGATTTATTACATAAAGGTTTATCGGTCTATGATCTGGTGTATAATAGGGATACGGCGTTAGTTAGAGAAGCCCGTCAGAAATGCCAGAATGCTATCGGGGGGTTAGGTATGCTTCTTTATCAGGGAGTGGCATCCTGGGAGATATGGACGGATAGGAAGGCATCAAATGAAGTAATTGAAGTGATGAAGAAGGCTTTAGAGAAGGAGTTAAACAAAAAATGTTAGAAAAAATAGCGGTTTTTATTTTAGGAAGTTGTTTAGGAAGTTTCTTAAATGTTTGCATTCATCGTCTGCCGAAGGAAGAGTCAGTAGTCAGCCCACGCTCATCCTGCCCTAAGTGCAAAGCTAAAATAAAATGGTATGATAATATACCTTTATTGAGTTATTTGATTTTGCGGGCAAAATGCCGCAGCTGCCGGGAAAAAATTCCTTTAAGGTATCCTTTGGTCGAGTTGATCACTGCCGGGTTAGCTTTAGCCCTTTATCTGAAATTCGGGCTAAGCTTTTTATTTTTTAAATTTATTTTCTTTTTTGCTTTATTGGTCTTAGTATCTTTTATCGATATTGATTACCATGCTATTCCGGTGTATTTATGTGTTATCGGCATAGCTGTTGGTTTAGCTTTGACGGTTTGGCCGACCTTAATGATGTTGAAATCCGGCTGGTTTAATCCAGGGTCCCTGCCTTTGGTGAGAGCTTTTCGGGGCTTATTATTCGGTTTTGGGTTTACCTACCTATTTAAATTTTTCGGTGATGTTTTTATCGATTTCTATCTTAAAATCCGTAAAAAAGAATCGATTGAAGGGGAGAGAGAGTCTTTAGGCCTGGGTGATGTTGATTTTATGGGTATGGTCGGAGTGTTCTTAGGGGTAAAGTCAGTGGTCTTGGTGTTTTTTCTGGCTCCTTTTTTTGCGGTTATTTATTCTGTGTTTGCGATTATCTTTAAGCGTTCGCACCTGATACCATATTTGCCTTATCTTTCTTTGGCGACGTTGACTGTATTTTTTTGGGGCGATAAGATTTTAAGTTTTATTCTATAAACGGAGGATTTAGATGAGAGTATTAACGGCTGGCGAATCTCACGGTGAATATATGGTTGCAGTTTTAGAGGGTTTTCCCAAAGGAATTAAGGTAGAAGAAAAACTGGTCAATCAGGAGTTAAAGCGGCGAATGTCCGGCTTTGGTAGAGGTGAACGGATGTCCATAGAAGATGACAAGGCGATCATTGCTTCGGGTTTACGCAATAAAATCAGCTTAGGCAGCCCGATTTCAATTCTGGTTAAAAATAAAGATGCTAAAATTTTTACCCAGAAACCTGATGGCTTAACCGCTCTTTCTGTGCCTCGGCCAGCCCATGCCGACTTAGCCGGAGCCCTCAAATACGGTGATACCGATGTCCGTAATATCTTAGAGCGGGCTTCAGCCCGGGAAACCGTTGCCCGGGTAGGCATTGGTTCAGTTTGTAAGCAGTTTTTAAATAATTTTAATATTAAGATTGCCAGTTTCACAGTTTCTGTCGGTGAAGCGATTTGCGATAAACGGCCTAAGAGCGTTTCAGAAATATTAACTAAGACCAAGAATTCTAAAGTTAACTGTTTAGATAATGATAAAGCTATGGTTGAGGAAATAGAAGTAGCCAGAAAAAATAAAGATACCTTAGGCGGGATAATCGAGATCTGGGTTCAAGGAATACCACCGGGTTTAGGAAGCTGCATGCATTTTGACCGGCGCCTGGATTCTAGATTAGCCTCAAGCCTTATGGGTATCCCGGCAATCAAAGGGGTTGAGATCGGTTTAGGCTTTGAATATGCTTTATTGCGGGGTTCGGAAAGTCATGATGCGATTTATTATTCTAAAGCTAAAGGATATTATCATAAGACCAATAACTCCGGCGGTATAGAAGGCGGAATCTCAAACGGTGAGCCGATTATAGCCAGAGTCGCCATGAAACCAATAGCTACTTTAGGAGAACCTTTGGATTCGGTAAATATCAGGAGTAAAAAAGCCCAAAAAGCACCTCTGGTGCGTTCAGATGTTTGTGCCATAGTTGCCTGTGGGGTTATTGCTGAAAGCATGTCAGCAATTGTGATTAGCGAAGCTATTTTAGAGAAATTTGGCTGTGATAGCCTGGTTGAGATAAAAAATAATTATAAAAATTATCTTAAAACTTTAAAATAAAAACATCTAATGAAGTCATTTACTCTGATTGAGTTGATTGTAGTCATTGCAATTATCGCCATCCTTGCTGCGATTATCGCTCCTAATGCTTTTAAGGCTATTGAAAAGGCAAAGATTTCCAGAGCAATTGCTCTAATGAAAACAGTGAAGACTGCTTTTCTGGCTTATCGTGCTGATACCGGCCAATGGCCGCCGGATTATAACGGCTATGACCCTTTGGGAACCTTTAATGCTTTGCTTGATGATTCAGGGGTTTCTGGTTGGGACGGGCCGTATTTAGAGAATTATGGTACCCATCCCTGGGGCGGCGGAATCGGCTATTTCTGTCTGCAGGATAATGCTGGTTGGGAAAATCAGTCAGGCTGTTGGCTGTATTTAGACGATGATAAGCCGGGTACTGGCTATGCCAACAATCAGGCTAAAATCCCTTATGATTCGCTGTTGAGAATAGATGAACTTATTGATGACAATAATACATCTAATGGTTCTGTCAGGGAAAATCTGCCAGGGGTTCCTGGCGAATTATCTTATTTCATGATTGAAACTGATTAGGAGAAAGTTCATGTTTGACTTTAACAAACTAGGTGATTTGTCCAAGATGGCTAGCCAGGCTAAAGAGATCCAGAGAAGCCAGGAGCGTATTCAAAATGAGCAGATAGAGCTTTTGCGCCGGATTTCAAAACAGCTTGAGGAGGTCTTGAGTTTACTTAAACAAAAACAGTGATTTTTAAAAAGGATTTAAAATGATTGAAAAAATAGCCCTTGTAGCCGCAGTGGTTTTGCCTTTATGGAATATCCCTTTGATCGTGCGGATTATAAAAAGAAAGTCTTCGCGTGACATCAGCCTTTACTGGGCTTTGGGTGTTTGGACCTGTTTTCTCTTTATGGCTCCCTCGGCTTTCGCCTCTAAAGACCCGGTTTGGAGAGTTTTTAATATAGTTAACCTGGTCCTTTTTACCTTGGTAGTTATTTTTGTTTTGGCTTACCGCAGGAAAGCAGCAGTTTAAACCATGAAGTTAAAATTACCGGAAACGACTTTTTTTAATTTTCTTAAACAATACCCGAGGATATCTTCTTTGGTCGGTTTGATTTTGCTGGTCATGTTGCTTTCTCTGCCAATTTCCTTGAAAGCAAAGTTCAGGGTTGTTGTGGTCTCGGCGGTTTTGGGTTTTTCTATTGCTTTGGGGATGCGCTATTTTTTAACCAGGAGGAAAAAAAATGGGCGGGATATTTAAAAAAATCGGCGATTGGTTTGGCCAGGGAACAGTAGCAAAAAGTACCCATTGTACTGAAGATACAGTTAAGCAAATAGTAGAGGAGTTAATCAAAGAAATCGGTTTAAAGCGTAAAGTCGACGGGGTGACTTACCGGCCTAAGCATCATTGGTATATTGTCCGGTTTTTTTCGCCGCCCAGCTGTATTATTCCCCGTAATTATTTAGAGGCTTATTTGAAAACCGAAGGCCGGATGGGTAAAAAAGAGATTATCGACATCCTGTCGGTTAAGCAAAAGGGTTTCGAGTTGATTTAGGGCCTAAATAGAGGTATAATTATTCGGTGAAAGTTTCGGCTAAATTAAGCTTGATTGCTTTGATTCTGTTAGTTGGCGGCTGTTATCGCAGCCCGGCTGTCAGTAAAGGGAGAAGTTTTACTACTCCCTTTGGCTATATTGTTAAAGGTGATTCGATGCGGGAGGTAGTCAAACTATTGGGTAATCCCCGGGAAGTCAATCATTATCGCCGTAAAGAAGTCTGGCTTTATAATTTTTCTCAGACCGGAGAATTATTTGTCTACTTTGAAAAAGGCGATGTCGTAGATATTCAGTTTTCCAGCCAGCTTCAAGGATCAAACGGCTGCAGCCAAAACAAATGTTCCGATTAGGTTTTAAGCAAAGTTTTTTAACTAAAAGAAAAAATGCCGATAAAAGTTCTTATTGTTGATGATGAACGGGAAGTAGTCGAATTCCTGCAAAGAGGCCTGATTAAAGAGGGCTTTCATGCTGTTTGTGCTTTCGACGGCCTGGAAGCCAAAGAAAAGATAAAGTCCGAAAAGCCTGATGTGATCATCCTTGATTTAGCCATGCCGGTTTTAGACGGTTGGGAAGTTTTGAAGTGGCTGCGCCAGGAAGAAAAGTTGTTTACCCCTACGATAATCCTTTCAGCCAAAGACGCTCTTTCGGATATGAAACAAGGCTATCAGTCTCAAGCTGACACCTATTTAGTTAAACCAGTAAGCATAAGCGATATTGTAAGCGGAATCAATTTAGTTTGTTCTTTGGGGATGGGGGATGAAAAAAATAATTAAGCTAAGGGGGAGATATGGCTAAAGCCGGCGTAGTTTTTCTAAAAATATCAAGGGTGTTGATCGGTTTGATCTTACTGGCCTATAGCTTGTGCCTTTTGGGAAGTTTTTTCTCGGGATTCTTGCGTGATTATTTAGCTGCTTTAGGCCAGCAATACAAGATAGTTGAATTTCTTTTTGCCGGGATATTTTCTACTGAAGCTTTTTCTCTTTTATCTTTATTCATTGGTTCAATGTACCTTTTATCAGCCTTGGCGATTATCAGCCTTAAAACTAATGCCCGGATAGGTGTCATCTATATTTTATTTTCGATTTGGCTGTTTATTATTTTTGTTTTAGCTCTTAAAGTTAAAGAAGGTTTAAGTCTGGGGTTTTCTAACCCTGAGTTTGTTTCCGGGATAACCGATTTTTTTAAGATTATGGTGCCGTTGATGATACCGGCATTGTTCTTGCCTTTACTTACCGGTTCAGAACAATAGTTTGGCTGTGTTGGTTCGGACGTTCTTTACCTTGAAGATATTTTTGGTATAATGAATGTAACAAGGAGGTGTCTAGTGAAAAAAGTTGTTATTTTAGCAGTGATAATCCAATTATTTATCCTTCCGCTATACGCGCAAGATTATAATGCCTTGCGTAAGTTCGGCCGCGGCGCCTCTAATCTGCTTCTCGGTGTCACCGAGATCCCTCGCCAGATGGGATTGATCAGGGAGGAGTCGGGTTGTACAGCCGGGCTTTTTTACGGAGTACCAAGAGGCTTTGCCTGTTTTTTGGGCAGGAGTGCTTGGGGGTTGGTAGAGCTAGTGACCTTCCCGATCCCGCCCTATCGGCCGTTAATTGAGCCGGAGTTTGTGCTTACTGAAGAGTATAATGACCTTACCCCGGAAGAATAAAGGTTCAGTTAGCAAGCTGTCCCGCAGTGTAAGAGAGTTTAACTACAGCCTTCTTATTATCGTTGCTGCCGTTGTTGTCTTGATTGCTTTTAAGAAATTCCAAAGCCCACTTAAAACATACGGAGATTTTATCCTTCGGACTAAAGAGGAGGCTATCGGTAAATTTAATGATATCGAGTTTAGGCTTTTGGATGTCGAACTTACCGAATTAAATAACCTAATGTTGAAAGGCATGCGGATGCTGCCTCCTTATGAAAAAGATGAGTTAAGGGCATTACAGGAAAAATTTGCCTACAAGGGAAGTAAACATTTTGATGCTAAGGATGTCGAGAGGATGCGGATGCTTAATTATAAGGGGATTAATTTGCTTCCCGAAGAAGACCAGGCTCGTTTTCACTATTTAATGCTTAAAGGAACCGGAAAAATGTCTGGG
>Ga0180007_10005260_pt1 | contig 13227 bp, 9 predicted proteins | sample MM_PC_MetaG_FD_121122 | JGI IMG/M metagenome (GOLD analysis project Ga0180007, IMG submission 121122) | Groundwater microbial communities from the Aspo Hard Rock Laboratory (HRL) deep subsurface site, Sweden - MM_PC_MetaG | ecosystem: Environmental > Aquatic > Deep subsurface > Groundwater... | reverse complement strand
GTTCATCATCTGGAACATCTTGGCCATGCCGCTGTGGGGCTCACCCAGAAGGATGCCCCGGCACTTGCCCTGCTCCCCAAAGTTCAAGGTGCAGGTGCTGGAGCCATGGATGCCCATTTTGTGCTCGATACCCGCGCAGAACACGTCGTTGGGTTGGTCCATGCTGCCGTCCGGGTTCACCCAAATCTTGGGCACGATGAACAGGCTCACCCCCTTGGTGCCCGAGGGGCCGCCCTCGATGCGGGCCAAAACCAGGTGGATGATGTTCTCGGTGAGGTCATGCTCCCCGCAGGTGATGAAGCGCTTGACCCCCTCGATCTTGTAAATGCGCGGATCGTCCGCGTCGGCACCCGGCGTGGCCTTGGTGCGCAGCGCGCCCACGTCCGAACCGGCGTCCGGCTCGGTGAGGCACATGGTGCCCCCCCACACCCCGGTGTACATATTCTCCAAAAACATGGCCCGGTCCTGGTCGGTGCCGAAGTCCTCGATGAGGTGGCCGTTGCCCACCATGAGCCCGGAGTAGGTCATCACGGCCATGTTGGCCCCATTGAAGATCTCGCCCACCAGGCCGCCCACTATTTCGGGCAGGCCCTGGCCCCCGAACTCGGGATTGTAGGTGGCCGCAGGCCAGCCGTTCTCGTTGAGCACCCGCCAGCATTCCTTGATGGCGTCCGGGGTGGTCACTTTGCCGCCTTCATAGGTGCAGCCGATGCGGTCGCCGTCCTGCAAGGCCGGGCCCATCACCTCCTTGCCCACCTTGAGTGCCTCGTCGATGATCATGGCGAAGTCGTCGGCCGAAAAATCCTTGTAAGGCTCATAGCTCAGAAGCCGGTCCACGCCCAGGTGCTCCAGAAGCACGAACTTGCTGTCCCGGCCGTCCCGGCGGAAGTAGTTGACGCCCATGTTTGTCTCCCCGGCCCGCTGCCGGGCCGCCGTTTTACATTTATCGTTTATCTACGCTATACGTTATGCCATGCTACAGGTATAGAGCGCACAGCGCAATCAGTCTTTGTCTCTCGTGATATAGGCACCGGGGCCCGCGCCGACGGCGCCCCTACAGCCCCAGGTAGGTCTTGCGAATAACCTCGTCCTCCAGCAGATCCTCGCCCTTGCCCTGGGCGATGATCTTGCCCGAGGAAAGCACGTAGTTGCGGGTGGCCATCTTGAACACCGTGCCCACTTCCTGCTCCACCAAGAGGATGGTTATGCCCATGTCGCGAATCTGCTCAATCTTGTTGAAAACCTCCTTGCGCATCAGAGGGGCCAATCCGGTGGATGGCTCGTCGATGCAAAGCAGCTTGGGCCGCGACATCAGGGCCCGTCCCACGGCCAGCATCTGCTGCTCACCACCGGACAGGGTGCCCGACACCTGCCGGGTGCGCTTTTCCAGAACCGGGAAAAGCTTGTAGACCATCTCCAGGTCGACCTGGGTCTGGGTTTTGTCCGGGTGCAGGTAGGCCCCGGCCATAAGGTTTTCGATGACGCTCATCTCCCGGAAGGGCCGCCGCCGTTCCGGGCAGTGCACCAGCCCCATGCGCACGATCTCGTGGGCCGGGGTCTTTTCTATGGCCTTGCCGTCGAAGCTGATGCGCCCCTTGAGGGTCACATCGCCTCCGGCGGTGCCCCTGAGGGTCATCTTTTCCCAGGCCACCAGGCCGGTGACCGCCCTGAGCAGGGTGGTCTTGCCCGCGCCGTTGGGGCCCACCAGGCTTACCAGCTCGCCTTCGTCCACCGACATGCTCAGGTCGTTGATAAGCATGGCCTTGTCGTAAGAGACCGTCAGGTTGGCAACCTCAAGAAGCACTTAGACCCCTCCCTCTCCCAGATAGGCCTCGATCACCTCGGGATTGGCCACGATTTTCTCCGGCGTGCCGTCGGCGATGATGGTTCCGAAGTCCAAAACTATGATGCGGTCCACGATCTTCATAAGCTGGGCCAGCTTGTGCTCGATGATGATCATGGCCGGGCCCTCGCTGTGCAGCCGGCCAAAACGGCCTCCCTTGTGCAGCCGGGCGATGGACTTGGCCATCAGGTCGGTTTCCGCCGGGCTCAAGCCGCCGAAGGGCTCGTCCAACAAGAGCAGCTCCGGCTCGGTGGCCACGGCCCGGGCCACTTCCAGGCGCTTCAGGTCTCCCTGGGACAGGGTGGAGGCCTTTTCCAGGGCCATGTCCGAGATGCCCGCGAACTCCAGGGCGTCCATGGCCTTGGCCTCCACCTTCTTGACCCACTCGCCGCGCTTCATGGCCCGGGGGCTCAGGCAGGAGACCATCACGTTGGCGATGATGGGCAAACGGCGGAAGGGGCGCATGTTCTGGAAGGTGCAGGCGATGCCCATGTTCACGATGTCCCAGGTCTTCTTGCCGGTGATGTTCTTGCCCTTGAAGCGGATTTTGCCCCGGTCGGGGCGCAGGATGCCGCTGATCAGGCGCACCAGGGTAGTCTTGCCCGCCCCGTTGGGTCCGATGAGCCCGACTATTTCGTCGCGGCCCATGCTGAAGCTGACCTCGTTGGTGGCGGTGAGGCCTCCGAAGTCCTTGTGCAGGCCGCTTATCTCCAAGAAGGGCTGGGCCATGACTAGCTTTCCTCCGCCTCTTCGCGCAGCTCACGGCGGGAGACCTTGCCCACGTCGGTCTTGGGCAGCTCACCCCTGAATTCGATGATCTGGGGCACCTTGTAGTGGGCCATCTCGGCCTTGCAATGGGCGATGAGATCCTCCTCGGAGACCTTGCCCCGTGCCTCGGCCTGCAACACCACATAGGCCTTGATAAGCTGGCCCACTTTGGGATCGGGCACCCCCACCACTCCCGCGGCCTTGACCTGGGGATGGCTGTAGAGCACCTCCTCCACATGTTTGGCGAACACCGAGTAGCCCTTGTGCTTGATCAGGTCCCGCTTGCGGTCGAAGAAATGGAAGTAGCCCTCCTCGTCCATGCTCACCAGGTCACCGGTGCGCATCCAGGTCTTGCCTTCCATCTCGATCATGGTGTCCCGGTTGTCGTCTGGCCGCTGCCAGTATCCCCGCATGATGTTGGGCCCGCTGAGCACCATCTCCCCCACCTCGCCCACGGGCACGAACTCGTTGGAGTCCACCTCCAGGATGGCGGCGGTGACATTGGGGATGGGAATGCCGAAGGAGCCCCGCTTGGGCCGGTGCAGGGGGTTGGTGTGGCTCACCGCCGCAGTCTCGGTCATGCCATAGCCCTCGGTGATGTGGCTGCCGGTGCGCCGCTCCCAGCCCTCCACGGTGCTCTCATGCAGAGTGTCCGCGCCGCACACGATTACCTTGATGCGCTTCCAATCCACCCGATCGGTCTTGTCGTATTCCTTCAGGTACTCGTACAGGGTGGGCACCCCGTAGAAGCCCGAGGCGTCGTAGCGCTCCACCGCGTTCAGGATCTCGTCCATGTCCGGGGTGGTGAACAGCACCATGGTGTAGCCGTTGACCAGGCTGGTGAGCATGATCACCACCTGCCCGTAGATGTGGAACATGGGCAGGAAGGCGATGACCGTCTCGTTGCCCTCCTCGAACTTGCTGCTCCAGAAGGACAGGGCCTGGGCCTGGCAGGCAATGATGTTGTAGTGGGTGAGCATGGCCGCCTTGGGCAGGCCGGTGGTGCCGCCGGTGTAGGGCAGCGCGGCCAGGTCGTTCATGGGGTCCAGGCTCACCTGGGGCGCTTGGGCGGGCGCCTTCTTTATCATGTCCTGAAACTTCAGCAGCCCGTCGCGCTGGATCATGGCCTCGTCGGGCACGTGCATGCCGCCGTAAGCCTTGGCCATGATTTTCTTAGCGAAGATTTTCTTAAGCTTGGGCAGGTACTCGTCCACCCCGGTGATGACCACCTGGTCCAGTTCAACCCCGGCCTCGGCCACCTTGTCGTAGAGGATGTCCTGGCAAACCACCACCCTGGCCCCGCTGTCGCTGAGCTGGTGGCGCACCTCCTGGCTGGTGTAGACCGGGCTCACCGGAGTGACCACCGCCCCCACTTTCAAGGCGCCCATATAGGCTATGACGTACTGGGGGCAGTTGAGCAGGAACAAGGCCACCCGGTCGCCCTTTTGTATCCCCAGGCCGCTCAGGGCCGCGGCGAAACGGTCCGCCTGCTCCTTGAGCTCCCGATAGCTGATCTTTTTGCCGTAGTAGATCAGCGAGGTCTTATTGCCGTACTTTTCCACCACCTGATCGAACATCTCCGGAATGGAAACCACGGGGATGTCCATTTCGGGGGGCACGTCCTGGGGGTAATGCTGCAACCAGGGTTTGGACAAGTAGGCTTCTTTGGCATCCATGCTATTTCACCTCACACGTTGCTGGGGAATAAGGACCTGCCGTGGTCTAGTCCAAAGCGGCGTCGCATATGCGGCACCTGTGTCTGCTGAAAACGTTGCGCACCTTGCAGCGGGGGCATTCGGTCTCTATCTTGTCGCGCACCCAGGGGATGAGCCCCTCGGGCATGAACAGCAGGGTCAGCAGCACCAGGGCCGCGAAAATGAACATGCGTATCTCGGGCAGACTGGGGAATTGGTCCAGAACTACGCGCAGAATCTCCATGAGGGGGTAGAGGATGAAGACCCCGGCGATGGGGCCGTAGATGGTGACCATGCCGCCGAACACCGCCCAGATGATCACCTGGAAAGATAGGCCCACCTCCAGGCCGGAAGGCCCGGCCAGGCGCATGAAGTGGGCGTAAAGCCCGCCGGCCACGCCCGCGAAAAAGCCGCTCATGCAAAAGGCCAACAGCTTGTAGCGGGTGGTGTTGACCCCGGCGGTGCGCACCGCCAGCTCATCCTCGCGGATGGCGTGCAGGATGATGCCGGTCTTGGAGTCGGTGATCTTCCACATGGTGAAGCCCAGAATCAGCATCAGGCCGCTGGTCAGGTAGTAGTCCATCACCCGAGACCCGGTGAGGCGCGACAGCCCGGCCAGGCCCAGCTCCCCGCCGGTCACTTCGGGAATGGCGAAGACGATGCCGGTGAGGATGATGGGGAAGGCCAAGGTGGTCAGGGCCAGATAGGAGCCCTTGAGTCTGAGGCAGGGGATGCCCACGACCAGGCCGGTGAGCACTCCCCCCACCGCGCCCAGGGGGATGGAAAAATACGGCGGCAGGCCCAGCTTGAGGTTCAACAGGGCGGTGACATAGGCGGCCACCCCGAAGAACAGGGCGTGGCCGAAGTTCATCTGCCCGGTGAAGCCCGAGAGCAGGTCCCAGCTCGCCGCGAAAATGGCGAAGATGGAAGTGAGTATCAGCACCCTGAGGAAGTAATAGTCCTGGGTGAAAATAGGCAGGGCCATGAGGGCCACGATGAATACGAGCACCGCCACGCGGCTGGGGAGAACCAGCACCTCGGTGCGCAGGATGCCCACGGTTCTACGGAAGTACACGCCCAGCAGGCCCATGCTAACGCTCCTCCTCGAAAGAAACCCCGAACAGGCCCTCGGGTCTGATCAAAAGCACCAATATCATGATGGACAGGGCCACCGAGTCCTTGAGAAAGGATCCCATGGGCACCAAAAAAACCACCATGGACTCGGCGAAGCCCAGGATGAAGGCCCCCACGAAGCTGCCCTCGATGCTGCCCAGGCCTCCCAGGACCACGATAGCCAGCATCATGATGAGGGGATGCATCCACATGGTGGGCTCCACCGTGACCAGGGGAACCACGATGGCCCCGGTGACCGCAGCCATGCCCACGGACACGGCCATGGTGCCCATGGCCACCCGGGTAACGTTCATGCCCATGAGGTTGGCCACCTCCCGGTCCTGGGCCGTGGAGCGGATGGCCAGGCCCAGGCGGGTCTTCTGCAAAAAGAGCCGGGTGGCCAAAAGGACCACCAGGGCCAGGCCCAAGGCCAAAAGGTGCTGGTAGGTGACCTTGACCCCCAGGATGGTGGCGTAGCCGTCAATCAGGGGGTTCACTCCCAAGTAGTGGCCGCCGAAGATCATCAGAAAGACTTCCTGGATCATCATGGCCACGGCGATGGTGGCGATGAGCACCGCCGCCTCGTGCTCCTGGATGGGCCTGATAAAAAAGTTGTAGATCAACAGGCCCAGGATCACGGTGAGCACGATGGAGGCCACCATGGCCACGGGGGCGGGCAGGCCCATCATTTTGGTGCCAACGTAGATGAGATAGGCCGCGGTCATGTACAGGGCGGTGTGGGCGATGTTGATGATGCGCGCCACGCCCAGCACCAGGGAGAAGCCAATGGCCAGCAGGGCGTATACGCTGCCCTTGATCAGGCCGTCGATGATGATGTCCAGTATCATGCGTCCACCTCGCGGACCAGTGACGGTAAGCCCAGATGGTAGGCGCGGCCCAAGGCCCCACGCCTAGGATTGGCTGGTCACGCCCATGGGTCCCTCCGGGCGCCAGGCCCGGAGGGACTTAAGGGACATTCGCTTACTTTTTGTTCTTCCAGTAATCCACGATCCAGGGGGCCAGCTTGAAGGGCACGGTGCCCTCGTAGAACACCTTCTCCCAGTGATAGGGCCACACGCACTGGATTTTGCCGTCCTGCCACTGGGTGCCCAGAGCGGTCACGTAACCCGGGCCCCAAGTCACATCGTGGGACTTGTCAAAAACAACGCGTCCCGCCGTGCCGACATTATCGGTCTTTTCCACGAAGGGCAGGACCTTGTCGGATTCGACGCTGCCGGCCTTCTCCACCGCTTCCTTGAGGATGTACAGGGCGTCATAGGTGCCGGCGGTGTAGTTGGGCGCTTGGTTGAAGAGCTTCACGTACTTGTCGTAGAAGGGAATGGTCTTGGGGGTGATGGCCACCCTGGCGTAGGTGTTGATGGTCTCGGTGTAGTTGCCCTTGCCGCCGGTCGCCTCCCAGAAGCCGGACTTCTGGGACTCCACATTGATGCCCACCGCCGCGGCGGGCACCTTGAGCTCGCCCATCTGCTTGGCGAAGGTGAGCCCCACCGAGGAGGAGAAGGTGGTGAATACGATGTGGGCCCCAGCGCGCTGGATCGCCGCCAACTCGGCGGTGCAGTCCTTGGCCACCGGAGAGGGACGCCACACGCCCACCACTTCCATGCCCATCTTGGCCGGAAGCAGCTTCTGGGAGATGTTGACGATGGGATCGGCCCAGGCGGCCTTTTCGGCCACCACCGCCACCTTGATCTTCTTGATGCCCAAGGTCTTCTTCATGATGGCCGCGGCGGTGCCCAGCAGGATGAAGTCCACCTTGCCCAGATACTTGGAGTTGATGGGGGTCAGACGGAACCAATACTTATAGCGGTCGTAGTCCTTGGTGACCCGGGTGCACAGCTCCGGGTGGGCCGCGCCGCAACCGATGAATATCTTCTTGGCGTCCATGGCGATGTCCTGCATCACCTGCACCGCCTCGGTGCGGAAGCCGCCCACCAAAAAGTCCACTTTATAGCGACTGACCGCCATTTCCACCGCGTTGGTGGCGTCGGGTATGCTCAAAAACTCGTTAGTGTCCACCTTGATGAGCTTGATGGGCCGCATTACACCGGCCACCTTCACCCCACCGGCACCGTTGATTTCGTCGGCCGCCATGGTGGCCCCGTTCCAGTGCCCCTCGCCCTGGGTGAAGGACATGGGACCCAGCACCCCGATCTTGATGGGCTCCACGGCGCCTACCGGCAGGCACATGGCCAGGACCAAAGACAGCCCCAACAGCACTGTCCCGACTCTCCCCAAAAATTGCATGATACTTCCCTCCCTTTTGACTGTTGGGCCAGACCGCTTGCCTGGGCAGGGAACCTGCCGGAAGCGAGCCGTGGCCGGGTCTCCTTGGCTGGGCGGCAGCCACGGGCCCGCCGCCCTTGCTCAACCGGAGCCTTGCGCCGATGCCGGCGCCGCGCCCCAGCGGGATCGTCCAATAGGAAGCTGATTGATCAAGCTGTCTGCGGTTCAAGGTGTCGTGCTGGATGAGGCGCAGATATTCACCGAAACAGATTCAATATCCGCCTGGCCGTGGGCGCCTGCCGTACGGCGCGTCAGACCTAAAACATTCGATACATTAGCGGCCGGTTCTGCATCGGCCGTTCAATGCCTTGATGATGGTTGGCTGGGTTCGAGCCACGGCCCCACGAGGAGCGATGGGTGGTTTTGTGCTGATGCAAATGATGTAAGGATGCGGGCTGTTGAATGTGGTCCAAGCCATTTTGGCATAAAACCCGTCCTGTTTTCACCCCAGGAAAGCAACCCTGTTGTTTTGGGGCGCGCCATGGCCCCGGTCCGGCTCTGAGCCGGGCTCTCGGCCCCCGGCCCCAAAAGATGGCTCTTCCAATTTGAAGCGCCCCACCGGCCGAGCCGACTCTACAGGGCTGCCAATTCGCTTTCTCGGCGTATACTGTATATTCGCGCTCAACGTTTAGTCAAGCTATTCGTACATATTATTTAATTTAGTATTAACTGAGAGATATCTTGTCAATTTAATCGTGTTATGAGACCATGCGATACGTTGTTGCATCGTGGCAAGTAAGGCGGCGGAGTAGGTTGAGGGCCTTATAAGGCTCGCGCCTCTTGGTGAGCGGCCGGCGGGGTTTCGGGGCCAAGCGATGCAGCCTCGGGGTCGGCGCACCTAAATTTTAGCCCGGCACCAATCAGATGATTTGGGTTTTCCCACTGGGTGGTGTAAAAAAGTATCCGACATGAATATGGTTCATCCGCACCCAGATTAAATTAGGATTTGCAACAAACCGGGGGGAGGCAGGGTTGCGATGAAAATAAGCGAATTGGCCAGGCGCACCGACGTGCCCAAACAGACCATCCATTATTATATAAGGTCCGGCCTGCTGCCCAAGCCCCGCAAGTTGGGCTCCAACTCCGCTGACTACGATGAAAGCTACGTGGAACGCATCCGGCTCATCAAGGAGCTGCAAAACGACTTCTTCCTGCCCCTGCCCACCATCAAGAAAATCATGTGGGAAAACCGCAGCGCCAGCAAAATGGCCATGCTCAAGCTGCGCACCGAATACTTCCGCCCCATGGAGCACTACCTGGGAACCGGGGCGGTGGGGGACGAAGCCTTCCTCAAAGCCACCAGCCTGGCCGCGCGCTGGCTGCCCGTTCTCAAACAATGGCAACTCATCAGCCCCAAGGTCGAAAACGGCGAAAACGTCTATTCCCAAGACGACATCATCGTAGCCAAGGTCATGGTCAACATGGCCAAACTGGGCATCAACCGGGCCAACAAATTCAAGCCCGAGGTGACCCTGCCCATGCTGGCCGGCACTTTCAAGAACGTGGCCAAGGACCTTATCGAAGATTTCCGCCGGGCCACGGTGGACATGAAACCGGCCGAGCGGGAAGAGCTGGCCCTCAGGGGCCACGAGATCATGGGCGTGCTGTGCTACCACCTCTACCGCAAGTACGCGCGGGAATACCTGCAAGAAAAGCCTAGAAGCTGATCCCAAGCCCTGAGCGCCCCGCCGCCGGAACCTTCGCCTTCGCATCCTGATTTTTCCGAACCATTGTTCATTTTTTGCTTGCATTAGATCATGGCTTTGTTTGTATAATCTATGTGTTGCAAGTTTAGTGCAGAGCAACGCAATACGTTATTTGTCAACATAATAACGGTCTTAACCACTGGGACGAAGCTTAATTCAGGGGCGAGGCCCACGGTGCCACGGTCCGCATGGGCCAAGGCGTGGGCGGGATATCCCGCCGCCGCCGGGTCAATCGGCGCCGGGACGGCGGCGGCAACCCCTTTTTGGTCTAGGGAGAGGGAAATGAACACGCAGTACCAGACGGTCAAGGTGGAACTGATCGACGGGGTGGCCATCCTGCAGATGGACAATCCCCCGGTCAACCAGATGTCCGAGCACTTCATCCTGGAGCTGAAGCAGGCCACCTTGGAGACGGTGGAAGACCCCGAGGTGAAGGTGATAATCCTCACCGGCACGGGCAAGAACTTCGTGGCCGGGGCCGACGTCACCCAGCTCTTGACGGTCAAGGAAAAGGCCCCCTTCGTGGCCAAGCTCATGGACGTGCACCGCTGGTTGAACGCCCTGGAGGCCTCTCCCAAGCCCATCATCGCGGCCATCAACGGCAACTGCCTGGGCGGGGGCATGGAGATTGCCCTGGCCTGCCACTACCGCATCGCCGCCAAGGGGGTGAGCCTGGGCCTGCCCGAGGTGAAGCTGGGCCTGCTGCCCGGCAGCGCGGGCACCCAGCGCATGCCCCGGGTCATCGGCCTGCCCGACGCCTTGGACCTCATGCTCACCGGCAAGTTCATCAAGGCCCAAAAGGCCTGGTCCCTGGGCCTGGTGGACGCAGAAGTACCTTTGGATCAGCTGCGCCAAGCTGCGCTCGCCGCGGCGGGCAATTTCCAGAAGGGCTTGCTGAGCCACCAGAGCCGCCGGGCCAGCCGCCGCTTCGACCGCCTGCCCAGCGCCAGCGAAAAGACCCACCTCATCAATTTCATCAAGGCCCAGACCGCGCCCAAGGCCAAGGGCTACATCGCCCCCTTCAAGATCATCGAGGCGGTGGAAAAGGGACTGTCCACCGACTTCGAGGCGGACATCACCCGCGAGGCCGATCTGTTCGGCGACTGTCTGGTGTCCGACGTGGCCAAGAACCTCATCGGCATCTTCTTGAACGAGCGCTCCGCCGGGCGCCTGCCCCGCATCAAGGGCCTCACTCCGGCCAAGCCCCAAAAGGTGGGCATGCTGGGCGGCGGGGTCATGGGATCGAGCATCGTGCACCTGCTGCTCTCCAGCGGCCTGGAAGCGGTGCTGTGGGAGGTGAACGACCAGGCCCTGGCCAAGGCGGTGGAGGCCATCAAAAAGACCTTTGCCTACAAGATCAAGATAAAGAAGCTAAAGCCCGAGCAGCTCGAGGCCCTGATTGCCGAAAAGCTCAAGACCACCACCGACCTGGCCGACATGGCCGGGGTGGATATGGTGATCGAGGCGGTCTTGGAAAACATGGAGGTGAAGCAGGACATCTGGAAAAAGCTGGAAGGCATCTGCCGCCCGGACGTGATCTTCGCCACCAACACCTCGGCTCTGCCCATCACCGAGATGGCCACGGTGCTCACCGACCCCGGCCGCATGATCGGGCTGCACTTCTTCAACCCGGCCGAGCGCATGCCTCTTCTGGAGATCATCTGCGCCCAGCAGACATCCGACCAGACCCTGGCCACCAGCGTGGCCTTTGGCCGCACCATCAAGAAGGTCCCGGTGGTGGTAAACGACGGCCCCGGCTTCTACGTGTCGCGCCAGTTGGGCGGGCTCATGGGTGGCTCGGTGTTCCTCATGTCCGACGGCGTGAGCCCGGTGGAGATCGAGCAGGCGCTCATGGACTACGGCATGCCCATGGGGCCGGCCACCCTGTCCGACCTCACCGGCATCGACATCAACTACCACGTGAACCAGACCTTCGCCCGCCGCCTGGGCGACCGCTACAAGATCCATCCGCTGACCGAGGCCATCTACGCCCTGGGCGATTACGGCCGCAAGACCGGGCGGGGCTACTTTGACTACAGCGGCCCCAAGCCGGTTCCCAACCCACGGGTGGCCCAGGTGCTGGCCGACTATCTCAAAGAGCATCAGGTGGCCCCCCGCGAGATGAGCAAGCAAGAGATCATCGACGTGATGCTGGCCAACGGCATCAACGAGGCGGCCCTGATGATGCAAGAAGGCATCTGCGACCGACCGGCGGACATGGACCTGGCCATGATCTACGGCACCGGCTTCCCGCCCTACCGGGGCGGCATCTTCCGCTATGCCGACAAATGGGGGCTGGACAAGGTGCTGGCCAAGCTCACTGAACTGGAAGGCCGCTACGGGGCGCGCTTTGCCCCGGCCGAACTTATAAAGAAAATGGCCGCCCAGGGCCAAACCTTTTACCAGGACTAAGGAGAGTAGCAATGCAAGAGGTGGTGATCGCCGGTTACCTACGCACGGCCCAATCCCGCTGCCGCCCCAATGATCCCGGCCGAGACTGGTTCCACGCCCTGAGGGCGGACGAGTTGCTGGCCCAGGTGCTGCCCGAGCTGATAAAACGCTCCGGGGTGGAGGCCAAGGAGGTGGACGACTTTATCGTGGGCTCGGCCACCGGGGTGGGCGAACAGTGGACCTACGGCGGCCGCACTCCCATCTTCCTAGCCAACCTACCCGAGACCATCGCGGCCAAGTTCGTGGACCAGCAGTGCGGCTCGGCCATGGCCGGAGTGCACATCGGCTTCATGGAAATCGCCCAGGGATTCGCCGACGTGGTCATGGTGGGCGGCATGGAGCACATGACCAGGGTGCCCATGGGCGGCACCACCAAGGACCGGGGCCTGGCCGCGCCCAACCTGAACCTCTTCCTGAATCCCGAGTACCGCCACTGGGACATGATGAGCGCCATGAACATGGGCCTCACCGCGGAAAAGCTCTTTGCTCAGTCCGGCTGCACCAAGGAAGAGATGGACAAGTGGGCGGTGCGCTCCCATCACAGGGCGGCCCAGGCCCAGGCCGACGGCTTCTTTGACGGCGAAATACTGCCCATCGAGGCGCCCCAGGCCGACGGCACGGTGATGAGCGTGACAACGGACCAGGCGGTGCGCGGCGACACCACCCTGGAAGGCCTGGCCTCCCTGAAGCCCGCCTTCAAAAAGGACGGCGTCATCACCGCCGGGGTCAGCTCGCCCCTGAACGCGGCGGGCACGGGCATCATGCTCATGTCCAAGGAAAAGGCCCTGGCCAAGGGCATCAAACCCCTGGCCACCATCCGCTCCATCGGCTTCGCCGGGGTGGACCCCACCATCATGGGCCAGGGCCCGGTGCCCGCCAGCCTCAAGGCCCTGGAGAAGCTGGGCATGTCGCCGGGCGACATCGACTACTGGGAGATCAACGAGGCCTTCGCCATCGTGGCCCTGAATTGCATCAAGGAATTGGGGCTCGACCCCGAGCGGGTCAACGTGATGGGCGGCGGCCTGGCCATCGGCCATCCCCTGGGAGCCACGGGCAACCGGCTCATCGGCACCCTGGCCCGCATCCTGGAGGCCAAGGGCGCCCGCTGGGGTTGCGCCAACGCCTGCGTGGGCGGCGGCCAAGGCGTGGCCACCATCATCGAGCGCGAAGCCTAGACGCACCAAACTGGTACAGAGCCCGCCCCGATTTTTTGTATCGGGGCGGGCCTTTTTTTTGCTTTTGGGATTTGCCTCCGCCCTGAAATAGTCATAATAATGAGTAATGGGGTGGAAAGGTTTACCTAGCACCCATGGGGGTAATCCGGGCATCATGTCTGAACGCAATTCAT
>Ga0180007_10005259_pt1 | contig 13227 bp, 16 predicted proteins | sample MM_PC_MetaG_FD_121122 | JGI IMG/M metagenome (GOLD analysis project Ga0180007, IMG submission 121122) | Groundwater microbial communities from the Aspo Hard Rock Laboratory (HRL) deep subsurface site, Sweden - MM_PC_MetaG | ecosystem: Environmental > Aquatic > Deep subsurface > Groundwater... | reverse complement strand
TTATGGCCCATCCGCCAGCAGTCGTACACGCCCTCGACGAGGTAGACCCGCCTCGGCTCCTCCACGTGGGTCGTCCAGTACAGGTTGTCCATCACCTCCCCGCCGGTCAGGTACTTCGCCTTCGCCCGGCCCGTCACGTCGCGGCCCTGCCAGCCTATCGTCCTGCCGTACTCGTCCGGCACGGGCACCACCAGCCGCATGGCATACTGGCCCGCCACGCCGGTGTATCCGGCCCCGTAGTCGATGCAGGTATCCACGGAGATGTTCCTCCGCTCCAGGAACCGCCGCAACGGGGCCTCCTGGCGGACCAGCTCCCGCGTGACCGCCCGGCACTTCGGCATGGATAACGGCTTGGGCTTCCTGGCCGTTTCGTCCTTCGACCCGTCGAGGTGCTGGCGTACGAGGTCGCCCACCGTCAGGGACCCGGAGACCGGCAGGGCCTCCCCCTTGACGAGGGCCTTATATTCCGTCCACGACATGCCGACGATGTGGCGGAGGATGTCGTACAGCGAGCCCGTCCTATGGCAGCGGAAGCAATGAAATTTTAGGCTCTTCTCGAATACTCCGCAACGAAACCCGCTGTCCCGGCGGCCGGACGCGCGGCCCACGCAGAACGGGCAGTTGATGTTGGTGGCGCTACGTTCGTCCTTGTGGGCGATCGAGAACGCCTGTAGGAGTTGCTTCAGCCGTTGGCGTGTCAAACAACGATCTCCTTTGCGTCTGCTCTATCCTATTATACGGCGGCAGGCCGGAGCCAGGGCACTTTCGCCTGAGCGGGCCGTGCCGCCATGTTCGGCCGGTCTTCGTAACTGCGATGATCCGTTTACATCTGGAGCATCGCCCGCAACCATACTTGAAATGTCTCATCTTCTTGGCTTACCCGTTATGGTCCTACCTCTATCGGGTTCTCCGGGGGCCGGCCGGCGAGGACGTTCGCGCAGTCCTTGGCCGCGCCAAGCTCCATGAGGAACCTGCTCTGCCTGGCGGATGCGCCTATGTGGGCGGTGAGGACGACGTTGGGATACTTAATGAGCGGCCCGGTGTAGGGTTCATTTTCAAACACGTCCGCACCGTACCCCGCGAGCCTGTCGCCAAGATGCGACAATACTCCGTACTCATCTACAATTGGCCCACGTGAGGTATTAACGAGGAAACTGCATCTTGGCATGCTATGGATCTCGTCGAACCCGACCAGATACCTAGTTGTCGGGTTGAGCGGAACATGGACTGTCACCACGTCGCATCTTCGGAACAGCTCCCCTTTGTTCACGTACTCCACCGATTCGTCCTTCGGGTCGATGTCACAACCGAGCATCCTAGCCCCGAATGGGCGGAGCAGGCGTAGTACCCGCGAGCCGATCCGGCCGACGCCAAGGATGCCTACGGTGTGCTCGCTCAGTAGCGTGCCGATATGACGATCCCAGTTGCCGGCGAGGATGGAATCGTTCGACCACGTGATACCGCGGATCAGCGATAGGATAAGTCCGACCGTCAATTCCGCTACGCCGTCCGCCGGGGCCTCCGGCGTGTATGTGGCCACGATGTCGAGGTCGCGGCACGCCTCCAGGTCCACGTTGTCGAAGCCCACGCCGACGCGGCATATCGCCTTGAGGTCTGGGCATTCGCTCAGCACCTCCCGCGTGTAAGGCTCTGTGCCCGCGATCACGGCGTCCGCGTCCACGATCAGGCCGCGCACCTCGTCCGGCTTTAGCCGGCGCTCGTGCGGGTTCATGCGGACCTCCGCCCCCGTAGCGTTCAGGACTAGTAATGGTTCCTCACCGCACTGGCCGAATGGATAGGTATTGACCTGGACGATCTGCTCAACCACCTTGACGCCTCTTGTACATCATCTCGCAGAAGTCGAAGTCCTCCGGCCAGTCGATGTCCCACCCGGTTAATCGGTCGAGGTGATAGAAGTACGGCCCCTTACCGACGAGCGATCCCCACTTCTCCATGTTCGCCCTAGACAGGACGGAGAATGCGAGGTTGAACGCGTAAACGTCCGTCAGGTCCTGCGACCGGCCCCACGGCGAGCGCTTGAAGTTGAGCGGTTTGCCCTTGTGGAACAGATACTCTTGTACAGGGCTCATGCTCAGGACGCAGTCGTATGCCTTGTCGAAGGCGAGGTAGGTCTGGATCGCTGCCCGATAGACCCCCGTATCCACCAGCGGGTTCGTCACCTGTACCCAGATAATGTCCCGTGACATCATAGGAAAAGAATAAGTTATTCCTCCACTTTTTGCTAGATATGAGTATACCATACTCATTGGTATTGTGTTGGAACAGAATTCGTCCGGTCTCTTATGTCCTACTACACAGCCGGGTCTTTTCGATACCCGCTCTAGCGCTTCTTCGGAGTCCGTCGAAACTACAATCCCGTTTAACGTCCCGTCTCCTACAAGCGGTAGAAGCTGATCTAATTTTAGATCAAGCAATGTGGTATCGGCGAACGGGCGGAAGTTCTTGTTGGGGACGCGCGTCGATTCCTTCTTGACCGCGATCAGCGCCGTTAGACTTTTCATAGCTGGCCTCCCGTAACGTCGATGATGGCGCCGTTGATGTACGACGCCGCGTTGGTGGCGAGGAACAGGATCACGCGGGCCTGCTCTACCGGTTCCGCCACGCGGCCGAGCGGTATCCTATCGACGATCTTCTTCAGTCCACCGTCTACGAGGAACGGCTGGAGCATGTCGGTGTTGGTCTGGCCCGGGCAGATACAGTTCGTGTTGATCCCGAACGGGCCAAGCTCCACCGCGAGTTGCCTCGTGAGCGCGATCACGCCCGCCTTGCTGACGGAGTAATGCGCCCCGCAGAGTCTGCTGCATGTCCGGCCCGCGATGGACGAGACGTTGACGATGCGGCCCCAGCCGGGCCTATACATATCGCGGGATGCCAATTGGGAGAACAGGAAGAAGCTCGTCAGGTTCGTTGCCAGGACCCTGTCCCACTCCTCGATGGTGATCCCTTGAATCGCGCCGGTTTTACCAACGACGCCGACGCAGTTAACGAGGATACTTACGGGGCCGAACGCCTTCTTCACGCGTTGGTATGCCTTACCGACGCCTTCTGGCGTGGACAGGTCTTGACACGTCCCATACATTGGGAGCTTACTGCCCTCGGTAATCAGGGATATAGCTCGGTGTACCGTGTCCTTATGCCTGCCTACGATACTAACGCGGGAGCCGTTTTCGTAGAATAGAGCCGCCGTCCTGAACCCGATACCGCGGGTGCCCCCGGTGATGAGCACGTGCTTACCCGTCAGTTCGCTCATGTTCCTGCTCCTCCACCAGCTTCCAAAGGAACGCGATCCGGGCCTCGGTTATAGTATCGAACAAGGCCGTCTTATCCTTATCGAAACACGGGTCCCAATGGCCGTCGAGCATGAGGTAGAACTCCGCTCCGTCCTGGAGGCAGAACCTTGGGTTCGGTTGTATACTGTCCCACCTCTCTGCGATTACAAATCCTGCCATCTTCTCGTTGGCCCAATTCTCCAGGATACAGAGGGCGATATACGGGTCGAGTGCGAAGAAATGTCGCGGGCCGTGTTCAATCCATTCCTCGCCCCATACTTCTGCTTTGGGATCAAACCATAACCGCGAATATGAGCCGCAATGTTCCCACTCTGGCCAACCCAACTTCTCGCACACGGGAATGTAAAGATCGGCCTCATGCATCATCGATCTCCTCGTCCGAGTACACGTGGTTCACGTCGGGCTTGGTGATGGCGAACCTCGTCGCCGGCTCCGTCCCGACGCACAGGATCATGTGCCGGGTGCCGGCGGGGACCAGTATGATGTCGCCCGCCGTGACTATCTGGGTGCCGTGGCCCTCAATGAACCACTTCAGCGTCCCTTCCATTATAACCCAACACTCGTCGCTCTCCGGATGGTAGTGCAGGCGGTTGCTGTCACCCGGCATCTGGCGGATCAACACCCCGCCGAAGCGATCGTTGTAGACCACACGGGCCGCCCATGCGCCATCGCCAAGCTTACAGGCTACGTCGCCCACGTTGACGGCCGGCCGGTTGACGAAGCTCACCAGGTCCACCACGTCCACGCCGTCCTCCAGGAGGACGTTCGTCACATCGGAGTCGTTAACATTCTCCATTATACGCCCCTCAAGTATCTGTCAAGCCTATCTGGAAGGTCCGACAGGTGCCACGTCTTCTTCGTCACTATCCGCAGGAAACGCTCGATCCTTCCAGCGTCCAGGTCGCACTCGCCTTGCCGTAGCATCTCTGTACATCGCATCGTGTCCGTGGGTGTCGAGCACCGCCACGTCAGTCTTGGCAACCGGTAGATCGCCATCCCGTAACACAGCACCGGGATGCCTGCCTGCATGGCGCGAATGCCACAGTGGGAGTCGATCACCGCCACCGCCTGGGCGCGTCCTATCGCCTCCTCGATGGTCGGGCTATCGTCCCAATATGCGTTCTCCGCGTGCTCTACCGAGTCCATCGCCGGACTGGTCCGAGGGTAGTCTGGATGCTTGCGCACCCGCACGGGCACGCGAGAGTATGCGATCATGTGCTTGACGAAGTCGGCATTACCCTGGAAGAACGGGCTAATATCGCGGTGGTTGTTCAGGTTGACCTCATCCTGCATGATAACGAGCAGGTCGCCGTCGCGCACCTTTAGTCGCTTGCCAGTATCTACTGGAACGAGTGAGAAGTTTCCCTTCCAGTCCCGGTAGCCACAGACACCGCCGATGTTCGGCGCGTTCGGGCACAGGCTCCGGCATAGGGTAAATGCCAGGTCATCCCCGGGCTTGGCCTTTTTGTAGAGGCCGAAATCGTCCACCTCCGCGTATAGGATGTCGGTCCCCTGGTCCATCAGGTGTGCCTTGATCGGTGGGAACCACGTCGCGTTGCCACCCCAGAATACGGCGTGCTCGAATTGCGTATCGCAAGGGAACTCCTCGCCGTAGGCGCTGCGCCACCGCCGGACCTCGTGGCCCAGCAGCTTGAACGCGAGTGCTATCGCGTCGAGTATGCACGTCGGCTGCCACGCGTCGTTCGGCTTGGCTTCGTGTACTATTACCATCTTTCACCTCCGGCGGCCCGTTTGCACAGTTCGACCACGGTATCCGCGTGCTTGTCCGGGTCGATGTTCGGTAGGATGCTCGCGCGTACCTTCTGCCGGTCGAGTTTTCGACAATCCCTGATACATTCAACGAGGGCCTTGAACCCTGCCCAGAAAACCCCATTCTTCCCGTCTTCCAGGTCCGATATGATCCCGCCGTTCGGGCAGGAGACCACTGGAGTCCCTACCAGCATCGCCTCCATCGGCGCGAGTGGCCCGGCGTCGCACCACTGGATAGGATAGACGAATACCTCTGCCCGGCTGAACAGGTTCCACTTGGCGTCGCTATTGCCGTCCACCACGCCGATGTACTTCACGTCCGCTTGGAACGTCTTGAAGTATTCTGGCTCCAATACCGGGCCGCCCACTACCAATGGCAGCCCCAGCTCCTTACAGGCGGCCGCGGCGAAGTGGATACCCTTGCCCTCGCGGATGGTTCCGACGTAAAGGGCGTAACCGCCGCCGCCGGTCCCAATCGGCACGGACGCTGGGTCTTCGTGGATGATATTGTGTAGGATCGGATGGTCCGGGCAATTGTTGAACGCCGCGAACTCCTTCGACACGTATACCCTATTCTCCACGTTGTCATGCGGGTATTTCTTATACGGGTCGCCTGTCATGATCGAGATCGAGGTAAGGTTCTTCGTTTGCCCGGGGAGGTGGAAGGCAGTCATATCAATAATACAATCATACTCCCAGTTCTTCCGCTTGAGCCGCTGAAGCTCCGTCATGAACTCCAATAGCTCCGACCGCATGCCGGCGTTTTTGGCGAGGATGGATCGCGTGGCTGGGCATCTACTGCCCGGCGCCGCGAACAAGTCCACCGCGTGGCCCCGGTCTAGCAGCTTGCGGACCAGGATGTCGGCCTGCTTCTCGTTACCACCGTACTTGGGCGGTGGACACGGCTGCTCCGGTGTCACGGCTACGGCCAGATTCATTTCCATATCTCCGGGTTATTCTTGAATCCGCTTCTGTACATAAAAGTCAGTTTGGTAAGCGTCCCGTCCGGGTCTGTAGGCTTTCTCATGTAGAAGTAGTTGAAGAACAGATTCAGGTCCGTCATGGTGCGGATGAGTTCGTCCATATCTCCTATTCCTGGATGGCCCGCATGCGGGGGATCGTTGTCCAATGCGATAAAGAAGTCCCCGCCCGGCCGCAGGTAGCGGGCGATGTTCATAAGGACGCTCCGCCAGTTGAAGCAGTGGTCGAGCACGTTGTTGCACCAGACGAGGTCGGCTCGCATCGCCAGTTTCGATATGAACCCCTCCGCCGGTTGAGGGATCACGGCCTTTATCATCGGCTTGTCGTACGCCCCATTGTTGATCTTGCGGAACTCCTCGGCCAACGGTTCGATACATACTACATCGGCACCCTCGAAGAACTCGCAGATCGAACGCGGGCCGGACCCCATATCTACCACCAGCTTGCCCTTGTACGCCGTAAAGTCCAGCGGCGGGTGCCCCTTGAAGTCCTTCAACCTCGCCAGGTAGAAGTCGTTGTTGTCGAACCTACTAATCTTACCCTTCCAGTAGTTCAACTCGGAGGGCTGGTGGATTGTCATCCATACGGTCAACGGCGTCTCTCTTATGGGGTCTTTGTTTATTTCGGTTTCCACATATCCACCAAAGGTTTCTGTCCGATGATCCATTGCTCGCCCTGTACGCCCGATACCTCGTATCCTACGGCCTGCATCTGGCAGACGATCTGCATCACCGATAACATGTTGATATGCTCCTCCCGCTTCGTCAGGCCCGGTAATACGGCCACTCGCCCTCCCCGCTTGACTACGCGATACAGCTCGTGTAGGAAGATTAGGTACTCCCGGTACGGCAGGTGCTCGGTGATGTCGAGGGCCAGTACGCGGTCGAACGTGTCGTCCCCATAGGGCATCCTCGTCACGTCACCGCGGACGATCTTGGCCCAGGGGAAGTGCTTGGCGCAAAAGTCCACGGCTGGCTGCGACCAGTCGATACCCCATACCTTGAAGCACTTGAACTCCTTGTCCAGTACCCAGATATTGTCGCCGCCCCCACAGCCGGTGACTAAGATATCATGGTCGGGCTCGACGCCGAGGTGTTGCAGGCATCTTGTATCCCTCTCCGCGTGGAAGTGCGTTGGGTCCGTCTCCTTAAACGATCCGTCGGCGAGCGCCTTATGGTACACCTCCTCGTACCATTTGCGCGAACAGGAATAGGGCCGCGTCTTCTTAATATGCATGGTTGATACCCAGGCCCTTCATGCGGTTCCCGAACAAGATGATATCGTGCGTCTGCATCCGTTCCTTCTCCTTGCCTATGATGTCGCGGGTCCCGCCGGAACACCACATGTGCTCGGCTATAGCGGTCGTGTTGACGGCCAGCGGCTTGCCCGTCGAGTGCGATAGCCGCAAGGTGAAGTCGGTGTCCGCCCGGAAGCTGTGTGCGGAATACTCCGTACAGAACCCGCCACAGTCGTTCGCCGCGGCCACGTCGTAGACGAACGACGAGTACAGGTAGGGCCGCTCGAATACCCGCTCCTCGTCGTTATGCCATCGCCAGAATTGCAGGTGCCTCGGGTCGCCATCCGCCCCGACCGGCTTGCCGTCCTGCATGTGGCTGAACCCCCAACCCATCCGCAGGGAGATGTCGTTCGTCGGAGGATACATGCCACCGGCGGCTGGATATTTGTCCATCATGCCCAGCAACGTCTTCATACAGTCCGTTCGGGAAGTGAACAACTTACCGTCCGGCATCAGGTCGTCGTCCCATCTGGCCGCGACCTTGAACCCGCGTTCGGTGAATACCCGCAGGGCCGTCTGGTCGCCATGGGCTATGCCCTTTGTCGGGTAGTCGCAGGAGACGAACTCGACCAAGCTTCTCTTGTGGTTGATCGCCCAATTCAGCGAGGCCCCCATTCCCTGTTCCAAATCTTTGGGCGTATCGTTGTTGTCAATAATCAGGATAAGGTCCGGAGGGATCGACTGGTCTAACAACTTCGCCACTACTCCATAGAGAACGTCCGTCCGTCCCCGTGTCGGTATACCTACGGCGTATTTCACACTTCGTCTCCCACCAGGTCGGTCGGCACGACACACTCTAGGCGGCCGGCCCGCACCATCTCCGCCATGTAACTGATCTCGTCCACGAACAGGTTCCACGGTATGTTCATCGTCTCTCCTACGACGTGGCATACGCTGTGGAACACGAGGATCGCCAGGGCACCGTTCCTCGTCGCGTTCTCCAGCGTCTCCGATAACTGGCCTGGATGGCGAACATCCGCCGCCGCCGCGATCCCCACGAGCTTGCCGCCGCAGCCGTGCGGGTAGAGTCGCTTGCCGCCTGTTGGTATCCAATGGCCCATCTCCGCCGGTATTGGCGCCCCCACGGTCATGCGTATCCAGCGGAACTCCTTCATCAGCTCTTCGAGTTGCTCGTTGCCGCCGATGTTCATTGTGCCGAACGGTGGGCAGAGGAAGTCGCCGTGGAAACCAGCCGTGTTTAGTGTCTCCCTGCCGGCTATAGCGTCGGCGAGGATATCCGCGGGTGGGTGCGGACGTAGTCCATCCTTCGGCGCCCCCTGCCCGTTCCACAGGTGGCCGTAGGAGTGGTTGCAGACGAAGTGGCCGCGTGCCTTCATGTCCTGTAGGTCGCCCGGCGTGAGGAATCCGACGGAACCCACCATCTTCGGCACGATGGCGAACACGCCCTTCAGGCCCCATTGGTCCAGGTGCCTGCTGGCGTCCAGATGGTCCCTGGTGCCGTCGTCGAACGTCAACATCACTTGAGCCTTGTTCACTTGAACTCTCCTGTCTTCAAGAATTCGTCTGCTGCTTCCGCTAGTTGCTCTGGCTCCGGGTCCCAGCCCCACGAGTAGCACTTGTGCCTCGCGCCGAACCAGTTGGTCTCCGCGCACCGTACGACGGTCTTCTCGGAACCCCACACGAGGTGGTCGGTCCCGCAGCGCGACGCGATGTGGATCGTGCCGGTTGTGCCTATGGCGAGGTCGCACGCGCCCGCGAAGATGTTCACGCAGTCGTCGATGGTGGTCTGGTTGACCAGGTCGATCACGCCGTCGGGCATCCCCCACTCGTCCGGCCTACGGACGACCCCTACGGTCACGACGTTGGAATGCTCAAGGAGCATCTCCGCCAGTTCATACCAGTTCTCGTAGTCCCAGTTGCGTATACCGCCGAGGTCGCGGTCGCGGACGCACAATACTACCGTCTTGTAGAAGGGATTGAGGCAACTACCGAGATCAAATGGTAACGTCCCGTCGCCCCTTAACAGGTCGGGCAGGCCCCGCTCATAATACTCGTAGTTCAATCGCTCCAGTGACGTGTAGGAGAATAGGGTATGCTTCTCGAACTCCGCCTTGACCTGTTCCGTCATGCGGTCGATCAAGGCTTTCAGCTCGTCCTTGTACCTGCCAAGATCGTGCCACACCATGCATTCGGACTCGTGGTCCGGCACGTCCGGCAGCGTACGCACTTCAGCGAACGGATAGAGGAGCTTCCTGCCCGGTCCGGTATAGACCACACACTTCGCCCAGGGCTTTGACTTATAGATACCGCGTACCATCGGCTGCCAAGAGATCACCTCCCAGCCCAGCTCGCCGACGAACGGGCCGGCTACTAATACCTCGCTCATTTCGTTACTCCATAAAGTTCATTGTCGTACAGGTGCGTCTTCAGCAACCTCTGGAAGTCATCCTCGCCGCCATCGGTCTCGATGAGACGCCTCGCCAGCACGTCGCCGTTGGGGATCAGTGCCAGCGTGGAGAACCAGTCCCTTAGCACGAGCATCTGCCGACGGTACTCCGCCAGCTCGTCGTCGTCCATCCACTCCATTATACGCGGCCCGGTCCATTCCTTTGGGAACCTTAGCCGAGACTCCTCGAAGAACGTAGCCGGCGCGTCGGAATTGTCGCCTGTGTAGAACCCGTGCTCGTCGCAGTATTCCCATATCTTCGTGCCTTTGTATGGTACGAATACTGACGCCCAGGCCATCGTCGGTAGCCTGGTGCGTTCTCTTAGTTCTACGTTAAGCTGCAACGTCTTCAGGTCGGCGTCGATGCCCGTCTCCGTCCACAGGTTAGTCGCCCCGCATGGCAGGCCGAGCATCTGCTCCGTCCGCACGGCGAAGCCGTTTAAGCTAAGATATTTCAGCGTTGTGAAGAATACCTCATTGTTCATCTTGCGGTTGAGTACACCCTCTCGGATTAGTCCATCCGCCGACTCGATGGCTAGCGTCAGCCCGGTACACCCCGCCACCCTCAGTAGCCGTATTCGTTCCCTGTTTATCTTTGAGTTCGGATGGACCATCTCGAACCGCGTCTGGGCGTGGAAGGGGATGTCCCATTGCATGAACTCATCGGCGAACTCCCTCAACCATTCCAGGCCCGCCCCGAACACGTCATCCTGGAAGTAGATCATCTCCGTGTCGGGCGACGCCTTGAGCAGGTCCGCAACCTCCGCGATCACCGCCGCCACGGGCCGTTGCCGATTGGGGAATACCTTCTTCATGGAGTTGTAGCAGTACGTACAAGCGAACGGGCACCCGCTCGACGCTATGACGCTCTTAATCGGGCTCCGCCCGTGTTCCTCGTGGGAGGCGTAGAACAGCAGCCTGTCCGGTAGTGGTAGGTCGTCGTCCGCGTCCGGGTAGTGGAGGATTCCGGGCTTGACGGACGCTGACAGGATGTCCCGCAGTGGTCGTATGCCATTACCCACCACCACGTAGTCTGCATGCTCCAGGCAGTCCGCCGGGAAGTAGCTCGCGTGTGGGCCGCCGAGGATCGTGATGATGTCCTTCTCCGCCTCCTTGATGAGCCCCAGGAGATCGTAATCATCGGCATGCCCGCCGGTGTAGCTAGTGAGCCCCACGGCGTCCGGATCGATCCTCCTGCATTCCCAATAAAGGTCGTCCGGGAAACTAAACATCCTGATTACGGGTTCCCAGCCCTCCTGCCTGGCCACGGTGGCGAGGTACATCAGGCCCAGCGGCTCGACGGTCGATTCGTGGGCGGCGAGCAGTATCTTGGGCATCTAGTCCTCCGTAACGACGAGCTTCCTAGCGTCCTGTATCTGCTCCAGCGTGTTGAGGAATGCGTTGCGGGCCTGTTGTCTACGTTCGCCCCACGAGCACGCCTTCGGTGAGGTCTCCGGGATTGGGTAGACTTTGTCCGGTTTCACTATCTCGGTCCACACATTTTCCGGCAGGAACGCCTTGGCCTCGCCCACCTTGGCGAGCATGTCGATCCTGGCCATCCACCCCCGCATTTCCGGCGTGAGCGGCCACAGGCCGAGCATCTTAAACAGCACCTTGTCGTAGGCGTCCTGGAGCTTCTGGATGGCCGGACAGAGTTCCTTCAACGTCGTTGGTATATCGCCCGTCACGCTCTCATGGGCATCGTGGAATAACATCAGCAGCCGCAGGTCCAGGTCCTGTTCGGCGATGAACTCCTGCACCAACAGGTTACAGTAGATGCTGTGTTCCAATACGCTGAACGGCTCCCGCGTCCCGCCATTCCATCGAGGGATCTGCGACAGGTGGTGGATGATGTCACCGTACCGGATGTGGCTAGCGTTTATCCGGTCCGGCTCCAGCGGGAACCTTATGCCAGAATAGATATAGGAGTAGGGATGGTTCATTTCGGACCAGTCTTTGTCGTCCTACCTTCACCGGACCAGAACGACTTACCACCGTTCTGGAAGTACCGGATCTTCTTCAATCGCTTGCGGAGTAGCTGTTGAACGCCAGCGTCCCCGGCATCCCCCCGGATCTTGTCCTTGGCGGCCTCCGACAAGTTCTTGCTCTCGTTGTCCGTGATCAGGATATCCGCCAGCTTGCCTGCCTTGCGCTTGCTAAGCCACAACCACGAGATCACGACGATGGAGACGATCAGGATGGCGCCTGTACCACCACCGATGTTGATCGAACCGACGTTCCACCCGCCTTCGCCCGCCGCCTGGTCGCCCACGGTGGCCTTCGGGGAGATGTCTACATTCGTGGCGAACTCCATCTTCAGGTCCGCTACCAGTTGCGCGTGAACCTCCGGCGACGCGATCGCGGCATCAACCTCCGCCCGGATAGCGTCCTTCGGTATGGCACAGCCGGACAGCAGGATTAGATTAAGGCAAGCAACAGCGACGCGCCGATGCCGATGACCGTTTTCAATACCGACCATAACTTCTTATCCCTTTCCAGTCTGGCGATCTTCTCCTGCACAGCGGCCTGCCTCGCCTGCTCCATGATCTCAATCCGTTGCTCGGGTGTAGCAAGACGCATGATCCGCTCCCAGTACGGATAGGGGTCTTCGCCGACGAGGCCCTTCAGGACCTTCTCCGCCTCGTCTAAGCCCTCGTCTATCGCCAGCTTGATGATAGCCGGGGCGACGGGCCGGAACTCATTATAGATCTCGTTGTCGCCGAGAAGCTGCTCCAGCAGCTTAAGGACAGCCTCCATGACTATCCGCTGCTCGTCCTCCGACACGAAGTCCAAATCGATCAGCTTGCTCATTGGTTTTCTCCCGCAGAGGCGTCTTGCCTGTCTTTGTCACTATAATCTAGGGCGGTCCGGTCGCCAGTGTTCCGATAGTTGGCCACGACTGCTGACGTGGCTACCATGGCCGCCCGTATACCCTGGCCTGTATGGTCATACTTCATAGACTGCGATGCCATCGTACCGATCCTGCCGCCCTCGGCGATCGCGTCCTGGTTCGCCGCGAGGAAAAGGAAGTCCCACTTGAACTGGTCCCGCTGTATCGTGATCATGTCGAACACCTGTTTGCGGTTGTACTCGTAGGATGCGTTCTCCTGCCCGTCGGTAACGATCACGAACAGCACCTTGCCGGGCCTCGCCGCGTCATCCATCGCCGCCAGCCGTTCGCCGGTCTTGACGATTGTCCGGCCCAGCGAGTCGAGCAACGGCGTGCAGGCCCTCGGGATGTACGTGTCCTTCGTTAGCAGCTTCATGTCCTTGACGGGGACGGCCAAGCAGACAACTTCGTACGGCTCGTTGCTGTCGAACTGCACGAGTGTAAAGACGCACTCTCCTTTTTTCACCTTCTGCTGGTCGGCGATGAACTGGTTGAATCCTCCGATCACGTCATCCTTGATCGCTGCCATGCTGCCCGTCCGATCCAGCAGCACTGTTACGTCTGTCAGGTT
>Ga0180007_10005258_pt1 | contig 13229 bp, 14 predicted proteins | sample MM_PC_MetaG_FD_121122 | JGI IMG/M metagenome (GOLD analysis project Ga0180007, IMG submission 121122) | Groundwater microbial communities from the Aspo Hard Rock Laboratory (HRL) deep subsurface site, Sweden - MM_PC_MetaG | ecosystem: Environmental > Aquatic > Deep subsurface > Groundwater... | reverse complement strand
CCCATAGGCTTCATATCCAACTCCATCCCCAACACTTCCCACCTTCAACCAAATCCTACTATGACTATAGAAAGGATTCTGGGGAGGAGTATAGGTCAAGGTCACCTTGTTGATCCAGTTCCCGGAGGGATCGAAAAAGGCGTCCTCGGTCAATGCTATTCCTGTCACCCCAGAGATTTTTGCAAGAGGGTTTGGCAACTTAGATGCATAGTTCTCTTGTTGTTCATATCCTCTATCGTGATAAATCCCAGAATAATAAGCCTCAAGGTCGAACGCTGGCCTGCCGATGTTGTCCTCTCCTTTTGAGATCACCAGAAAATCCTTACCACTCCATGCAGGCGAGGGATGGCTCACAGTAACCCGATCAAGAATATCGAGCGGGGACGAATCGGGGAAACCAGTCAGCTTGCACACATAGTCAGTGTATCTTGCCTTGTCAAACTTGAACCTTGCTCTTCTCCTGGCTACGTCAGATTCCGTGATCCACCAACAGGTCTCCTCATAGATCAGTTCCCCTTTGGCATCGATGTCGGTCTCGTCCTTAACCTCAACCATGTCTTTCTTGAAACTGTCCTGGGAATTGATATAATGTATCCTGACGATATTGGGGCGCCTGGGTTTCGACCATACGAACGAATCCTTCACAATATTGTCTATTGTAAAGTTATGGGAAACGGTCTTGGTCTGGCTTCTTTCCAAAAGTATATTATCCCCTGTCTCCAGGAGCAAGAAATCGCTGTCCTCCTTGGTTAAGAGCATCCCATCATTGTAGCAGTTCTCTGCTGCATCCCAAACAGGCTTGATCTTACCTTGATTCATCACGCACATGCCGTTGAAGGATTTCCAGATCAACTTTTTGGCATCATTAATTGCTATCTGAGTGTCAAAATTATAGTCGAAGGTGTAACGCGGAGATTTGCCATAAAGCTTGATCCTTCTAACTCCCATGTAAGAGGCATTACCGTGGTTGGTAGTAAATATAAAAGAATAGTAACGATAAGGAACTTCACTGGCGACTGTTATTATCTGAGGCTCGGAAGTGTCCGTCGCAGGATGTTCTGTAACAGAACTGGTTGAAAGTGCGATCCCAAACCATCCTGCTGCTCCAACAAATGTTGCGTCCTCAAATGCCCCTCTTATATTGCTCCCCTGCATCTGGATAGTAGCAACGCCAATATCTGTAGTCGTTCCTACAGAGTGATAATTTTCAATAGAAAATTTATTGACAACATAAGTATCCCCCAAATCAATATTGACTCGCTGATTGGAAGGACTTCCTGCAGCAGAAACCCATGCAGCAGAAGCAGCCGTTCCGATTAAAGGAGAATCCTTGTCAAAAGCATAAAACGGTTCATGTTGCCGGTTAGCATAATCCGAGTATCTGCTTGTCGCCCTCACTGTCAAATTGCCAGGACCAGGTGGCCATACAGGTACACTTTCTGAGTTTGGAGGAATATAATCGCAATAGTCCTTTAGAACCTCAAAGGCATCCTGATTTAAATCGCTAGCAGAATATTTCTCATTTTCAATATACCAATCCCATAAAATCTGGGCGGGATTTCTTGTCCACGACTTGACTCCTCCTAAATCCTGACCTATTTCAAGACACCTCCCGAACCTGCCCACGACATTAGCGTTCTGTACCCCTTGGACATCGGATGTACCTTTCTTAAGCTTAAACTCTGTCAGAGTAATCCCTCTGAAATTAGAAACATCAGTAGAAAACAAATTCGAGACACCAGACTGATGTACCGTTGCCCCACTGTGCGACCAAAACTTATGATTGGGATCTGTAAATGTAGACCACTCCGCTCCGTTAATGCAATATGATAAGAACGTAGTTCCTGATTTTCTTGGAACAGTCGTATCGCTTTGACCTTGGCAATGGGCCACGATCATCTTATAATAGTCAGCTTCTTCGGGATCATTAACTCTAACAATATTTCCAGCCAGTCTGAGCTTACCACGTGCTAAAGGAATTGGGGTTCCTCTTTCTACTGTAACTACAGGATACTGTCCTCCATAGGTGCCCGAACCTGTTCCTACCGAAGGCATTTCAGGAGTGTCCGCTGTAAAGACTTTCCAAAGCATTCCTGCCACTGAACCATAGGCAGCTCCTGCCAAGGCTCCAACAGCGGCCCCAAGTAGTGCTCCTGATACAGTCAATCCAATTAAAGGAATGCTTACACTTAAAATTCCAGCACCAACTAATGCAGCACCTGCCACTGCGCCCACGATTGCAGATATGAGTGCATAACACGGTTCGGCATAGACAAAGACCGTCCCGCAAATAATTATTGCCATGAATATAATCTTTGTTATTGCATTATTGGCAAAAAACTTATTCATTTTTATCCAACTCCATTGTCATTGCAATAACACCTTTAATATCCACAAATCCGTATTTTCTTGATAAATCTGGATGATCTGTAAAAAGAATCAGTTTCTTAGCTCCTATTTCCTGACTCCATTCCTTAATCTTCTCAACGGCGAGTCTATTTGCATCCTCAGACTCGACGAAACAAATGTTTGAATATAAGATCATCGCCGAGTCGGATATAGGAGGTGCGATGGAATTGACTGCTACCACATAACCGAGCATTGCTCCGCTTTCGATTTCCCGAACTACCCAAATCCCAATTGCATTCTCTTTTGCGACCATACCTATTAACCACTGAACCCACTCCAATTTAGTGCACGGAAACTGCTTTTCTAACCTATTGTCGGGAATCTTTAATATTGCAACAATATCGTTAGGATTCTCTGTCTTTTCTACTATCATCCCCATCCCTCGGTATTTTGAGAAATATGCATGAATCCCAAAAAGTTTTTTCTATTGTTTCCACTTGGCCCCCAAGGAGAAGTTGACCCACTACCACAAGCCTGCCAATCCTTTGGGCAACCCTTATAAACATTATAGGAGTAGCTGTTGTCGATGGCAAAGGTCATTGGTACATCTAAAACAGCCTTATCCAATGCCGCATTGAAATCAACTATCTTCCGATAGTATGTAACCCCAGCTGTCTTGTCCCAAAATTGAATCTCTCCAAAGTTCCAATAATCATTCACCTGAGTTAGATTAGTGGAGTCCACAATATAGTTTGTCGAGCCGGACTCAACAGTCTTATCAAGCTTACAAAGTGTTACTAAATCTGCAAGACTATCCTGATTGCAAACAGAGTCTCCGAACTTCCTGTTACATGATGGAGAGTATGTCTGGAGCAAGGTCCTTTTTTCCAGAGACTCCCCCATGGTAGCAGGAACCGTTAACCAATATTTGCTGACCTCCTGAACCTCGTCACAATAGCCGTTGAAAAGCTCAACATAATTATCCGCACTACCCAAAGCATTCCTGTAAAGTCTTCTAATGATGATCTGCTTGCCATAAAAGTCCTCAACGTTCAAGTAAGCAGCCATATCCCCAAGTACATTGTCAAACGAGACTGTTATGTTACTTATCTGTCCCTCAAGACTCTGGTTCACACTTCCGAATATTATCGTCTTGGCAGTATATGGATTGCCGTTCCAGGAGATGCTCTTTTTTTCAGCAACATAATAAAGCGTTGCCAAACTCAGATACAACTCAATCACCAAAACGGGCTTCTGGGTCTCGGAGGCTATGATGGTTCTTAATGCTGCTGGTAGATACTTCGGCATCAGGTCACTCTCTCTTCAATAGTCACTTCCACTCTCCAATTGTGGGGAAGGGGATCGAACCTAAATGATCCGGCAATATATCGAACTGTCACATCGGCTCCGTCAGCCGTCCCATCATGATTGGCATCGATATAAGACGGGACACACTTGAGTGCAAAATAATCGTATCCCCCGTAGCAAGAATTATAATGTTGCTGAAGGGTCCAGAACTTTACATCCGTCAAGGCCTCCCACTTTAACTGCCATTGATAGATTGGGGTGGAACCGGACATCAAGGCGTAGTTCTTTTTCTGACTTTCTGCCTGTGTGATGATGGTATGGAACTGCGGCTCAATGGGGACCATCCATGTTGGAGTCACTCCTGAAAGTGCTGTAGCCATTATGTTCTGCTCCTTATGATACCCCTGATCTCCTCATCATTACGATAACTCTGTATGATGGCACCTGGGGCAAGACTGTAGACCATTTTTGAGGCTATACTCTGGAAGACCGCATTCTGGGTCTCAAGATCTTGGAACACTGGGTTCTCCATGTGAATAATAAATGTTGGTTGCCCTCCCTGGGATTTTCCTCTGGGCAGGACTGTCTCACCTCTCTGAAGGATGGCGGGATACTCGTCATTCTGCAGTCCCTTATGGAGTCTTGGGGCATTGGCAAACGTTGACGAGGGGACTGCATATTGGGGAAAGGAGGTCGTTCCGACGATCCCTCCGGAGTGAGGCTTGCCGGGGAAGATCATGCCTAAAAGCCCACTTCCCGCCTTCCCTCCAATTCCAACCGAACCAATAGCAGATGTGATTGACTGCTGGACTTGTATCTTGATCAGGTCCATAATGATGGACCTGGCCATATCTCTAAAGGCTTCTTTTGCACTTTTCGTTCCATCAATCACACTCATAAAAGCGTTGGTGAAGTTGTCCCTGATGCTGTTGGCAACGGTCAAGGTCGTCTCGTACCATCGCTGGGCCTCTGTCTTATATTTGTCACCGAAATCTGTCATGGCAAACTTAACTCCATCCCACGCCTTCTGGGAATTTTGTAGAGTCCAGTCCCTCTCCGCGTCGGACAGTTCCTTGAGGGTTGCTCCTTGCCCCTGCATTTGTTTAAGCTGGTTATCTAGCCAAGCCCTAGTGCTTCGGTTGCCCTCCAACCTTATCTTATCAACCGACTTCTTGTAGTTGTCTTCTATCAGTTTCCTCAGCCCCTCATTCCAACCGAACTTCAGAAGCTCCTGGTTCTTCTCCTCCTCCAAGGCCCACAACTTGTAATCCAGGCCCGACAGGGTTAATTGTTTTGATCTATCAACGGCTTGCTTTTGGAATTGTTCCCTGTCATCCCACATCTTCTGCGCATGATCCCTGATTGCGTCGTCCTCTGCATCAAGGACCTTAGATAGTTTTTGCATTTCCTCCTCTATTGACGAAAAATCAAAACTAGGAGGAACAACCTTCGGCGGGGCAACTGCAGAAGGAGCAGGAGGCTGCCCATAACCCTCTGGCCCCCATAGAAACTGAGGTGCGGTACGTTCTGCATCCATTTTAAGAGTTCCCTTAAATGTCTTTAACCTTGATTCAAGAAAAGCCAATCTTTCTACCAATGCCTGCCCAAACTTTCCTTCTGTCCCTCTCCCGGCTATCGTTCTCTTAATCTCGTCCGCTTCCTTCTGCATATTTTGCATATCTGCCGTAAACACATCGGCAGGATACATATTCTCAAGAGCTGTCCTGATCAGACTCGAATAAGCAAGGACTGCCATAATCCCTAGTTTACCAAACATCGAGTAGGCTATGAGTCCTGCCCCCATGGTCCACTTGTCAATATCTTTTACAAGATCCCAGAAGAACCCCACCGTACTTTTCATCGTACCGAATCCAGACTCGACCTTTCCAGGAAGGTCTTGTTCTATGAACTGCTTATTGACCGCTAACCAAGATTGCATCTCCGCAGATATATTCTTCACCTCTGCAGATATGGTGGGTAAAATAGATCCTCCAAGCTGAATGAAGATGTTTTTTATCAGGTTGTTAAAGGTATCCGAAATCCCTTCCCATGTCTTTTCAAAATGTTCCCAAGCCCTGTCTGCTGCTCCTGCACTGTTGTTCATCGACTCAATTTTACCAGTCAGATTTTCAAAGTTGTTAGCCATCAAGCCCAAGTAACCAATAAGGGCCTCCTTCCTTCCCCCAACAAGTTCAGCCAGTTTGTCGGCAGACCCTCCCGCTGCCTTCTCTATCTCCTTTAAAAATTGGACAAAACCCAATTTCTTCATAGCAGGGCCGATCCCCCCCCATTCCTTGAACAAGGTTATCATCTGTTCCGTAGGCTTTACCAAGGCAACCATCAAAGCTTCTAACTGGGTGGTTGCCTCAGCAGTACTTCCTGCCGTCTGGGTGATTAAAGCCAAACCTCCGGCCATCTCCTGATACTTTAACCCTGCAACACGAGCCAAGTTGGAGATGCTACCCATGAGAGGTACTAACTCCTGGAATGTTGTTTGGCCTTCTTTCTCTATTTGGAAGAGCAAATCAGCGGCATCACTAACACTCTTCAACTCTCCCCCATAACCAGCCATCATCTTGGTCAAGACCTTGATGACGTCAGATTGTCCCATGTGAGCCGCCTTCGCAGCCTTGGATGCAGTGACAACAAGGTCTAATGCTTTCTTAGGATCAGTAACACCTGCGCTGATAGTCTGATAATAGCCTTTAACCAAATCAGTGCTCGACCCCAACTCGGGACCAAGACTCTCTATCTGTTCTCTGATCTGACTAAATGACTGATTGGTAACCTTGGCCATATCTGTAACAGCACTCTGATACTCCGCTGCGGATGAGATCACTTTTTTAACAGTAAAAGCACCGACCAAACCGAGCATCGCCCCCTGTAGGCCGAAGATCGTGCTTTTAAGTCGGTTGAAGGACTGGGAACTGGCGGTGGAAAAACTTCTGACTTCGGCAGCACCCCTCTTCAAGGCCCTATCCAGCCCCGTTATATCACCACCAACTTTTACTTTTATATCTTCTGCCATCTTCCTTATCCTTTAACGGGCATTTCCATTCGGGAATCTTTCACCGCTTGTTCTTCCTTCTGCCACTTAACTCTCCAATACATCCTCAGCTTTTTCTTTTCAATTTTTGACAACTCCAAGAACTCACCATGGCTTCTCCCCAGCAACTCCGAGGCAATCTCCATATCGATGAACAACGGGGTGGTCCTCTCGGGCTTGTCCACCCCCATCAGGATACCAAAAAATCATTCTCTTTATCCTCCTGCCATTGGGTCAACGCCTGGATGTCCTTGACCAACTGGGACAGATGTTCCCCCGTCAGACCCATATTCTTCAGGACCTGGAGTCTCCTGTTGTCATCCGTTATGTCATTCCCCTCCTTATCCCTGATAGGGAGGTCGATCCCCAGCATGACAACCTTGAGCCCAAGGTCCCTCTGATATTTCTCAGTCTCCGAAAGATAGGCTTCATCCGTGAAATCAAAAATAAAGCCCCATTCATTCTTGGTCAGTCGCATCTCCTTACCCATATCACTGTCCTTCTTGATCAGTTCACGCTTTTTCGGAGGTACGGGCTTCTTCTCCCGCTCGAACTCATCGATCATCTCACTCACCCCGCTGGACTTGATAGGGATGGAAATCCTCTTCACCTGTCCCTTGTGAGTGACCTTTAGATAAGAGATCCCTTTGGACTCGAAAATGTTATTCCCTTCAACAAGCTGGTCGAGATCCACCGTCTCGATCAGCTCCTTTTCTCCCGGATCACTTTCCTCTCTCTTGATAATCTCTACCATAATCTTGCTCTCCTTCCTCTTTTAAAACTAGTTTAAAGGCTCCTAATCCCCACGTGGCTGGGTTTTTATCCCCTGCCCCTTATTAGGTTATGGCTGTCCCAGAAGTGAAGGCAGATTTCGTTCCCCCACTCCCATACCAAAGTCCGTTTGCGTCCAAGGTCACCCCGTCCTCCGACTCTGTGATCGTCTGCTGGTCAGGCGGAAAGTAGACCTCCTTCAGCTCATAGACGAAATCCGTTGATCCGTCATACATGATCTGAAGGTTATAAGCCAACTTGGAACTATCCGCAAAAGTCTTGGTGGCGACACTAGCCCCACTTATCGTAAGGCTGGATTTTCCTTTCGCTGTGGTGATTGCAGCTGCCGAACCAACACTTGTCGATCCGCTCAACAATTGGACAAGAGCGTGGGTATAGGTCGCATCGTTGATCAATCCTGAGAACCTTACGGGCAAGGGATTCATAATCCCATCATCCGACCCCTGGCGATAACTCGCGTTCGTATCCATGTTGCCCCGATCCATCACCAGAACTTCCTCTGACTTCCCCCTTCCTGTGGGGAAGCTCAGATCTGCCTTAGTGAAGAGAACGATAAGATAGTGTGGGGCAGCTCCTCCTTCATACAATCTTAATTCTCCATCCTTTGATTTAAAGATCATGACTAAATTCCTCCTTTATGCTGTCAATATATCCTTCCCTGTTGTAAAGGTTGTAACTGTCCCTCCACTTCCATACCACATGCCATTCATATCAAGTGTCAATCCATCTTCCGATTCTGTAATGGTTTGTTGGTCGGGAGGAAAGTAGACTTCTTTCAACTGATAGATGAAATCTGTCGTTCCATCGTATTTCACTTCTACATTGTAACACGTCTTTGAACTGTCTGCAAACGCCTTGGTAGTTACCGCCACTCCTGCAACGTTCAGGGCGGAATCCCCCTTGGTAGACTGGACAGTCATCGCTTCCGTTGATGTGCTTAAAGTAGTGACTCCACTCAGCATGGCCACCAAGGTGTGGGAATAAACAGCGTCGTTGATCAGTCCAGAGAATCTAATAGGCAAGGGACTAACGATCGGTTCGTCTGATCCTTGATGGTACGAGGCATTGGTATCCATATTGCCCCGATCCATAGTCAAGATCTCTTCAGGCTTTCCCCTATTCAAAGGAAAGTTCAGATCAGCCTTTGTGAAGAGAATCTCTAGATAATACGGAGTCGGGTGACTATCATATATTCTCAGTTCTCCATTTTTTGAAGTGAATATCATCTTCCTAGTCCTCCTTTACCACTTCATTAATACTCATAATCGTGGTCTTTTTTTTCTTCTCGTCCTCGGTCAGGTCCCTGGACGCCAAGTCCTCAGCAATCCTCTCACTCCTCCTGGTGCTAAGACCAGCATCCAGAAGTGCATTCTTGATTTTTTCCTTACTTAACTTCATCTTCTTTCCTCCTTACCAAGATTCTTGCCAGGCAATTCCAACGGTAAATGTGAACTGCAAAAAACTGGGGTCGGGAATCGTCCTGTCTGTTATGACGTCTCTTACCTCCATTTTCTGGAGCGAGGTCGTCCAATCATTATTGCTAAAATCATAAAGATCTATCTGGGTTCCTATCTTGAAATAGTCGGCCACAATGTCTCTGATCTCATAATGCCTATTGGTCTTCGTCGTCTTGTCTGGGTTCACGAATATGTTAAAGTTCAGGACAATCTCAGTGGTCTGTCCTGTGGTCGTGCTTGAGACCTGTCGATGATAGTCCCTTTCTCCCGGGCCCAAGATCCTTTCCTCAATCCACTCGGACCGTCCTGTCCCCTCAAACGGAAAGCCCTCAAAATCCACGACCAGACCCTCTGTAGTTACAAGATTGTCCTTGATATACTTTTCAAGACTCGCCTTTACGTTTTGGAATTTTCCATTAGCATTCAAAGCCATTTACTCATCCTCAATAGCGAAAACTTTTCCAATCCTTCTGCAATTCCTTGCTCATTTTCTGTGGCAATTCCGCCTTCCTCATTTGCCTTATACTCAGACGAACAACTCCATAGGGTGCCTGTTGGGAATGTCCGTACTCCAGAAAAATCATGTACTCGACACCGTTGACCAGCTCCACCCACTTGTTCATCCCAAAACCCTTGGTATTATCTATGAACTTGCCTTTTGATCTCCCAATCTCGACTTCCTTCGGATCAACTTTTGCATTTGAAGGATAAGCAATAGCCTCACCATCGCTCCCCGATCCCTCAAAAGCGGCATACCACCCTGCCCTGGCCCTTCCGTGCAGTACTGGCATCTGGGTTATGATCTTGGCCAACAGATCGAAGGCAAACTTCTTAATGACCCTCTCGGTTGTCACATTGGTCTTCCTATTGAAGTCCCTTATGTGTTGGTTGAAAACTTTTGTTTCTACGGAAAGAGAAAAATTCATCAGACAACACTCCCATAAGCCACATAGGCAATTCCCAAAGGATCCAAGGTTATCTTCTTCAGGGCATAAGTTGATCCGCTTTCAACAATAACATCGCTCTTAGGACTCACCATATTGGAAACAGAACTCTGCATAAAAACGAACTTGGTGTCTCCAATCTCGACACCCCCTCCTGTCTTCTGGACATCATCCCTAGTCACCAAACCCTTAATGGCACTCACCCCTGACCAATCAGTATAAGGGCTTCCATACATCTGCTCCTGCGGCAGATAATAATCCAGTCCCGTATACTGGCGATACTTCAAAGTAGTATTAATGGATGTATCAATAATTATTGAATTAACATCCGCCTTGATCTGTGCCAACTCTGATGTAGATAAAAGGGCCATCTATTCCACCTTTATCGGGACTTTTCCCCACATGACCCCGCTGGTATTGCTGGTATCGTAGATGATCACCTTTGAGTCATAAATACCAGCCGTTAACCCTGCCGTGCCGAACTTCAAGACCAACTGTCCTGTGGTAGAAGTGACCCCGCTGAAAAACCAAGGGGATGCTCCTGAGTTCAGAGTCACTCCACTCCCAAAAGTAACCTCGGCATGGGTAACACCAGAGAGGTCGTGGGCCGACCCATCGGACTTCAACAGCAGATCAATGCTATTATTCCTGCCCCTGTAGATGATTTCCCTGTCCATCTCTTCTCCCTTATTTCAGGCAGATGTCCAATGCCCCAGCAGCAAACCTTGCAGTGTCTCCACTCTCTACTAGCTTAGATGCGGTCAATTGTCCTGAACAAAGCACAGAGGCCCCTGCTGTTCCACCCGAGAAAATGGCAAAGTGGGTCATCGTCCCCCAAACATTTCCTGCCGTAGGAAATGTTATGATTACCGCGTTATCAATAGTCACTCCTGTAGCATCGGCAACTTGCCAGGACGTCCCTGTAGTATGCGTTGTTCTTACTCTCGCATATAAACTCCCTGCTTGAGCAGGTTCACTCAACCCACTAGCATCATCCAAAGGGTCCTGTGAAGATAACCCAACAAACATAAAGCATGTGGCGCATTTTAAAATACTGAACCTATGTTTTAAAATCTGGTTTTCTAAACTATCACTAAATCCTACCATTTTCGTTCCCTCCTAATTATTCTGAATTTCCCTTACCATTGTTTGGGAAGTTAAGGCTCTCCTGACGGTTTCAAAAGCAAACTCCCTGAGTACTGTCTGGCTTTCTATCGTTGGGTCAATGATTGAAAAATTTGGAATCCCCAATGCTGCAAAAAAATCTATCCTTGACATCGCCCTACCATTCAATCCCCACGCCCCAGTTAAGCTAACATTAGCGGCAAGGGTGTTGGCGATAGCAGCAGCTATCATATCAATCGAATCATTGTTTAAAGTTGGTCTGGTAAAGACCTTAGAGAATATATTTGAAATCAGCTCATGTGTCGTCCCAAGTCCTGTTGTCAGATTGGAGAGAGACCAGGTCTGGGCAATAACTGTCCCCAGAATCTCCCACAACACCGACAGCAATGGCGAAGCGACAGTCTTGCTGCTATCTGCACCCGCCAAGGAAAAGATCCTTGAAATATCAGACAAGGTTTGAGTCTTCTCGATCGTTCCAGCAGACAGTCCCCTCACAGGTGCCAAGATGGAACTCGACAAAGTCTTACTAGATAACAGGACTATCAGTTCCTGAATCCTTGCGAGATCAGAGTATGTCGCTGTCTTCTCCGAACTCCTACTAAGGATCTCTAGTATCTGGGTCAAAGTGGTGGAAGACTGGGTTCGGGAGGCAACAGGACTTGCCAGCCCTAATATCCTTATTATGTCAGAACTTGCCAACGACTTACTCGCAACCGCAGCGATAAATTCCTGGATCCCTGTTTTCAGTTCACTCGCCGACAAAGTCTTGCTTATCGAGCCTGACAAGGCATCTAAAATCCTAGTCAAAATAAGAGAAGATTGGGTTCTTGAGATCCCTGTCCCGATTGATTCCAGTATTCGGGACAAGGAAATCGAAGATTGAGTTCTTGAGATACCTGTCCCGATTGATTCCAGTATCTGGGACAAAGAGACTGAAGATTGTGTCCTTGAGATACCTGGTCCGGCATACTCCAAGATTCTACTCAACAAACTATAATTGACTGTCTTACTACTTATCCCAGACACAGTCTCTAATATCTGGGTTAAGGTAGTCGATGACAAGGTCTTGGACCATTCTGTTGCTACAAGCTCGTGTGTCGTTCCCCCTGCCGCAGGAGTGTAATTTATAAACGCAGATATACGCCGGGGAGTCCCAACCACATCAGTTGCTACCGGCCATGGATCAGATGGATCAGGAAAAACAGATGTGTCTTTCCTCCAAACACTATATCCAGCCGTTCCATCATAGTAGTAATGTGTACTTGATATTTCGCTTGATTGACCTCCATAAATCCTTGCTCCATTGGGTAAGTCACCGGCCATAGTCATCAAGGGTACACCAGTAATTAATCCATCGTCAGTTGTCCATCCTGGATTCCACTGTGCATCGAATAGAACATCTGAATGTGCAATCAGTGCTCCTGGTTCACCACCACCAGTATCTGCGTAAACTGTACCAACGGATTCCCTGTCATTTTGGTTTGAAACAGAGGTATAATAGACAAGGCTGTCCAGGGTGCCGGCCTCCGGCATATTCCCCAAATCACCTACTTGCTCGTAAGCCCCACCATTTGAAGCTCCAACAGATTCAAACCCAAGGGTATCTCCAGCCCCCATACAAACAATCGGAAATACCATGTCAGAGACATCCGGAAGTCCAATTATTAGATTCCCGTCTTTTATCTGTAAAGGTTCACACCATTTCTTCTTGCCATCTGCTCCGGTTACTTCCCATCGGTAGATATGACAAAATTTGCCTGTGTAATACTGATTATTACATTTGTTGAAATAGACAGCATACGACCCAACCACATTATCAGGTCTATGGCAGCCTTCCTCAATCTCATCTTGAGCCAACTCACCTTGATACGAATATCCAAGGTTTCCGCTGTCCTTGAGTTCAAGAACGATTTTTCCACCAACAGGAAGATCTTTCAAAGCATCGTATGTCAATGAACATTCAAGAACTCTAGGCCCTAAAGTCCACGATTTCCAAGTGATACCACCGACCTTCAGGGAAATCGTATCATTGATAAAGAATTCTTTCTCTGAAACAACCGACATGGCCTTATGGTTCAAGTTTATCCAGGCTTCATCGAACCACTTGGAAGCATTGACGTTAGGAACAAATTTATCCAGATTGCTGCCAACCTTAACCAAAGCCTCAGCCTTGCCGCCTCCATTACCAAGGATAACTTCGTATAAAGT
>Ga0180007_10005257_pt1 | contig 13233 bp, 10 predicted proteins | sample MM_PC_MetaG_FD_121122 | JGI IMG/M metagenome (GOLD analysis project Ga0180007, IMG submission 121122) | Groundwater microbial communities from the Aspo Hard Rock Laboratory (HRL) deep subsurface site, Sweden - MM_PC_MetaG | ecosystem: Environmental > Aquatic > Deep subsurface > Groundwater... | reverse complement strand
TTCCTGAAACCAGTGGGCAGGCCATGCTGGTACCACCTGCATGCTTGTAATCATTATCAAAAAACGTTGAATATATACCATTGCCATATGCCGAAATATCAATCCAGGTACCATAATTTGAATAGGGAGCCTTTGTATTATCTGACTTTAGTGATGCTACTGATATAACATTATCATAGCCTGCTGGGTAGAATACCGTATCCAAACCACTATTACCTGCTGCTGCAACAATAATCTTTCCTGCATCCCATGCTTTTTGGATTGCTGAATCAAATGTTGATGATTTGTAGGGCGAACCTAAGGACATGCTGATGATACGGGCTTTTGGTTTATAATCCCTAACAAAGTTTATAGCCTTTATTATTGCTGATGAGGATGCTCCACCATCAGCATCAGGCGGAAAAACACGCAGCGGTAGAATTTTGCTATCATGTGCGATTCCGCACGCACCCTTATCATTCCATGCCATTTCAGCTATGATACCCGAAACATGGGTGCCATGACCAAGATTTTCGTCTGTCCAACCATTATAATTATTGTCTATTCCATCACCGGGAGTCTCTCCTCCTTTATTAAACTCATTGCAATATTCTTTTCCCCATGTATCTTTATTACAATAAACAAACGCCTTGCCTTCTACAACATTGCTAAAAAGATCTGGATGATCTCTATCGGCACCTGTGTCTATCACTGCTACCCAAATATCTTCAGAACCTGTTGCAATATCCCATGCTTCAGGCGCGTTTATTAGAGGGAATTCATATTTTTCATTATAAAAAGGATCATCAGGAATAGATGTCAAGTAATAAATATAATTTGGTTCAGCTATTTCAATTCTGCGATCATCGGACAGATCATACCACAATGTCTCAAAATCTGTGCCAGAATTAAAACGTACCCTAAACACAGGATTCTTGGGGTCTATGCGTTCAATTACTTGGAAACCGTATTCTATACCCAAAACAGAAATCTCTTCCCAAGACCTGCCTTTACTTGAAGTGATCAGAAGCTCATCAGTGGCTGCGGTAATTGTTTCACCAGACCAGGGATCTATATATTTACTTTCACCTAGACTAGCTATGGGTTCTGTTGGCCAATCTGTAATTTGAAACTCCTTGATATTTATTACTTTTGCCTGACTTATCTTATCCAGCCAATCTTTCACTTCTTTTGAAGTGAATATTCCAATTAACAATAAAACTGCCATTGCAACTAATACAGCAGTTTTAATTTGGATACCTAAAATAGTATTTCTTTTACTTTTTTTATTTTTCATTTATGTTTTTCAACTTTATTATTATATCAAATAAATACTAATAAGTCAATAGTAGTAAAAATTTTGACTAGATATGACATTCTCCACCCAAGGGCCTCCGGCTCAGAGAGCCTCCCTCCAGGGCAGAGCCCTTCCCTTCTGGGGCGGAGCCTGGCTCGGCGAGAGCCAACCAAAGATTATTAGCTTCTGTTGTAAGATAAGAGTATGGATTTTATATCAGGAGCTAGTTTAATTGGGCTTATAAAAACTGCTGGTTATTTAGGTTTATTTGGAATAGTGTTTGCGGAATCAGGCCTATTTTTTGGTTTCTTCTTACCGGGTGATAGTTTATTATTTACAGCAGGTTTGTTGGCCTCCCAAGGATATCTTAATGTCGCCTTTATATTGGTGGGAGTATTTGTATCGGCGGTATTGGGAGATAATGTCGGTTATGCTTTTGGTAGAAATGTAGGACCAAAAATATTTAATCGTGAAAATTCATTGTTTTTTCATAAAAATAATCTCATTAAGGCAGAAAATTTTTACAAACAGCATGGTCCGATTACAATTGTGTTGGCTCGGTTTATACCTTTTATTCGGACCTTTGCTCCAATTGTAGCTGGAGTAGGGAGAATGCATTACAAAACTTTTATGCTTTACAATATCGCCGGAGGTTTTTTATGGTCAACAGGTCTAATTTTGTCTGGGTATTATTTAACTAAAATTATTCCTGATATCGAACAGTACATTTCTCATATAATTGTTCTAATCATTTTTATTTCCATTATCCCAATAGTAATAACTTGGATAATAAAAAGAAAAAAATAGAATTTTACAAATACTATTAATATGCTGGATGTAAAATTATTTTATGATTGATTGGAAATGGGTAGGAATTATCGTAGGAACAGTAACAGTAGTAGCTACATTAGTTTTGGGAGTTAATACTTATAAAAACAATAAAAATAATAGAAAAATTAATAACGAAATTGAATTAAATAGAACTATAGATAATAATTTAAATAATCATATAGATATCAATCCCATTATTCCAACTAAATCAAAACCGACAACCCCCAGTAATCAAACAACCAATCAAACCCCAGGACAGCAAGGTCCTAGTATCCCAGCACCAGAAAATACACCCTGGGGGCAAGGGCCAAGCCAATAATTTTAAGCTATTGACTTTTGGGGCGGTTAGGATAATATAAGTCGGATTGCGGGTTTCTTGTGTGTGAGTTCTCTGGGCAGAAGCAATTTGCCTATACCCGAGGATAAAACCTAAGAAAAAAGATCGTCCGCGGGTATATATTAAGTATTTTTGAGGTAAATATGGGTAAGAAATTGTTTGTGGGAGGACTCCCTTGGGCCATGACCAACGAAGACTTAGGTAAGTTGTTTGTTGATGCTGGCACAGTTGAATCCGCCACTATTATTACTGATAAGATGTCTGGCAAATCCAAAGGTTTTGGGTTTGTGGAGATGTCTACTGAAGACGAAGCTCAGGCTGCCGTCTCTTCAATGAATGGCACCGAAATAGAGGGTCGCAGTATTACCGTTAGTGAAGCTCGGCCAATGACAGATCGTCCAGCCGGCGGCAACCGACGGTTCTAATTCAACTTAGAATTTAGAAATTAAGAACGGCTCATTTCCGCCAGCTGGCGGAGAGCCGTTCTTAATATATAAAAAATCCAGATGTAGACAATCGGTAATTTGTTTGTTAACATTACAGGCGACGACGCGGGGTAGAGCAGTGGTAGCTCGCCAGGCTCATAACCTGGAGGTCGTTGGTTCGAATCCAACCCCCGCTACCAACCTTCGCTTTTTGCAGAGTTGCAACTGGCTGTGCCGTTAGTTTTTATATAAGAAGAAAAAACCCATCGCTTTTCAGCGATGGGCCAATGTGTGTACATGTGGTATTATCCGGGACACCCCAGACTTTTGGTTAGTTCGAGATCATTGCCCCACATACACACTTTTTTCACATTTCACCAGATGTTACTTTCTCTGAAATGATTGATTACATTATTTTATAAAACTCCCAGTCGGTTAATTAATAATGGGCGTTATATTTAGCCACAGCACCATACGATGCGTGGCTCATCCCAGTACTATTCTGCACGGGATAAAAAATCCCGTGCCGTATGGCACTGGGATGGTGGGCCAGGTAGGGATCGAACCTACGACCAACCCCTTATGAGGGGGCTGCTCTACCGCTGAGCTACTGGCCCCGTTAGAAGTATTACTACTTTAACGATGGAAAAGGCTAACTTGTTAATGCTTTTATATTTTTGGACCACACCTTAAATAGAAGTTAACTTCTAACGGGGCTGGCCCTCGAACATTTAAATTATACTATCCAAAGATATATTCCCACCATTTTTGTGGATTATTAAGATGAATTGAATTTTCTGGACTCGATTCTGTTTGAGTAGTACCAGGTTCAACATGTATGAAATTATCCTGAGGAATGGCAACTACATTTTCGTCTGGTTTTTTATAACCCAATTTTCGTCGAGCTTCTTTTTCTCGGAAAGATTCGGTTTTAAGGTATGCAATAAGATTTTTTAATTGAATATTTTCTTTATTAAGCTGAATAATATCTATTTTTAATTTAATGATGTCTTGATTAATCTGATAATTTTGCCATAAGGCCTCTCCTGTGGCCACAAACATATAGACAAATATAATAGTAGTAATCACTACGCTAGCGCGGACTTTGGGTTTATATCGGTTGATAAATTTTATAATAGGATTAACTTTCCACATAGTTTTTAAATCACACCTATCGAACGTGATCTTTCCAATCGGTATCTGTTCTAAAACAAGTATTAATTATTTTGGTGGCAGGGGTGAGATTCGAACTCACGACCAATGGCTTATGAGTCCACTGCTCTACCACTGAGCTACCCTGCCATACTATATATTGATGAACCACTGCGCGTCCTCCATAGTGCTATCTATATCGGGAGAGGATAATTTCCTGTTCCCGATGAGATTAAGCGAAGGAGGAAGCTACCCTGCCAAAGTACTCCTATATCGTAACTTAATTTAGATTAGGGAAAAAGCCCAAAATTGTAAACCCCGTTATAATAAAGATATGGAACTAACAGAAAAGTTAATTTCACAGTTGGATAGCCAATATTTTCCGCCCCGCGGGGCTAAGTTGATAGTGGGGGTGTCGGGGGGAGTGGATTCGGTGGTTTTGTTACATATTTTAGTGTTATTAGCGAACCAATGGGATTGGGACATTTTAGTGGCTCATTTTAATCATCAATTAAGAAAATCAGCTGACCAGGATGCTAAATTAGTGAAAAATTTGGCTAAAAATTGGGGTTTAAAATTTATTCAGGAGTCAAAAGATGTTAATAGTTTATCTAAAACAAAAAAACTAACCTTGGAAGAAGCTGGTAGAATGGCCAGATACGATTGGTTACAAAAAATGGCTTATCGTTATCGAGGGATAATCGTAATCGCTCACACGGCTGATGATCAAGTAGAGACAATTGTGATGAATTGGTTAAGAGGCGGATTAGTACGTGCCTTAACGGGTATGAAAATTAAAAAGGCAAATATCTGGCGACCATTTTTATCCATTACCAAAATAGAAATTAATAAATTTGCTCAACATTATCATTTATTATTTTGTGAAGATGTTAGTAATCAAGATATAATCTATACTCGTAATTTAATTAGACATAAAATTTTACCAGTTTTAGAAAAAGTTAATCCGGGAGTTCGTGAAGTAATTTTGCGAACCTCGGCAAGTTTTTCCGAATTAAATGACTGGATAGAAGGAGTGACTAAAGATAGTTTTAAAAAAACAGTTCTATCTCAACGAAAAGATATAATTAATTTTAATGAAAAAAAGTTTATGCAGTTGTCAATTTTTTTACAGAATGAATTATTGTTGTTAGCTGTACAGCAATTAAAGGGAGATAGACAAGATTTTAGCAAGGTACATTTACAAGAGATACATAAAGTGATTTCAAGCCCCCAGAAAATCAGCTGGAAGCAGTTACCCGGAAAATTGTTCATAGGTAAAGGGTATGGTAAAATTAGTGTTAGTCATTATCGACCTAAGTTTGTTAATCAATGAAATTCACTATTGGTAAATTAATTAGCTATGCCATCTTAGCTATCTTAGCGGGTAGTTTACTGTATAGCATTTTTGGTATCAATGCAGGTGATGTAAAAGAAATTCCCATAAGCCAGGTAGTAGATGACGTCGCTACGGGGAAAATAGAAAAAATTGTAGTTAAGGGTGATACTTTAATTATTTTTGATCGTGATGGCAATGAATATAAGTCACGCAAAGAAGCTAGTACTTCTTTGTTTGATGCCGGTATTGATCCACAGACAGTAACAATTCAAATCCAGGATGTTACAAGTTCCGAAATCTGGATTAATATTCTTTCTTCTCTTTTTCCGTTTATTTTGATTTTTGGTTTTTTGTGGTTTATGTTACGTCAAGCTCAAGGGGCTAATAATCAAGCCCTTTCGTTTGGTCGTAGTAAGGCTCGCCTAATTCCTTTAATGGGTAAAAATAAGATAACTTTTAATGATGTAGCTGGAGCTCACGAAGCCAAACAAGAACTAATGGAAGAAGTCGAGTTTCTTAAATATCCTAGTAAATTTTTAAGTATTGGCGCAAGAATTCCTAAAGGGTTGCTATTAATGGGTGCTCCTGGTACTGGCAAAACATTATTAGCTAAAGCGGTGGCTGGAGAAGCAGGCGTTCCATTTTTTCATATCTCTGGATCAGAGTTTGTGGAGATGTTTGTTGGGGTAGGGGCCTCTCGGGTACGCGATTTATTTACAAAAGCTAAACGTAATGCTCCAGCAATTGTCTTTATTGATGAAATTGATGCTGTTGGTCGACAACGAGGAACAGGATTAGGTGGTTCTCATGATGAACGGGAACAAACCTTAAATCAAATTTTAGTGGAAATGGATGGTTTTGAAACTGACACAAATGTAATTGTTATTGCTGCGACCAATCGGCCGGATGTATTAGACCCCGCTTTGTTACGTCCGGGTAGATTTGATCGGCGGGTTGTTTTAGAGCGTCCTGATGTCAAAGATCGATTAGCAATTTTACAGGTACACGCTAAAAATAAACCATTAAATGACGATGTAAGTTTAGATAAATTGGCCAGTCAAACTCCTGGGTTTACTGGCGCTGATTTGCAAAATTTAGTTAACGAAGCGGCTATTTCAGCAGCTCGTCATAATCGTAAACGGATTAACCAGACAGATTTTGAAGAAGCATTAGAAAAAGTTATTTTAGGCCCAGAACGACACAATAAAATTCTAACCGAAGAAGAAAAAAAAATTACTGCTTTTCATGAAGCTGGACATGCTATCGTGTCACATATCTTACCTTTTGGTGATCCAGTACATAAAATATCAGTAGTTTCTCGGGGGGTGGCATTAGGTTATACTTGGAATATGCCGGTTACTGATAAGTATCTTCATTCCAAGGATCAGTTTATTGATGAGTTAGCCGTAATGATGGGCGGTCGTGTAGCTGAACAAATAATTTTTAAACAAATAACTACTGGAGCTGCCAATGATTTGCAAAGAGCAACAGAATTAGCGCGACAAATGGTTTTGAAATTTGGTATGAGTGATAAATTAGGTCCAGTAGTATTTGGTAATAAAGATGAATTAGTGTTTTTGGGGCGAGAAATTCATGAACAAAAAAATTATAGCGAAAAAATAGCCGCCACTATTGATGAAGAGGTGACTTCTTTGATTAAAGAAGCCGAAAACAAGGCTGAAAGTGTACTTAAAAAATGTCACCGAGAGTTAGTTACTATCGCGGAACGGCTCATTAAAGAAGAGGTGATAGATCGAGAAGATTTTGAGGCCTTCTTTCCAGAGATAATTCCGAAACCAGAAAAGTAAACCATGATTTATAAAATCATGCACCGAAAATCAAGTGTTTGGGAAGCTACCGTAGTATTAGCAGTAGCTTCTTTAGTTAGTCGGCTATTTGGTTTATTGCGAGATCGTAGTTTGGCAGCTCATTTTGGTGCTGGTGATGTTTTGGATGCTTATTTTGCTGCCTTTAAAATTCCAGATCTTATTTTTAACTTATTACTATTAGGAGCATTGTCCTCTGCTTTCATTCCCATTTTTACTGAATATATGCAAAAAAATGGCAAGGATGAGGCTTGGAGTTTTGTTAATACTCTAATTAATATTGGCATCACAATTTTAACAACTACCCTCCTATTAATTGCGATTTTTGCTCCAATATTATCACACATCATAACACCGGGATTTGATGATGCTAAACGAGAAATGACAGTTAATCTAATGCGAATAATGTTACTATCACCATTGTTTTTTGGTTTTAGTAATTTAGCTGGAGGGATATTAAATTCCTTTAAAAACTTCGTTGTTTATGCTATCGCTCCTATTCTATATAACATGGGTATTATTGGCGGTGTTATATGGTTAGTTCCGCGTTTTGGCTATATGGGTTTGGCCTATGGTGTAGTATTAGGAGCTTTTTTACATATGATAATTCAGTTACCGAGTGTATTTGCTCTCGGATATAAATACCGTATACATATAAATTTTCATCATCCAGCGTTACGGAAGATGGCTGTTTTAATGATTCCGCGAGTATTCGGTATTGCTGCGCAACAAATTTCTGTTTTGGTAAACACTGTGATCGCTTCTACTTTAGCCGTTGGTAGTATTACGGTACTAAATCTAGGCGACAACTTAGCAAGTTTACCCATTAGTATGTTTGGTGTATCTTTTGCTGTGGCAGTATTTCCGACTTTGACAGAAAAATACACTTTACAGAAAATCGGTGAATTTAAGAAAGACGTACTAAGAACTTTACGTCAAATTCTCTTTTTTATTCTGCCAACAATGATGTTGTATTGGTTGCTAAGAGCACAGATTGTCCGATTAATTTTAGGAGCTGGTCAATTTGGATGGGAAGATACTCGTTTTACTGTGTCGGTAGTGGCATTTCTAGTGTTTGGTATGTGGGCGCAAGCAATTATTCCACTTTTAGCACGTTCGTTCTATGCCCTGCAAGACACTAAGACCCCGTTTCTTACAAGTTTAGCTGCATTGATAACTAATATTGTTGGAGCTCTAATTTTAATTAAATATTATCGAGTAGTTGGATTAGCAATGGCAATTTCTATTTCTGCTATGGTTAACGCAATCATTCTATTTATTATTTTACAGAAACGACTTGGTCGATTACCGTTAAATAGTTTAGCCAAGATGATTAGCCAAATTATAACAGGAAGTTTAGCAATGGGATTAATGGGTTATGGTGCGTTGCATGCCATGAGTTGGATTTTAAATACTCGCACCTTTGTTGGTTTATTAGTTCAAACTGTCGTGGCTCTGGTGGTGGCTGTGTTAGCATATTTAGTAACTATGAGGCTATTTAAATTACCAGAAGTTAATTTAATTATTCGTCCATTAAGTAAGTTACTTAAAAAATCGACTCAAATAACTGGCCAATAAAAAACACCCGAACGGCGCTTCTAAAAAGGTTGCCTGCGGGCCTCATAATCCAAGGTGTTTCCCTTGAGATAACCTTAGAGCGAAGCCCACAGGTCAAGTGTATTATAAGATATTTTCTGGTTTAGGTCAAGGTTTTTTGGTTTACAGATCTGTCACGGATTGATATAATGCCTTTAGTAGCTTGATATTTTAGAGGAGGTGAGATGGATGCCAACCCAGCTAGACATGAAATGTCCTACCAAGGGGTGTGGTTTACCATTGCGCATTGTTGCTGCTGATGATAAGTCGGTGACATGTGAGTGTGCCAATGGGCACAGGAAACAATACACAAGGCGGTATTTTAAACGTTTTTCGTCTCCGGAAAATATCCGGGGGGATTTACCGCAAGAATGTCCCCGATGTTACAAACCCATCCGGGAACGTGGTCGTACGGTGCAGAATGATGCCAAGAAGCTTGGCAAAATCAGTTGCAGTAATTGTCAAACAACTCTTCTTTACGATGCCAATACTAACAAGTGGATTCCGGATGATTATTAACTGATATTAGAGTGTGTCATAATAAAATCTACTACTTGTTAGTAGTGTTAGTAAGGTGGCCTTTATTGGGCCCCTTTTTCTTTATTAGTACAATAAGAATATGGCGGTCCAAGATAAAATAAGAAATTTTTGTATCATAGCTCATATTGATCATGGTAAATCCACTTTGGCGGATCGGTTTTTAGAAATTACGGGAACGATAGAGAAGCGGAAGATGAAAGAACAACTTTTAGATACGATGGATTTAGAGCGAGAAAGGGGCATTACTATTAAATTACAACCAGTTAAGATGCAATACAAAGGATATACTCTAAATCTAATTGATACTCCGGGACATGTAGATTTTAGTTATGAAGTATCTCGATCGCTTGCGGCCGTAGAGGGAGCAATTTTATTAGTAGATGCTAGTCAGGGGGTAGAAGCACAAACTTTGGCTAACTTGCATTTAGCCCAAGAACTAAATTTACGTATTATCCCAGCGGTTAATAAAATTGATTTGCCGGGAGCCAATATAGAATCAGCCAAACAAGAATTAGCCAGTATTTTAGATATATCTGTGGAAGAAATAGTAGAGGTCTCTGGTAAAACTGGAGTAGGGGTGGAACAATTATTGGATAGAGTGGTTAGTGAAGTATCGTCTCCAATTGGACAGGAATTATCTCCTTTGCGAGCATTAGTGTTTGATTCTGTATTTGATAAATATCGGGGGGCGGTTGCTTACATAAGGATAGTGGACGGTAAAATACAGGCAGGAGATCATATTTCTTTATTTGCTACAGGGACAGCAGCAGAAGTATTAGAGGTAGGTATTTTTACTCCTCAACTTAAAAAATCTACAGTATTAGAATCTGGGAACATTGGTTATGTAGTAACTGGTTTGCGCGATGTAAGCAAAGTACAAGTGGGGGACACCCTGACAGTTTCTAGTAACATAGAAAATAACACAGTAAAACCGTTGATAGGTTATAAAAAGGTTGTACCATTTGTTTATGCGGGAATTTTTACTATTAATAATGCTGATTATCCCAAATTGCGAGACGCCTTAGAAAAATTAAGATTAAGTGATGCTGCTTTAATTTACGAGCCAGAAAATTCACCAGCTTTAGGATTTGGCTTTCGATGTGGTTTCTTGGGCCTATTACACTTAGATATTGTCCAAGAAAGATTAGAGCGCGAATTTGATCTGGAATTAGTTGCCACTACGCCGAGTGTAAATTATGAAATAATTCTAACGAATGGGAAAAAACAAATCATCACTAATCCAACTGAATTACCGGATTCGTATCAACTAAAATCGATTGCCGAACCGTGGATTCGTTTAGAAGTTTTAACTCCTAACCAATTTATGGGAGGGATTATTCAGTTACTGCAGGATCGGCGGGGAGATCAACAAGATATTAAACATTTTGATGGTGGGAAGGTGATGCTTATTTACGAAATACCTTTAAGTAGTATTGTAATGGATTTTTACGATGCCCTAAAAAGTTTATCATCGGGATATGCTTCAATGAACTACGAATTTTTAGGATTTCGAGAAGCTGATCTAATACGTTTAGATATTTTAGTTAGTGGAAAACCAGTGGATGTATTATCAGTAATTATTCATCGTTCACTTTCGGCAAGTATGGGGAAGAAACTGGTAGAGAAATTAAAAAAGCTTATTCCTAGACAAAATTTTGAAGTAACTTTGCAGGCAGCCATTGGGGGAAAGATCATTGCCAGGGAAGATATTCCGGCTTTGCGTAAAGATGTGTTAGCAAAATTGTATGGTGGGGATAGGACTCGCAAAGATAAACTTCTAGAGAAACAGAAAGCTGGCAAAAAACGAATGAAAAAAGTGGGTCAGGTAGATATCCCCCAAGAAGCTTTCTTAAAATTACTTTCATAGTGTCTAAATTAGACCGGTAAGCAATAAAATTTCAACGGCTCAACGAGGATTGTCGTTGAGCCGTTGAAGAGTTTGACTAGAAATACCACTATTTTTTATAAGAAGTTATGAAAGGAAATAACTTGACTGGAAGCTAATTTTTGGTATAGTACAAGCAGTTAGTTGTAGGTATTTTAACTACTAATACTCTTTGAAAATTAAGCTGGCGAGCAAAAAACGCGGAGGTGGAATAATGTTAAATGATCCAGATGGAATAGAAAGGATGGTCTGGATGATCTTTGGGGTTGGTTTGGTAGTCATGGCTATTATTGGTCGCATGGATAATTGTAGTAGCAGAAAAAACAGGCAAACAGATCGTACCCGATTCATATTGTCTGTAAGTGGGTTGGTTATTATGGTTGTCTGGATTATTTTGGCTAATATTACACCGCTGATCTGGTGGAAATATTACCTAAGATATTGTTATTTGGGTGTATTTCCAATCATTACTTTAAGCATATATCTTATGGAGACCATAGCGGCGTGGTATCGATGGGATTACGCGGTAGTAGTATTTATTGTCGTACTCTTTATCGCTATTAGTTTATGGGGGTGTCTAATATACCCCTGTCTAATCCTTGCCTACATCTATGAGGTAGGAGAAAAGTTTATTACTGCTGTTAATAAGTGGCGACAAAACCCGGTGGCTTAACGCCGGGTTTTTTTATTACATATTTAGCACTCTCTTGACATGAGTGCTAAACTTAGTATATTAGAGTTTATGGATGGAAATATTCGCAAACAAGATGTTATTAAAACTCTGGTGGAAACCTTTGTCCATACCGGTCAACCAGTTGGATCAATGCAGGTGACAGAGCAATTGCCCTATGAGGTGAGCTCAGCTACTATTCGTAACGATATGGTGGAATTAACTGAATTAGGTTTACTGGCTCAACCTCATACTTCCGCTGGACGGATCCCAACTGATTTCGGTTATAAGACATATGTTAAATTAATTACCGAAGAACGGCGTGAGCTATCCAAAAAGCAACAAGAGGTATTATCCAATCATTTTAAAAAATTACGTAGCTTACAAGAAAAGTATCAGGCAGCCGCTAAATTGTTAGCCGAGATGTCGGGAAGTATTGGGATGTTAATGGATGACACTCAAAATGTCTACTTATCCGGCATAGGCAATATAGCAAAAATGCCAGAGTTCAATGATGATCAATTTGGCATAAAGTTAATAGAGGCGTTAGAACAACCAAAAGAATTAATGCACAACGCTAGCCAAACGCTTAACCCCCAGGATGTAAATGTCTTGATTGGCGGAGATAACCCCAAAATTAATAAGGCCACCATTGTTATCACTAATTTTGGTCCACAAGGCAAACGAGTAATCAGTATTATTGGACCTACTCGGATGAATTACAATAAAGCTTTACCGTTAGTTGATTATATGCGTAAATTATTAAACGATCTGTAAATTTAAAGTGTCGTTCTAAATTAAAAATAGTCAGCAGAAAGAGAGGATAATTATGTCAAAAAAGAAAGATAACCAGCTAGAAAATACGAGTGATCAACGGCTCAACGCCGTTGAGCCGATAGAAAATCAACCAGAAACTAAGCCAGTCGTGGACTGGGAAGATGTAGCCAAACGCGCACTGGCAGATCTGGATAATTATAAAAAACAGCAAGAAAAATTGCGGGGCGAACTGACTCAATTTATGAATATTACTTTACTAACTAGATTTTTAACTATCTATGATGATCTAAGTCGAGTATTAAATTCGGTTAAAGATAAAAAATTAGATCCGGCGACCATTCCTGCGGATGTATTGCAGTGTCAAATGGGAGTGATGGAAGGCATTGGCAATATTCTGAAGAAATTTGATGAAATTTTTACAACCGATGGATTAGAAAAAATCGAAGTCAAGCCGGGTGATAAATTTAATCCAGAAACAATGGAGGCAATTTCTCATGAAGATCACACAGAACATAAAAATGATGCCGTTATTGAACAGTTTGAAGTAGGGCTCAAATATAAGAATCAAATTATTAAACCAGC
>Ga0180007_10005256_pt1 | contig 13234 bp, 10 predicted proteins | sample MM_PC_MetaG_FD_121122 | JGI IMG/M metagenome (GOLD analysis project Ga0180007, IMG submission 121122) | Groundwater microbial communities from the Aspo Hard Rock Laboratory (HRL) deep subsurface site, Sweden - MM_PC_MetaG | ecosystem: Environmental > Aquatic > Deep subsurface > Groundwater... | reverse complement strand
CAGGCACTTGTCTCCCCTGCCGGCTTTGGAACGCCCATTAGACGAGCCACAGGCGTTGATAACGCGCGTTTGGGCATGTTGCTGGCTGTTCTGGCAAAACGCGCCGGTGTGAACGCTTTAGACAAGGATGTTTATGCAAACGCTGCCGGTGGAATTGATGCTCGTCATCCGAGCATAGACCTGGCCTTAGCCGCTGCAATTGCCAGCGCTGTGAAAAATAAGCCGTTGGATCCGCGATTAGCTTTATTCGGAGAAGTTGGACTAGCCGGAGAATTGCGGCCCGTGAGTTTGCCTGAAATTCGTCTGAAAGAAATGGCGCGCCTTGGTTTTAATAAAATTATTGTGCCAAAAGGACAAGATAAAAATGTGCCAAGCGGCGTTGAAGTAAAAGAGGCGTCAAATCTCCCGGATGCTTTTAGACTGTTAGGATTATAGGATTATAACGGGGTCGTATCTTGAATTCTGCATTTCCAAATGCAGAATTCAAGATACGACCCCCTTACTTAGAATAAAATTATTCCTGATGCGAAGTGTCCCTTAGATCAGACACGATTCTTTGTAATGGTTTGTGAGCGCTAAGATCCGGATCTTTTTCCAAAAGCTCTGCTGCCTGCTCCCTTGCGCTCGCCATAAGTTCTAAATCATCAGTCCGAGCCGCTCGAAACAAAGTGGCGCCGCTTTGCTGAACTCCAAGCAGATTCCCCTGCCCTCGCAATCGCAAATCTTCCTCAGCAACTTTAAAGCCGTCATTTGTCTGTTCCAAAACTTTTAAACGTTCAAGCGCCGGCCCAACATCTGTTGCTGCAATAAAACAAAATGACTGGAATTTGGAGCGCCCTACTCTGCCGCGTAATTGATGTAACTGCGCAAGTCCGAATCTTTCCGCTCCTTCAATCATCATGACTGTGGCTTCCGGAACATCAACGCCAACTTCAACTACTGTGGTTGCAACAAGAACTTGAAGCGCGCCAGTCACAAATCTGTTCATTGCTTCATCTTTTTCTTTAGCAGACATTCTACCGTGCACCATTCCAATCCTCAATCCTTTTAGCGATTTCGTTGACAAACGACGCGTTTCAGCTTCCACGCTTTTTACACCAAGCTTGTCTGAAGGATCGATAAGCGGACACACCACAAAAACGCGGCGCCCGGCATTAGTTTCCTCAACGATTTTCGCATAAGCTTTTTCGCGACCATTATCCCCTATCACAACCTGAGTTTGAATTGGTATGCGACCTTTTGGCTTGGTTCGTATAATTGAGACATCCAAATCACCAAGCATTGTGAGCGCAAGTGAACGCGGAATTGGCGTTGCTGACATTGATAAAAGATGCGGAACTTTTCCATCCTGTCGACTGGAGACTGTAAGAGCTTCACGCTGTCCAACTCCAAAACGATGTTGTTCATCCACAACAGCGAGCGCCAGATCTGACGGAGATTGCCCCTGCTCCAATAACGCGTGCGTTCCAACAACAACCAAACGGCCGCGCGCTATCCTTTCCTTTGCCTGAGTTGGAGTTAGTTCTGATGTTTCGCCACCCTCAATTAATCTGCGTGTTGATGATGTATAAAGAAGAACCGGTATTTTGTGCGGTATGAGAAAGCGCTCGAAAGAAGCAGCGTGCTGTTTTGCTAAAAGATCTGTGGGCGCCATTATTGCTGCTGAAGATCCTGCGCGAAATGTGAGCGCACTAAGCATGACTGCAACAATAGTTTTGCCAGCTCCCACGTCTCCCTGCAAAAGTCTGCGCATGGGTTTTTGCTGCTCCATGTCTTTAACCGCCGCCCAAATTGCTTTTTTCTGATCTGGCGTAAGTTCGAACGGTAGAGAAGAAACGAACTTTTTGGCAAACGGCTCGTCAAATTTCACTGTGGGTGCTCCAGCATCATTTGCCTGAATACGCGCGCTTCGCAAAGCAAGTTGGTATGTAAAAAGCTCGCCAAACGCAAAACGACGGCGACCTTGCTCAGCCTGTTCCATGGATTCGGGATTGTGTACGAACTTGAGCGCCTCGCCAAGATTGGCTACGGAAGCGCGCGTTAGAATTTCGAGCGGGATTGGATCTTGAGGCGGTGCAATATCTCCCAACGCGCTTTTCATGATTTTGCGCAAAGTTTTTTGAGTTACAGATCCGGTGAGAGGATAAACCGGCGCGATATTACCGACCGCCACCGTCTCTTCTGACACAGGCTCCCAAAGTGGACTTGTGAATCCGCGTCCAAATCGCGGGCGCTCCGTAACAGCGCCGGAAATATAAATCTCATCCCCTGCCTTGAGCTGCTTGAGCATCCACGGTTGGTTGAACCACGACACGCCGATTGATCCGGTTTCATCCGAAACAACAGCGCGGATTATCACAAAGCGTTTACGAAAAGTCGGGACTCTTTTTATTTCTTTAATTGTAACTTTGATTGTTACTGGCTCACCCGTGGGGATTTCCGCAATTGTGGTAAGGTGCGAATAGTCGTCATATCGACGCGGCAAAATAGATAAAAGATCGCTTACCTTTTCAACATCCAAATTTTTTAAAACTTTACGCTGTTGCGTGGTTAGTCCATGCACAAACGCAAGCGGCTCATCCCATTTGATCATACTCATTCAATCTTTATAAAATAGATACTACATAGCAAAAAATATAATGGCAAACTTATCTAACACCCACCAAGAATTGCCGATCGGCAAATTTTTGTTGGTAAATTTCTTTTGGATCATATTCTTGAAAATAGTGCATTCTAGCTGCTTGTTCATCAGCACCTAAATTAGGCACGATAAAAACCCTGACATTGGTAGTAATATTATATTGTGAAGCTATTACTTTTATATCCTGTTCACACTCATAAGGGTAAGCATATATACTCTTTTGAATTTTATAAAAGCCGAGGCTACGCAACTGCCATTGAAATTTTCTCCTGGATTTCTTACGCTCTGGCACATCAAAAGATATTAACCGCCATAAATGATCCCATTTCCTGCCTTTTATTTTTTTAAATTTTTCCTTTGTTATGCGAGTAAATCCTTTTTTAGTTAGTACTATCAAGCTATTCTCATCTTCTTCATCATATTCGATCATGCCATAAAATTTCTGCTGTCTTAACATTTGTTTTATGCGCCATATACTATACCCTTTAAGCGCTTTAAATAATTTATCCGCAGTTCTACCTTGCGACAAAAGACCCGCCAAAGTTACCAGGGTTCCAATGGCCATAATGTCAAAAAACGCTTTTGTTAATGTTTTTATTTTGTCTTTTGTCTTTCTTTTCATATCAATCTCTCTATATACCGCTGCATCATTTTTTCTATCTTGTCAAGTGGATAAATGTCCACTAACCCACCATAAATCTCCTATCGGCAATTCTTGGTGGGTTTTTTAAATTATTTTAAACACTCGTTTATATATAACAAAACACCACCCTATTTCGGGTGGTATTTCATGGCCATGTTTAGATTAAGTCATGCGGATATACGGCCTTACTGGCAGAAGAAGCATTGAACCAATAAAAGATAATATAACGACTGAGACAATAAGCGCCGGGTATCCTTCAGTCACAGCGATATAGCCTCCAACTGCTGCGAATGCCGCACTCGTCAAATCCGTGAGTGTAAAATAAACGCCCCACTCTGTTCCCTCTTTGTGCTTATCAATATGTCGCGTAAATATGGCCATGAATGTCGGAAATGTAAATGCGGTAAAGAGACCCAATAAAAATTGAACGGCGTAAAGTTCTATCGGCGTATCGATTACAAGATATAAAAGCGGAATCAGACTCATCAGAATCGTGAAACTGAACAGAATCCAAAAATCATCTTTTTCTCCGCGAATTCTATCAATAAGATGCGCGATCGGAATTTGGAATATACTTTTAGTCAAAAGATAAATACCGGCTGCCAATCCGGCTACAGCTTCGTTTCCACCTTTGATAAAGCCAGCGATAAAAATAGCGAAAATTGGACCGAGGAGCGCGGAGGCACCCACAATCACAGTATCGGAAATTACCAAAAACCGAATTACCGGATTAATATCTTTCAAAAAATAATATTTAAGCTTAGCGGATCTTTTGTTCATATTTTTATTTTATGAATGTCATCATACGCCACTGGCAGTGCCTGTTCAAGGACCGCGTATAAAACAACGGAATAAAAAAACGACGTCCGTGCCATCTCATATTAAGAGATGGACGAACGCCGGAGAAGGTCAGGCATCCAGACAAGCGACAATGCATTCCAGATATTCGCCGAGCAGTGCAGCAGAATCTCCTGCACGCTTTTGATTTGTTGTGTGATCAGCGGTCTCATCCAGCTCATCAGTCACAAGCGAAAGGCAAACCGCTTCCGTATCAGGATAAAGTGCAAGCACATGCAGTTCTGGCAGTAGACTCATTCCAACGGTCTTGGCACCGGCCAGAATAAGAAGGTTCTTATCCTGACGGCTTTCAAAAGCCGGACCACGAATCATTGAGTACACGCCGAACCGTACTTCCAATCCTTTGGGCGCACAAGAGATAGCCAGATCCTGCAAATCAGGAGAAAGCAACTTTGCTGGCGAAACAAACTCCCCAGCATATAGCGGCATGGCACCGGCAAACAGCATTATCAAGCCGTTCGCCACAACAACGCTTCCATACTTCAGATTATCTTCCAAACCGCCGACAGCATTGGTCAGGATGAAAGACTTGACGCCGAGCTCGCAGAGCATCTGGATTTGCAAACGAACCATGTCCGGAATATTTTCATCTGTTGGATGCTCGTTCATGTGTATTCGGCCGCGCAACACGATCACGCGCCGCCCGTTCAAATCGCCGCAAGCCACGACTCTCTCGTGCCCATCGAGATGTATGAGATCTGTGAATCCGTCAATTTTGTCGAAGAACATGGAGCGCTCGTTATTCAGATGAAGCGTATTCCCCCATCCGGTTCCGAGCACCAAAGCAACAGTCGGAACACGATCCGATGAAAGTGAAAGATCGAAACTAATGCATCTTGCAGCTTGTTTGGCAGCTTCCAGCGCTTGATTTTTTGGTTCCATATCCCATCTCCTCTTGTTATGAATTCGGAACTCAGAGACATTAAAAGAATTTGCCTTATTTTGCAAGTTTGGTTTAATACACGAATTGAATACTCGAATATCAAAATACCATCCATTACGGATGGTATTTTTCTGGTGCGACCGGGACGATTCGAACGTCCGACCTCTTCCTTCGCAGGGAAGCGCTCTATCCAGCTGAGCTACGACCGCAAACGAGTATCAAATGGGAAAGCTTGTTTTCACATTTGAGACGAGTGCAGCGGGCGCATGTGAATACGACCGCAAACGAGTATCAAATAGGAAAGCTTGTTTTCATATTTGAACCGCTCTTAAATTTTGAACAGCCGCGCTAGGATATCAGATAAATGCTCTTCTTGCAAGAGTAGATTCTCATCCACATGTTGTTTCAAATGGTTGCGAATTTCAATTGGATCCTGGTCTTCCAAGGACACACGTAGGCGCGGACGGATAAAATTACCACATTCCAGATATAATAGTTTTGTTTCAGGCGGATGATATATTATCGAAAAATTTTCAATGTCTTTGTATTCATACAACCTTCCATCGAACACAATCCCGTTTTGCCCAAGTTGTACTAAAACGTTGTGCGGTTTTTGATGACCTGCAAAAACCAGTATAGCTGCTGCAAGTAATATAAAAAATGCGAATAAAAAATTGCCGGTAATCACGGCATAAATCACAAACCCAACAGCCACTATGCTCATGATGATATACCATCGTGAACTGCGATCGCGCTCTTCCCACGCAGGAATCTCCCAGACGTATTTATCCTGAGCTTTTATAAACTCATTTAACAGTTCTTTGCTGTAGGGCATATTTGCTAAAGATTGATAAGATTGTACCATGCTCGTTGTCCCTCGACAAAATGTGAAAAATGATATAGTCTAGTCCCGCCTGGAGAGGTGGCTGAGTGGTCGAAGGCAACGGACTTGAAATCCGTCGTACCTGAAAGGGTACCGTGGGTTCGAATCCCACCCTCTCCGCCAGGAAAAACCGCGCTTAATAGGTGCGGTTTTTATTTTTATGCAACTCATATAGCACAGCCCTGGTAGGGATTCGAACAAAAGAATTAAGTCTCTTTTCGTATTTACGCCCAAGATGTAACATCTTCATATACATTGCCAATATGAAAACTTGGTTCACTTACATTGTTCGTTGTGTTGATAACAGTCTTTATACTGGCATTTCAATTGACGTAGAAAAAAGAATAAAGCTCCACAATAGTGGGCTGGGGGCTGCATATACAAGAAGTCATAAACCAGTCACACTTGTTTGGAAAGAAAAGGCAAAGTCCAGTACAGCTGCACGAAAGCGAGAAGCTCAAATAAAAAAATTAACTAAATCAATGAAAGAGGATTTAATCGCCTAAAAAATATGAATGAAATCCCAAAACATACTGAAGCTGAGTCCAAAATCGAAAAAGAAGAGTTGCCAATCGGTAGATATACAATTACTGCAAAGTTTATAGACAATCATGGAGCTGATCAGGTTATGAAACTTGAGTTTGCGACTAATCTACAAAAGGGCGAAACTTTAGATGATTTAAAAGAAAAAGCCAGTGGGGAAATAAATTTCACTGGGCTTCATAATTTTGGTATGGATGTTAGTTATAAAAATTATCCAGATGGTCATCCTGTAAAGGTACTATTAGAACATCAATCTGGTAAAACCATTGAATACGAACAAATGTTTGATGGTAATGGACGCCCAATTGAAAAAAAGTAACTTTATAGCATATGACTGAAACATCTTACGAAAAGTTAGAGCCATGGCAACAAGAGCTTTTAGACAAAGCTGAGGCTGTAATGGAAAACGGCTATAATTTATATTCACACTTTTATGTTGGGTCTGCGATTTTAACAGCTGATGGTCAAATATTCGCAGGTGCAAACATGGAAAATTCTTCGTATGGAAAAACAGTTTGTGCTGAAACTGCTGCAATTGCATGCGCAAATGCAAGTGGCGTGCGTGAATTTCGTGCCATCGCATTAATCGGTCGAGGTCACGATTCTGAAAGCAACGATCCTGTAACGCCATGCGGTGGTTGCAGACAGGTAATTAATGAGTTTGCGGATATCTCAAGATTTAATGTTCAACTGATTTGTTCAAACACAAAAAAGGATAAAATCATTATTACTTCAATCAATGAACTATATCCGTTACCATTTGGACCAAATAATCTTGGTTTAAGTTTAGATAGATTTAGAAAATAAAAAAAAGCCCGTTCAAGCTAAAAGCCTAAACGGACCTAAGAAGTTAAAGAACTAATTGAGGAGTTCCTCAGGAATCCCCGGATACATTTCACGAAGCAGATCCCGAATTTCTTCGAGGTCAGCCTCACTACTTATGGAACCGGCTTTCATTAGCGGGTAGACCGTGACCACATTCAGTCCGGTCGAATCCCCTATCTCGCAGAACCAAGTCTCACCATCCTGAGGGTAATTCTCCTGGTAAACGCTTTGGTATTTAGTACCGGACACACGAGCTACAGCCTTTCCGCCCTCGTCTTTGAACTTGAGCTTCCTGACTTTGCCCATACCAACCCGCTCCTCGAACTTTTTGATTTCCGCAACAACTCTTTCGAGGTGTTCACGTGCTTCTACAAGCTCTCGAAGCTCATTGAGTATTTCTTCTCGCTCACCAGCCAGCTCCTCGGGAAGGATCACGACTGAAGCTGCATATGTTACTTGCTTGAATTTCGTCTGATACCAAGCTGAGTTTCGCGGCGCAACAAAGCGCAACCAAACACCGGATTGATCAGCCCGTATCGTAGCCACCTCGTAACCGTTGTTGGTGACGAATCTACCAAGGGCATCAGACAAATAATTCTCATTAAGCGGAAGGGCGCGACCGAGGTCATGTCCATGATTGCAGCGCAGCAGCATATTACCGGACTCTGCCCACTCATTTCCGCACAAGGGACAGGTTGGGAACTGCTCAAGCACGGTCTGCCAGATCATATCTGACAAGCCGAACTCTTGCCGCTGCTCTCGAATAAGACGCTGAGCAATGAATTTTGAACCTGATAATCTCTTACGCATACTGTCAGCATAAGTCCAATGCAACGCATCTGCTGTCGCTACTCTTTGGACTTCCAATTTGAGGTTGATCACCTCATGAGTTTCAACTAACCCACTTAGAGATTCTAGAAGTTCTGCAGCTTCTCGTCTCAGCGGCTCCAATTGAGCTTCAAGCTTGCGCTGCTGTTCCAAAGCCTCCTGCTGACGTTGCAGCTCTCGCTGTTTGTGTTCGCGACGTTCTTGTTCGAGCTGCTGCAGTTTGGCGTTGATCTTAGCCTTTAGTTCCTGCCCTACTTGATCGTCAGGCAACAGGTCCTCAGCACTAAATGCTAAATCGGTTAGCCAAAGCTTTTCCAGAGTACGAACTCCTTTGATCCGATCAGCTATAAAAGTCTGTGCGGCCGTCTCTACCATCCGAATAATTTCTTCAGGAATTGACCAGCTGTTTGTAGATTCTGGAGTCAGCAACCGACATACCTCATTGCGAACCATCCGATTACTGTAGGATTGAGGATGAAACGACCGAGAATAGCTTTGCATTTCTGTGTAAAGCTCTCGGACGAGCCAAGGCATTGCAGCCACTGGAATTTCTTCCAGCTCCTTGCTACTGATAGTAACTCCTTGCCAGCACTTCTGCTCAATCAAACACGCTTTCTTATCCTCGAAAATCGACTGATGGATCATCAACCAGTTGACTTCAAGTGCGTGCTCAGGAATCAATTCATCCAGCCAGGATTTTTCAATGGCCGTACAGTTTCTAGCAAAGACCTTTGTTGTCTCCACCACCTCTGTACACACCATTGTCTGCGGAAGTGCTCCAAACAGACTTGATCCGGGATGAATGAACACATCATGCCGTTTCTGCCAGCTATAGGATTTTCCGCCGCTACTCATGCACAAGTTCACAATCAGACCGGACGCCACGGCTTTACGAATGGCAATCTTGTCATCCGACGAAGTGACGTCAACACCCTGCTTTTCAAGTGTGGCAATCATCTGATCACGATTACGCCCAATATCCCGTAGAGCCCGCGAAGACAGAAAGTTGTCGCGCGCCCATTTGTAGGGATTGTCTTCTGACTGACAAGCAACGCACCAGGCATCCCACACCTTGAGCAAAGTAAATGCGTCAGATGTGTCGTCCCTAAAACGTAAGTGAACTCGTTCAGCCTGAGTTTCTTTACCCTTAGGCCGAACAAACACAGGACGGGAAACAAATCCCGCAGCAATGATGGCGACCTCGTCCGTACATTTATACTGCTGCGCAGTAATAAGCATACGAGCGATCATAGGAGCGGCTGCAAAGCGCTCCATGAGCCGTCCGTCATCCGTTACACTACTGTCCTGATCCAGAGCATTCAGAAGTTTGAGCAGTGCCTCAGCTTCCTGCCACCTCTCTTTGCCCGGTGAATCCATGAAATCCAGATTCAAAATCTGATCCATGGTATAGCCCAACACGCGCAGGTGTAGCAGCACCTGATCCAGGGACATGCGCAGGATTTCCGGCTTGGTAAAGCCGTCGCGCTCTTCCCAGTCATCCCGACTAAAAAGACGGTGGCAGATTCCTGCGCGCGTACGTCCGGCACGACCCTTGCGCTGTTCACAGCCGGCCTTGGAGTGTTCAGTAACCTCCAAAGCACTCATGGTAGCGTTCACATAACGCATTGCTTTTATAAGCCCTGAGTCCACGACATGTACCACGCCGTCGACCGTCAAACTTGTCTCGGCGATGTTTGTAGCTACAATAACGCGGCGTTCCGGTCGTTTTTTGAGCGCATCCCTCTGATCCTCCGGAGCCTGGTTGCCATAAAGTGGCAACATTTTAATTCCGGTCGGACACTTCTGTTCCACCAGCTCACACACCTTTTTGATTGATTTCTCATCAGGCATGAAAACCAGAATGTCGCCGGCTTCAGTACCCAGTAGAATTTCGACGATCTTTTCAGAACACGCATTAGTCATGTCCCAGGGCGTTTCTTCTGCCCAACGAACATCAACATCATACACACGACCAGGCACCTCAATCACAGCTTCTTGCGGACAACCGAAATGCTCGGCAAACCGATGCACATCAATGGTCGCGGACATGATAACGATCTTAAGATCAGGCCTGCGAACCATGACCTGCTTGAGCAGAGCTAGGATCAGATCCTGATTGACTCCGCGCTCATGAGCCTCATCCACAATAATAATGTCATAGCCCGGATGATTGCCTTTGCCTCGCAGATCGGAATTGCCATGCATCTCGCGAAGCAGGATTCCCTCTGTCATGTACTTGACCTTAGTTGTGTGCGAAAGCGCACGCTCACCGCCGATCTGAAAACCGATTTCCTGCCCAAGCTTGCAGCTGTAATTCTCAGCCACGTACTCTGCAAGTGACATAGCAGCCACTCGACGAGGCTCGGTTACACCGATCATGCCTTGTGGCGCCAGCCCTGCTTTGAGCAACATGCACGGCACTTCAGTTGATTTGCCGGCGCCAGTCTCAGCAGCCACGATCACGACTTGGTGATCACGCACTGCTCTGACAATTTTTTCTTCGTAACCAAAAATTGGCAGTCTATTTTCCATCACGTCCTCCTTGACCTCGTATGGTCAACCGAGAGTTTACGTTTGTTTCAGTTGTAAAGACCATTCTTTACCCCACACCAAGCCCAATGATACTCAAAGGCCATTAAAACCTCCTAACCCAGAAAATTCCGTGGCTTTAGTCTCATAAGTCTTAATTCTCGCTTAAGCTTGGTGTGGGGTTTACTGCACTTTTACGTCATTTTTTATACGTAAAGCACGTTCGAAAATACCACAATTATAGACTTTTGTCAATATATTGAACTTGTAAAGAGTCGGAAAAAGTAATACAGTTAATTCATTATGCCCAAGCCACAAATTAAAAAACTACGCGTAGGATGGTTTTCATTCACGTGTTGTGAGGACTCAACCATTGTTTTTACTGAGCTTTTGAATGAAAACTGGGAAGCGTGGAAAAAATTGATTGACTTTAGACATGCACGAATTTTGCAGACAAAAAACGTCCTTGATGAGATGGATGTAGCGTTTGTTGAAGGAGCGATTTCTTCTCCTGAACAAGCAGAGAAATTGAAAAAGATTAGATCGCTATCAACCATGCTTGTGGCCATTGGAGCTTGCGCTGTAATCGGTCTGCCATCTTCTCAACGTAATGATTTTGATGAAAAAACCAAAGAGGAAATTGAATTCATTCTAACACGCTTTAATCACCTAGATAGAGTTCAGCCACTTAAAGAATTGGTTAAAGTAGACGTAGAAATTCCTGGCTGTCCTATGGATGAAAAAAAGTTTTTAGCAACAGTAGATTTGGCTTTAAAAAAGTTTAAAATAATCTAAATAGTTATTCGTAACCATTCGTAAAATTCGTAACCATTCGTAAATTCGTCATTATATGCATCAAGTAGATTTATCACTTACAGAGATCACAAAAGTAGAAGGATCAGCATCGCTTGATATAAAAGTAGACAATGGAAAAGTGGAAAAATGCCAATTTTCAATCAAAGAATTTAAGCGTTTTTATACTCAAGCAATGCGCGGTAAAGCTTACGCAAGCCTTCCTCAACTTTTAGCACGTATTTGTGGCACTTGTTCTAATGCACACCTGATGTGTTCAATAGAGTCATGTGAGAACGCTTTGGGCATAGAACCCACTCCCCAATCTCAGATTTTGAAGGAGCTAACAATGTCCGGTCTCATGATTCGCGACCACGCTCTTCATTTATACCTATTTTCATTGCCTGATATCTATAAACTAGATGCTTTTCTTAAATTTGATGAAAGCGACCCGGAGCAGCACCAGCTCTTGCATGACGCATTTGATATAAAAGCAGCTGGCAATTATCTAGCTACAATTGTGGCCGGAAGAAGCGTACATGCTATTTATCCAACTATTGGCGGATTCATAAAAGTGCCAAATGCAGCTGAATCAGCAGAAGCTATTAAGAAGATGAAGGCTGTTCGACCTGCAGTTTTGCGCTTAATCAAGATATTTGAGAAATGTGATTTCAAATTAGATGTGCAGGCACTTCCGACCGCGTTAGTTAGCGACCCGTTTGGTTTTCTGCATGGAGTGATTAAAGGAGGAAAAAATAATGTCATTAAAAAAGAGGATTACCCAAATCATCTTGATCACGTTGTACTTCCCTATTCTCAGGCTTCAGCCTACAAACATCAGGGAGAAGCTTTTATGGTCGGGGCTTTACCGCGCATCAATCTTTCGAAACAGTCTTTGCATAAACAGACTCAGAAAGACGCTGCCAGTGCACTCAAGCTTTTTCCATCCAAAAACATCTATCACAACAACTTAGCTCAAGCTATTGAGATTTTGCACTGCATAGACTCATCAATTGAAATACTAAAAAATACCAAATTTAAAAAGGAACCCCTTGTAAAACCCACTCGCAAATCAGGAACCGGTATTGGGGTTGTAGAAGCTCCACGAGGCACCCTTTATCACAAAGTTGAAATTGGTGAAGATGGAAAGGTTATAAAGGGCGAAATCGTGGTTCCGACAGGACAAAACCAGATTAGTATTGAGCTGGATTTACGCAAAAAATTGGAAGAATTGATACCCGGAGACGCAACAAAAGAAGATATAGCTTTTGAAATGGAAAAGCTCATTCGAGCATATGATCCGTGCATGAGCTGCGCCGCTCATTTCCTAAAAGTAAACTGGTTATAGACTCCGAAGTTCAGAAATTATATCGTTTAAAATTTCAGATTTTGAGGCTCCCATTGGTATTCCGATGATTACAAAAGGTGGGAGCTTTTTTAATTTTTCTAACCACATTAATTTCATTCCTAAATCAAAATCATGCATGCTGATTCGCGACTGAGTTGCGAAATGCTTAAGCGAGGTAAATTTAGTCACCTTTTCGATCCCCTGCACCGTATCCAAGACAATGAGTTTGTCCGGCAGTTCCCAATCCTCATTCGGATCCTTTATAACAAAATCGATCTTAAGAAAATGCTTTTGCAATTCCGGTAGAATACGGAGCGGTAGAGCGTCTGGTTCATAATCAGGATTACCAAAAATCCAAACCTCTCTGTCATTTCGACCGGACCCGGCATCTTCTGAAAACGCCGGTGTAGTGGAGAAATCTTTTCTAAAAGATCTCTCCGTGTTGGTCGAGATGACAGGTG
>Ga0180007_10005255_pt1 | contig 13240 bp, 14 predicted proteins | sample MM_PC_MetaG_FD_121122 | JGI IMG/M metagenome (GOLD analysis project Ga0180007, IMG submission 121122) | Groundwater microbial communities from the Aspo Hard Rock Laboratory (HRL) deep subsurface site, Sweden - MM_PC_MetaG | ecosystem: Environmental > Aquatic > Deep subsurface > Groundwater... | reverse complement strand
GTAGTCGTTAGTTCCGTCATAGCTCAGTACATTACCATATATTTCACTCTCGCTACCTTCTACAGGGACATGAACTAATGTAAGATCATTACCGTTATTGGCTCTAGCTAAATCTACAAGTGTAGTACCTGATATACCTCTACCATCGGCAGGATCATATAGTGCAACTATACCATTATATGCTGCATTACTAAGTCCTGGATATCTTTGTTTAAAATATAGTCCAGCCGCAACAGCTTCAGAAAACTCTGTACTATCCAGAGATATAAGATTACAAAAAAGTGCTTCTACCATCTTTCTTCCGGAAGTAGAATATATGTTAATACCATACTCATCTCTCAGTATCTCTTTAAGATTTTGTAGAGCTTTTGTATTAAACATACTATCACCTCTACTTATATTCAGTTCTTATTATACTTGAATATATGAAAGCAGGACTAGCTAATGGACTAGCTACAATAACTCCTACCTTAGCTCCTACCCTAATTTGAGACAGTTTTTCCGATACATATATTAATTTATCTATAGTATGAGCAGAAGTAACCACTTCGGTAAATATTTCTGCTTTACGACCATTAGTATACATTCCCTCTATTCTGTAATTAAGAGAAGCTGTGCTATTAAGTGTAGCAACACACATTTGTACTACGACATCATCATAATTAGCATCTGTCCACCCTGTGGTGGCATTAGCTCCATTACTTGAGTTATAGATATAACCAGTTGTAGCTACATTATGTTTGGTAAAAATGGTACGAGATGTTTTAGATAAGACACTCATTGATAAGACACTCCTTTTTTATAGTTTTCCTTTTATTCACAGTCGCAGTCGCAGTCGCAGTCGCATTATCAAATCAGTATGAGAAGGAGATATTAAGGAAGGTTGCCCTAGAATCGGGCAACCAATTTATTTAATTAGCAATTAATCCGATTGGACTTGCCTGGGCATCTGAAGTAAACCACCACATTCTGCCTGGCGAAGCTGAAGTACCTCTATACATATAGATAGAACCACGTACAGAAGCATCATTATTCACTGCTTTCGCAATATGTGTTGCAGCAGCAACAACAAGGGTTTCATTGGGTGCAGTTCCAAATATAATGTACTGCCTACTTCCCATCTGTATATAACTACCAGTTTTCACCTTGGTACTGGCATTAACTATCGGAGCAGAAGCCGAGGTAGTAATATTTACTGTAGGAACATCTATCTTAGTTCCTATTTTCAAGTTTGTGGCATTAACACTAGCAACAGTAATTTTTACATTACCTGCCACATCACTAGTAAAATGACTAGTTCCCATTCTTTCTCACCTCCTGGAAAGGGTCCCTATAAAATGGAATGGATAGACACTCTATAAGATTCCACACCGGATGCCGTGCAGATCCCTGTAATATAACGTAATTAGCGTTTCAATACCCACCTTTTAGTGGGTGTCTTTCTTATTTCTAAACACTTAAACCCATGAATCTTCACGAGTTCTTCAGCAGTCCAAAGATCAGGAATCTCTAATTCAGATCCATCATAATTCTCAAGTATCTCTGATGCCTCTTTTTGTGCTCTTCTTTGATTTTCATCAATATTTTGACTGATAGGTATAGCTTGACCTCCCTTATATTGTACTAATAGTCTCCGTAACTGTACTTCAGTAACATCAAACTCTTTCAATAGTTCACTAAGGGGGTTTTCAGCCTTACTCTCTGTAATCTCATCCTTAAATATAATCTTACTTCTTTCCTCAGGAGTTACAGACTTACCAAAATCCTCATCTGAAATTACTTCATCTACTTCAACAGTCTCTTCTATAAGTCTATAATCATCTATAGACATTTTATGTGCTGTATTAACATGTTGATTAATATTTTTATACTCTCTACCACAAATTTTACATTTTTCCATTTTGCCTCCACGACAAGAGTGTCCACTCTATTTTTTCAGTTCATCCAACTGTTCACTTACTAATTTCTTTTCAGACTGAGTATTAATAAAGATCATATTACTCTCATAGTCTTTTTCTCTACCCCAAGCCCGATTTATATCACTCCTATATCTACCCATAGCCAGATCGGCTTTTGCATGAGTACCATAGATTTTATCCCCATGTTTCCACTTAGCGATTCTTTCCATATCGTCTGAAGTCTTAGCAACACCATCCAATCTTCCGATAGGTGTAGCCCCAGGATCAAAAGCAAAGTCGCATATTTGTTCCTCTATAACATTATTTCTAGTGATTACTGTTTGTGTTCTTTGTGAAATTGGCAAACTAACTCATCTCCTTTGTAAACTTGAGATTCCCGCAATCCCAAATTCTATCATATCCATTTTCTTTCATATTTTCCCACTCACTCAGTGATGTACTAAACTGAGGTAGCTTATCACTTAATATAGATTTTCTGAAGTTAAATCTATGTACTCTCCTACTATTTTCTATGTACCAATAATTAGGTTCTGAAGAATAACACTCTGAAAATCCCAGATTGCTATATAATCCACCTGTACTCCATCTCTTATCAGCATATGAGAAGACACTTGTTGGATTGTAATTCTCCACAAAATATTTCAGTAATTTTGATGCAATACCTATGACTGAAGTATTTCTAGCAGAGCAAAATCTATTAAGTTCATACACACCAGGAAACGGTGAGTTACCTTTTGCTATACTACCACTTGAAAATGTCATTACTGAAACTAGAATGCCATCATAGTATGCACCTAGTTTCACAGAAGAATTATCTCTTCCCTGTATATGATTATCATCTAGAAACTTATTCTTAATACTTGGTGTAATTTCCTTTATATCACAATTTCTTGCATAGATACGTTCTCTACCAGGTATTCCTAGTATATTTCTTAGTCTACTGAGAACTATCTCCCTCTTATAGGTCCATTCATCCTCAAACACTGTTATAAGACTATATCCCTGAGACTGACATCTCTGTAATTTATTATAATGATACCACTTATCTTTACCATTTAGTTCAGAATGCCAATATAATCCACAATATTCTATTGCAACTTTCTTACTTGGAATTACTATGTCCAGTTCCAGTGGAGAGATTATACTCCTATTCGATCTTTCTATATCAGGAAAATAGTTTGCCAGATAGTCATAAATCTCTAATTCTGATCTGGATACTATATGTGAACAACTATTACACCTATGACCCGATGTCCATGTATCAAACCTAATTTCACCAATATGTCCCTTCGGACATAGATATTTCAACTTCTGTTTATTGTTATGATAATTAGACAGGAGAGTATATCCTTCCCTATCAAACTCTTCCTTCACATATTCTATACTATGTCTTAGTGTGTCAGATATCTTACTATTACTACATACTTTACATCCACTACCTTTTTTGAAACTGGCCCAAGATATTCTTCCTCTGTGTCCCTCAGGACATATATATTCAAGATATTCCGTTCTATTCTTATATGTGTCTGAAACTAATTTGTATCTTCGTAATGTAAACTCGTCTTTTATATCATTATAGTCATTTCTTTGTTTATCATAGATACCTAATGCACTTACCTTATACCTTTCTACAATAGTGCTACTCTTCATCGGATTATCTACATCATATTTCTCTATACATGTATTTCTACGTTTAGTTACAGTATCATTCAGTTTCATACTGCAAGATAGGCAATACTGTTTATCTATATGATTATGCTTAATGAGAGACTCCAAACTTGCTTCTTTTTCCTTTTTGCATCCATCACAAGTGTATAGAATCCTGATTTGAGATTTAAATCCTCTAGTAAGTAAGAGATTTAAATCTATTTCTTTGCCATTCTTATATGCTTTTATTATCATAATAATATTATAATCATTACATTTAGAATGTCAAGTATTAGGTAGGGAAGCATGTACTTCCCTACCTGAATTACCAATGACCATTAGGTCACTAATGTATTATATATTATTAGCATACCAAAAACGCCAATTCGTTATCACACCACCGAATCTAGTAAAGCACCTGGCAAAGTAATCAAGACTAGTCTCGTCTTGCCAAAAGTCCAAACTAACATCTTCTCGGTCTGTAGCCATAAGACCCATTTTAAGTTGTCCCAAGAACCATCCATCTGCATCAGTCAGATAACTCCACTCAAGCGGACTCACAATGTTCTGAAGAACATTTACCGTATTATCCATGCTATGAGGTATAGCTGCCGTTTGCAAAATTTCCCGGACAGTAAATCTAATTCCGGGTGGATGCAATAGAACATTGGGGGTAAGACTTATAATCTCATTCCTTTCATCTCTATTGTTCGTACTTGTGTACGTATTAAACACAGTCTTAACATTTGCTACTGTAATGGGATTAGTAGCAGTATAGTTGGAATAATTAGTACCTGCCTTACTTGTATGCGTTGTAGAGAACCAAGGATCATTATCATAGATAAAGTCCCCCGATGCATCTGTCACGATACCAGTCTTCGTGTTATTGAACACTGCATTTCCAGCGGTCAAAGCACCATTATTGAAAAACTTAGCATAATACTTCTCTTTGGTGATAGGAACCATCCTACCCCAAGTACCAACTGTTTCTGCCAATATATTACTAACTTTCTTGGCATCCTTTACCGTCTCATAAGAAAATCTCACAAGACGACCGTAAGAATGATTCAAACAAACTATTGTATAACTTTCCATTGGGGCATCAGCCTGAAAGTCTTCACCTTCAGGTTTTTCCAAAAGCTCACCTAATCCAATTGCTGATGTGAATTGTTCATATGCAGCATCAGATTTAACCACGTCAAAAATCTGTTCGTAGATTATAGGAGCTTCAGGATAATTGTCCCAGAAATAATTATACATATCTTTTTTTAAAGTCTCAGTAAACTGAGAGCGATGTACACCAGACATTTATATCAGCCTCCTATTTAATTACCTTGCTTTTTGCTAGGTTTAATTTTCACACGCACAGTGTGGTTAGTCAAATCGTAATCTACGATTGTGACTGGTGAAGCAGTAATAGATCCACCTATTTTCGCTTTCTGGACAGTATTGTATGTAGCTCCGGTAATAACCAGACCTGCTCCAAGACCCAACCAAGTAGCATTCAAACTCTTCAGTGATGCATTCTTCTCATCACATGGGAGTTCGTATACATCATCCAACCCGTAGATAACGAAAACGCTATCCTTTCTCCAAGTTGACGAACTCTTCCAAGCTACCTTTCCATCAGCATCTTTAGGTGTTTCTGCCCAACCGAAAACGAGGGCATTACCAGTAGCACAGAGTGTAGCAACACCCCTAGCTAATCTGACAAATTTACCCCCCCTTCGGGCTATATAGCAGTCTTTTGTAACCTTATACTCACGGCCTTTACCTGGACCTTCAACATGTCCATATCTTATTTCAGCCATGTATATTTCACCTTCTTATTAAAGTTCCTGACCTTTACCTCTAATTTTAGCTAGTTTAGCATCTTTAATTTCTTTAACTGCAATCCAGTCAGATACTTCCATATGTGCTTCTTCAGCTTCAATTTTTAGGTCTTCATCGTCAGGATCATATTTACTATTTGTCTTTTTAGACTTAGTATTAGTTGTTTTTATTGTTTCTTTTGTATGAAGTCCATCAGTGTTAACACTAGCTTTCACTAGATTATCGTTAACAGGATCTTTCAAAAATTCTTCAACTGTCTCATTGACAGTCTTCTCATCTACCAATTTTCCTTTACTATCTGTAACACTCCAAGCAAATTTATCCAAATCTGCATCATACGTAAATCTATCACTAAGAAGAGTAACTATCTGACTTGGATTATATGCACTATGCCTGGTAGCCGCTTCTATAATCTCACCTCTAAGTGTAGCTCTTCTAAGTTGATCTATTTGACGTGTTTGATTAGAGATTAGTTTTTCTTTTTCTTCTATATCTTTCTGTGTTTTATTAAACTTACCTTCCATATCCCTGGTAAGTTTTTCCATCTCTTTTCTAAAAGAAATTTCTTGCTTCTCCAAATCACTTTTATTTTTTAGGTCCTCTTCCTCTTTCAGTGCCTCTACTTCTGCTTTATAGTCATTAAGTTCCTTTACAGCCTTACGTAATTCTTCAATCTCATTAGCACTAGGTGTACTACCTAACTTGTCTTCAAGATCTTTTACTTTTTGCTGTAGTGCCTTTCTTTCCTTCTTCGCAGTATCTCTAGCATCAAAGGCTTTTTGTGCCTCAGTCTTCCAAAAATCTTTATCCTTATCTTCGTCTAATTCTGCTTCCTTCTCAGAAATAAGCTTTTGTAAATCCTCTTCTGTAATTTCATCATCAAAAGTGATTCCAAGCTCTTTCGCCCGTTCCTTCAATTTTTCCATAATTAATCTCCATTAATTGTTTAGTAACATCCGTTACTTTTTATTTCTTCTCTGCTTTGCTTCCTCTGTCCTTTAGCAATTGCGGCCTTTTTCTAGCAGAATCACCATTTATAGCTTCTGCTTACTCCTCTTTCCTTTTACTTGTATCTTCCTGTACTTGCTGTCCTTTAGTCTTGAATGTTTGCGAAAGATTCTGTAAATTTGGATTACCATCTTCCATTGATTTCTGTTGTAACGGATTACTGGGTTCTACTGTCCCGTCTCCGGAATCAATTTCAGCTTCGATCTCCCCCTTTATGGTTTGAGATGCAAGTGGAGTAGCACGTCTTGCTATATTCTTCTGTATAGTCTTATTAAGTGTAGGAGAGAAATTCTTTTCCATAATCTTAATTTGTGCATCCAACTCTTCTCCAAGACTAGCCACATCAAACGTACTTGGATACCTAACATCTTCAAACTCTTCTGGATTTTTACCAAGAAGAAGGTATGCTAATTTGCTTACATCATTTTCAAATTGTTGATAACTACCCGCCTTATCTGCAAGTGCGGAGTTAACACTCATAAATCCCATTTGTGCAGCTCTACCAGATCTGGAGGCATACATATCTTCTGAAGATCCTATCAGTCTTGCTAATCTATAAATTTCCTTTATATGATCTATAGCAAGTCTCCAAATAGTCTGTATATTTTCTACATTGGGAGATATAAATGCAGGGGGGTGATTTGCATCTCCCGGAAATGTCCAAATACTGGATGTTCCTATGGCATGAAGTGGATCTTCTCCAGCTTCATCTGCATTTCCAAGTGTACCATCATCAGGTACTACCAATTGTGAGAAAGTTTGTCTTTCTATCTGCTCATCTATACAAGAACACCAATTCAATATTGCACGATTTATGTACACAATATCCTTCAGCATGGACTCACCTGTTTTATTACCATCTATATCTTTATGATACATGGTAATAATTGGAACTATACCAAGTGTATTCTTACCACTACTTTCAGATTCATCATCTAAACTTACTGCATTACCATCTTGATCTTCTATTTTCCACTCTTCTCTGGTAATAAGTTTATAGTGTGTCTCTTCCACCCTATCTGCATTAGGATCTGCATCTCTATAGTATATACTTTCTATTACTACCCATCTCCATTCTCCTTGCGAATCTATCGACCAATCTACAAGTTGTGTAGGAAATACAATACTACACTGTGGATATATATTCTGATCTTTTATAGCAGCCTTAGTTGCAGGTTTGTACCCCGCTAGTTGTGGTGTACCCACCAATGCATGTATAACACCATAGACAGAGGCAAAATATCCAGCTCTCTTTATAAAGTCTATGATGGTCATTCCACGACCATTTATATTTTTTCTGAATTGTATTAGATTCGCATCTGGGGGTCTTTCAATATTCTCTTTAAAGATGTATGAATTATATATATTAGGAATAGTATCGCAGAAGTTAAGAAAGTATGCTCTCTCCAATCTTTCATCAAAGTCATCAGCATCTTCCAGTCTATGAGAGAATAGATTTGTATTATTAATAAAGTTTTCCCCACCTTTTGCACTATCGTAGTATAGTTCCCAAAGGGATAAGTTATCATCATAGAGGGGATGCCGTCTATCAACTAGAGCCATTATTTTATCCTGTCTGCTTTGTTATTAACCTAAATCTAGGTTTCTTTGCTATTCTGATAGCCATTTCTAGTGAATCTGGAAAATCATCATGTCTATCACCATCACCTGTGAATGTCAGGAGTTGATCTACACCTTGATTGTACATTCTTACAGTATCATATTTTTCTTTCCAAAAAACTATTGTCCCATCTAGTATAAAGGGTATAATTCCTTCAATTCTCATCTTTTTATCTGAGTAGTTATTTATCTCTAATACAGGAACGTAGAGTCCACTCTCCCTGGAAAGTTTTCGTAAATTATCAGCAACAACTAGTTGGAATGCATTCGTTTCAACAGCAAATTGGTGGTAGTTATATTTCTCATGGGCAGTAAGAACAGCTTCAATCTGCTCATCAACACTCCGTCTTTTCATGTCTATGTTGACGACATACATGTATCCTGTTTTGGGATCTCTTGCAATGGTTGTTATACAAGAGTAGTCACCGAATCTACTTTTCTTGCCCAAACTAGGATCAAGAGCACCGAAGTGATGACACTTTTTTAGCATATCAGGATATATTCCACTATGCATTCTTTCCCAATGCAGTTGATCTTTTGTAACATAAATTTTAGTTACATCTATTGGACTATTTTGCTTCTCTGAGTTATGTACTACAGCACCAGGAATACAAAATGTCTTATTTCCGGTGACACTCATCCAATATGTTCTATAATCATCATCTACTTCTACTTTTTCTATGCTTTGTATTTTGCTACATAGTATACCAGTTTGTGATGGGAAGACAAGAGTATCACTAACTGTTAATCCATTTACATTCTTCCATACTCTAGAATATGTAAGAAATGGATGATCTTCTGTTACTCTAATTTTATCCCTCTGTCCTGCTATTTTTATATCATAGATGCCTCTACCATCTAAATTGGAAGTACCGATATCTATAACCTCTTCTCTATTTCCATTACCTGAAAGAATAAGATCGCCACTCTCTATATTAGATATCTTTTTTGTACTATAGTCTGCTAAAACTATATCAGTATCTTTATCAAAACAATAAAATGCACTTCTATCTTCTATCCACACTTTCATGAGATCGTAATATGGATCACCTTCAGGCCAAAGTACCTCCGTACCCTCCAGCATCTCTTCCTCATGTTCTTCATAGAATTTCTTTGCAGTATCGGAACGATCTACATCAAATCTATCTTCATACAGTTCCTGCCACTTTTCCCAAAGAGGAGAATCTGAGAATTTCTCTACAGCTTTAAATCTTCTGGTACTCCAACCTGGGTACTCGGAAGAATCTAAGAGGTTATTTAATAGTGAATCCTTGCCTAGTATAGTACCAACTACGAATACATCAGTAACAGATCCTTTTTCACCTGCGGTAAAGAGCAAATCTTTGTTGAACCAAGTATACCTGATAAATTCTCTTGTTACATCTGATCTTACCATCTCAGGGTCTTCCAGGTCATCACTCAAAATAAGGCCTGGCCTATGTATACCGAACTTTCTACCACGAATTTGAGATCCAGTACCTAGTGCAAGTACCTTTACACTATTATTGGTAATAATCTCATTTGCTCTCCAACGGATGCCCTTACCACAAACATGTGGAAAATCTTTTATAAGTTTTGCATTTCCTTCTAGTTCTGCCTTTATGTCAGTAAGAAAATCTTCCGCCATACTCGCAGTCTTTGAGAGCATGATTATGAACTTTTTCTTACCATAGCAAACACACCAAAGTGGATAGATACCTGAAACTATTGACGATTTAGCGTTACCACGGGGAGCTGCAATAGCCCAACGAAATCCGGTATCTCTCCTTTTCTTATTAGTCTCTCTCTCCAAAGTTCCATATAGAAACTTATGAAATTTACTACTCTGTCTCTTAAGGTAGTGTGGGAAGTATCTTATTGCAAACAGGTAGAGATCTTTCTCACAGAGAGAAATTAATACCCTAACTTCCTCTTCTGTAAGATCACGTTCCTGCTCTTCTCGTTCTTCATTCCTTGGAGGTTCCAGGAATACAGGGGAGTCTGTACGTCTCTGTAATCTTGATATCTCAGTCTCATTCTCTTCCCAAAACTTTTCGTCCCTGTCTTTTACAAAGTCCCTGCGTTCTTCCCAAGTCTTGTCACGAGCATCTTTACGTATTTCATCATAGAAATCAGCTTCCACCCGTTTTAGTTCTTTCTCATCAAAATAATCTGTCAGGTAGTCCGGGAGTGTTCCCTCGAACTTTTCAGCAATCTCCTTTCTATGTTCTCTTATTTCCTCAAGTGTCTCCGCCATCCAGTTTCCTCTCATGGCTCTTTTTTAACATATCCGCCAGCTTCTCACCGGCAACATAGTCTATCTTATCAGGTTCATGCTGATAGTTCACAGTGTTTATTTGTGTAAAACTATCCATCTTGATGTTATTAAGACCGTAGAGTTTAGCTCTCATATCAAGTGCTTCAATCCAAGAACTGAAGAATGATTTGGCAAATGTAGCCTTACCGGCATCACGATACTTTTCAAACATCTTCTTAGCCTCAAGGGTAGCTTCCAGGAGTTCCATGTATAGCTCACCCCTCTTTTCAGAAATTTCCTTTGATGTGAGATCCGCCACAGCAAGATCTTCAAGATATTTCTTATTTCGTTTTATAGAAGCCAAGGCTATACCAGTCTTTTCTGATATTTCATAGTCAGTAAGACCCTCCTCCACCAATTCTCTTATTTCGTGGAGTCTTCTAAACCTTTCTTCTGTAGTAAGATTACCTCTTGGCATAACATCCCCTATCTTAGTAAAATGAGTAGTAAATACCTACAATTTATGTATTTTCTTATGACACCTACTGCAAACTGTAATAAGGTCATCAAGGTGGAACTCTTCCACACCCCGATGATCATATGTATTATGGTGTATCTGCAATGTAGTTCTCTTTCCACAGAAGAGACATTCCCTATCATCACGTTGGAGAACTAACTGTCTCACCATTCTCCAATGATCGGTATACAGGTACTCATTATATGGTAAGCTATTATAGAATTCCTGTTTCAGTTTTAAAAATCTATCTTCTATCATATCTTATTCTTCACTAAGTGTTCAGCAATTGAGTTCTGTACATGTTTTCTGGACACTGACATCTCACGTAATATCTGTGAAATCTTTTTACGACCTATAAAGTGCATCTGTAGCACCTTACTCTTCAGATTATTCTTAGTCGGCAGGTTGCTCTGCAAGTCCGAGAGCACGGAGAGGATGAAATCTCTGTCTTCCGGTATATGGTACATGATTTCACACACTTCCTTCTTCTGGATAAAGTGTAACTCATACACCACCCTCCTGCTATTCTTCCTGGTTCCGAATACATCTTTCCATAGAATCTCATCATCAGGGAAACTGTCGATGGACACACCCAGTTCATTTTCCGAACTCTCCGGTGCCTTGGAAGCAACATCCTGTGACACATACTCCGCCGCTTCCTTGCAGAGTTTTTTACACCCTTTTCTCTTCTCACACGTCTTGCATAACATTCCTGAACAACTCTCCCAACTTATTATCCACTATCACCTGATAGAGGCTTCTACCTACCCTAGATAGGTGTACTGAAAAGTCCTCACCACCACCAACGTATACATAGCATATACAGTATGTGAGCACTTCTATAAAATTCATGAGTATGAACTCATCTTCCAACTCTCCCTCCTCATCACTACCCGCCAGGTAGATCATTCCAGTACTATTCCTATTCATGGAATAGGTGGTGTGTATCTGGTCACTGAATATGTGAGGGAACTTCACAGTGTAATCGAATGCACCGATCCTTACCCTCTTTGGTATTGGTTGAAGGACATTATCCCTCAGCACTTGCGACCAACCGACACTAAGTTGAGACAGGCACTCATGGAAGTCCTCCCCCTCCAGTCCACAATGGTATTCCACCGCATGGAGCATCTCATGGAAGAGAGTCTCCAACACCCTGTCCATACTCCTGTTTCCAACTATCTTTATATCCAGCTTACTCCAGGTATGCAGACCGAGCAGTGTATCATCAGTTTCGGGGGAATACGGATACTGCACAGTGTACCATAGTCCTCCCACATTCACTTTCTTAGGTATCATACTCGTAATATAAGTATTATTAGTTAGTTTGTCAAGTTAATCCGCAATTTTCCTATCAAAAATCGGGGTATCCCGAAATTTGTGAGGATTTCGCACTGAGCTTGAAAGAGACTACCCCCCTTCATTTGCGGAGCAACTGCCTACTGCCGGGTGTGCCCTCGAGAGGGCGCTTGTGAAATGTTTCACATACCCTCAATCTTCATAGGAATAACGAGCATATGCAAGCATATCGTCGCTAATCGCCCACAATCGCCTCTCATTGCCCAATACCGGGTTTGACAAGGCAGGCCACTTTTTGAGATAATTAGAGAAAACTTTTTGCCCGGTCGGGACTTTCCCCGGTCGGGAATCCAAATCAACGGGGCAATGCCCTACAGAAAAGGAGAATGGAAAATGGTAGAACAAATTTGTTCAACGTGTGTGTTTCAAAATCTCCGGAACGGTTGCGACCGTCCTGGAGATGACCCTGATTCAGGGAGGTGTGACGAGTATAATTGGTGTAAGGCGTGGGTTCCACGTCTGAACACCGATAAAGCATTGGCGTCTATCCTTGACGCCGCCGCCTCGGAATACCGAGATTGGACCGCCGAAGACGGCGGATTGACGATGGCTGCTTCGGATGGTTTATCCACAATCCACACCATCCGCCACAAGGCCTCTCATTTGTCCTTCCAGGATTTTCAGGCATGGTGGGATAAATGGGTAGGGGATTTATCAGACACATCGACGGGGACTGAGCAGGATCTTCTCTCCTCAGTCCAGGGTTGGATCGAAAAAAAGCGTATCAGGATAGTTCGGGACGCACTGAATAAGTGCGATAGCCCCGAATGTGTAGAAGCTATTGCACAAATCCTAGGACTGAAAAGTTCGCTGCCGGGCGAACTTCTCTATTGCGAAATAAGCGGGGATTCTTTCCACGCAACATGGATAGGTCCCACCTCCTGGGGACAAAAAGTCCCCGCCAAAGACAAGGAGGCCATAGGCCATCTTGTGTGGGCAATGGTGTCTTTATCGACTTCTACGGAAGTCGAAGAGTATCTATCAGAATAACCTAGCCATCGCCACCGAAACGCCTCCGCCACGGAGGCACATCAAAGGCACTTTTCCCATACGGGAGGAGTGCTTTTTTTTGTGGGTCCATGATCAACAGACCTCAAGGTC
>Ga0180007_10005254_pt1 | contig 13240 bp, 15 predicted proteins | sample MM_PC_MetaG_FD_121122 | JGI IMG/M metagenome (GOLD analysis project Ga0180007, IMG submission 121122) | Groundwater microbial communities from the Aspo Hard Rock Laboratory (HRL) deep subsurface site, Sweden - MM_PC_MetaG | ecosystem: Environmental > Aquatic > Deep subsurface > Groundwater... | reverse complement strand
TGCCCAATGCCACTGGTCGCCTTTTTGAGCGTGGTAGCGGCTCATGGTGCAACATCCGCCTAATTTTATAATCTGCCAACCGTTATATTCCATTTCATACCCTCTTATTAGTGCTCAGGACTAATATGCCATTTCTGGTATATGAATGTCCTTTACTTCCCTTACTGTTTTTGATGACAGCAATTTATCAATTGTTTCCTGAATTATATCGCCATTATATTCATTTGAAGCCAAGATGGTTAACCCAATTCTCACTGACTTAGAACAACCGAGTTCATATGGGCAAGTATCGCAGTTTTCATGGGTTAGATGCCACTTTTTACATTCTGCCATGCCCTGTCGAACTAAATCTTCCCCAAGTTCAACTAAAGCCTTAATATCATCCATCATCCCACGCTTGCCTATTCCTATGTGATACATCATAACCTCCATTATTATTTATTTCCCCACTATATCAGAGTCTAGCTATCTATAATATTCTGTATTCCACCGATGAATAATCCGTGTGAGATAGCCCGCCACGATACAACTGTATGCCCATGAAAACAATCTGCATATCTGTTAGCTGCGTCAACTCCATCTTTCCCATCCCATGTTACGACTTTGTTCTTCTTTTCGGGTGTGATAACTTTTAGTTCAAACTCCATTTTACCCTCCATATTATTTGATAGTGTTAGGCTCTCAAGAGTGGGGACTGGCAGTACCCCACTATATCAGAGTCTAGTTCAATCCCTCCTTGATACCCTGTTCAAAGTCCAGTTTCTCGATTTCGTTCAAGTCGGCTTCATTTACTGGTTGCGCATCATCATTGCCCCAAAAAAGTGATATATAGTTCATAGATATGAAACCCTCTGTTTCTACTCCTTTGGGAACATAATGCAATTCAGGCATATCCTTCGAGTATTTACCATCGGGATTCAGGATGTTACCGAGAGTTATACCAGCATCATATGGCGTATTAAAGCTCTCGTAATTTGAATTATCCCCCCACCTTGTCCATACTTTACAATCCTTCATTATCCTTACCTCCTTCGACTTGATACGTTCTATGGTTGTTTGGTTAGTTTACTAGGATGGGCGACTTCAATATGTTGCCATAACTGTTCTTTCACGGGATAGCCTCTAACCTTGCTATTACCTTTGAATTTATCGCAATACGGGCATTTCATTCTATATCCCTCCTTCGACTTGATACACTCAATACGCGGTGCACGCGGTTTCACATGTATTGACGTATGTGCAATCTATGCACTTGACGCCATTGCAGCCTATGTGGGTTAGCACTATAACCCGCCAGAGAAAATCTTCCCCGGATTCCTTTGGTTGTCTCTGTAGCATAGTGGCCATGTTCTGCACCTCCTTCGACTTGATACACTCAAGATAACACATAATTACCCATTTGTCAATACCATAGAGGCCAATTTCAGCAATCTTTATGAAATCTTTATAATTGAGCGTGATATACGCGGACGATACATCCAGGCTAACCCATGTTAAAGCCGCGGTAGCCAGGGGCAACCTCTTAATTGACGCTGCATACCAAGCAGTAAGACCGTGGCACAGCACCGGCCGTCTATCCCCAAACTCCTAATAAGGTATACAACAGCAACATGGGGTGGGGGGAGGGGACTCTCTTAAGAAAGAATAGGAATACACGCCCAATTACACCCCGGGACAGACGCAAGAGATAAATAGCCTCAAACCTTGATGGCTATGGGCATGGTAGACTGCTAGGCTCAGGAGGGTTAAATCCTTATCGAAGCCAGCCACGCTCATTATCTTACACGGTACCGTGTATTTGGGACGTACAATATAAGTTAGGTAAAGTAAACTAGGCACGAATTGATGTGCTTACACGTTACCGTGTAGGAATTGGAAGGGTCTGGATACGAAGGGGTGAGCCAGACACGGGTTCCTAGTCGCATGGTTTAACCTTCCCCCAACATTTTACAGACAGGGCGCTCAAAGGTTATGTTAAGCAGCTTACAGTCTAGACATGACAGTCATACTGTGGTATAATAGATATATGGATAAGATACGATTCAGAGACTTACAGCGGTGGTGTTTCGGTGACATAGAGAAGGCACTCCCAATAGCCGTTACGCACGACAGTCAATCTAAGCTGGTAGTGCTAGGCATAGAGGATTATAACAGGTTAGTCTCGGGCTATGAAAAAGGGTGGGTTACCAGGCACGACAGTCAATCTTTACCTATCTACGATAAAGAGATACACAAAGCGGGGGACAGGGTACTTGTAAGGATGGGGAAGAGGTTAGTGCCTCAGACTGTTCCCCCCATAGATAGCGATGGCAATCTTTTATGGGAGTATTAGGATGCCGCAAATAGGAGATATTAAAAAAGGTTCAGATAAGGAGGTTATAATGCCGTTCAAATCAGAAGCGCAACGCAAGAAGTTTTATGCCATGGCAGAACGTGGTGAGGTTTCCATGTCCAAGGTAAAGGAATGGGAGTCTGAGACACACGGTAAATTACCTAAGAAGGTAAAGAAACGTGGGAGCTAAATTACCAGAGAAAAGAAAAATAGCCTACGAGTGGTTTTCCATGACAGACTCGGAGAGGTTCAGGAATGGTTTACCCGTTGATAAGAAGATGCTGGCGAAGAGATTGAAAGTCGGCCTGACTACAGTTAAAGACTGGGAGACGAGATATTACTCCGATAAAATCGGGCAACAGTTAAAGGAAGATGGTATTACCGTTAAAAACGGGGAAGTCGAGATTGAAGACAACCCGAAGGACTGGATACAAAACAGGTGGTTGGATTTACTTCAGGGTGCGTTAGCTTCGGCAAAGGCTGGCAATGCCAATTCCCAGAGGTTACTGGCTCAGATAGGGGAGTATTTAGTGGAAAAACAGGAGGTTACTCACAAGATAGATGGCAGTTTCTTTGCAAGAGCCTCAATCGAAGCAGAGAGAAGACTTAGAGAATCAGGCTATAGAGTGGATGCAGGTGAAGCGGAGTTTCCCGTACTTCCTCCAGAACTACGTCTTCCTTCAGGACAGAGCGGGGGAGAGAACCCTTAAATGGGAGTCATGGCCTTATTTACTATGGTTAGCTGACTGTTTCCTTAGTAAGAAGTATATAGTTATCGGCAAAGCCAGGCAACTTGGAATAAGCTGGCTTGTCTGCGCTTATTGTTACTGGAAAGTCAAGTTTCATGAGAATATTAAGATTCTTATGTTATCCCAGGCCGAAGACCCTGAAGCCTATGACCTTATCTCGAAATGCAAGTTTATTGATGATAATTTGCCTGGCTGGATGAGGTCGAAAAGAGACCCAGACCAGAGAGGGTCAATAGGATTTCCTGACAGTAGCGGGGAGATAAGGGCTTTACCTTCCACGGAAAGGGCGGGCAGGTCTACCGATGCCACTATAGTTGTCTGTGATGAATGGGAATACCATCCTTATGCCGAGATAAATTATGGTGCCTTAAGACCTACTATCAGTGCTGGAGGGCAGTTTATCGGGCTATCAACCGCTGACCCGATGAAAACGGCTGAAGTCTCTTTTTTCAAGCAGAGGTACACAAAGGCCAAGATAGGAGACAGCGATTTTTTCAAAGTCTTCCTTCCCTGGTACATACGTCCTGGCAGAGACCAGGCATGGTATGACAGGGAGACAAGGGATATGCCTTCATGGCAGAAACAGGGAGAATACCCTTCTTCGGAAGATGATTTACTGTCAACATTGAAGACACGTAAGTTTTTCTCTCCTGAAGCTTTGATATTGCTGAAGGCGGAATGTAGAGCTCATATTAAGCATGATATGAGTGACCGTTATCCTTCAGTAAAAATCTATAAACTGCCTGTTATTGGTAAACACTATTTGATTGCAAACGACCCTTCGGAAGGAAGGGAAGACCCTCATGCTATAATAGTAGTAGACAGGTATGGGGAGCAAGTCGCCGAGTCGCATGGATATACTACAGCCGACCAGTGCGCTTCGATACATGATATGCTGGTGAGGTTGTATAATAGTGCCTTTAATACGTGGGAGACCGGACCAGGTGGTGCGGCAGGAATAGTTACAAACAAATTAGAGGAGTTGAAGACACCTAACAGATGCGCCTCTATTATTGTTAGCAAAAGACCGTTTGAGCTTGATATAAAAAGTGGTAAGAAAGGGTGGTGGACAAGCAAGGCATTAAAAGATGTGGCATGGGAGAAACTTGAGGAATCTGTACGTTTATTCCAGATAATGCCACGTAATGCGGATTGTATAGAGGAGTTTTCCTCGATTGTTGTCCCGGAAGGGGAAGACGTTCGTAAACCCAGGGGAGGGCATGATGATTATATTGATGCGTGGGCAAGAATTTGTGTTTTGATGGGGTTTGCACCAATGGATAAAATACCTGCGATAACATCCGGTTTTTATAAAGGGTAAAATTTAATAAAGAGCAAGCGGGGGATAAATACTATCCCCTTTTTTTTATGAGGTGAAGAGTGGTAACAAAAAGCGAGATTAAAGACCTTAAAGAATATTTAATGGAGACCTATCATGCCAAGAGAAAGAGGCAGCAGGAGGAAGACCAGGAGTATATAGATGATACATTCAGTATATCATGGCTGAGAAAGGGGATAAACAGGGTAAGAACAGGCAAAGCATATCGCATGACCGCATCACCCGCGGAGCATATAATCACCGATAACCCGCAAGTTTTCCGTCAGGGTAAAGATAAGATGCGGAACGAAAGGGTAGTCAATGAGTTGAACCGTTGGGCAAGAATACTCAAGGAGTATAATCCCAACCCGTATAAAGAGCATGTCAGGAACCTTCTGGCTAGAGGGGAAGCATGGATTTATGTTCTCCATAATAATAACTTTACGGGAGACCCTAACGAGACCCCAGTCCACTTCATTATTCCAGACCCTCTGCTTGTCTTTGTTGACGGGTTTGCTGGTGAGACAATGGGGGTGCCAAACCGTCTTATTCTTTGCTATGAGAGATTGGCACGGGATATAAGGCGTGGTTATCCTCAATGGGCTTGGAAGAATATGCAGCCAGGCCAGACTGAAAATGATAAAGTCCTTTACCTCATGTACTGGGATAATAAATCACGGTATTTCGAAGCCGATGACGAAGCCCTTCTGATTGATGGGTCGGATTCTGACGGGGTACAGGAGAATATCTATGGATTCGTTCCCTTTGTCCATGCTTATTCGGGATTCGGTAAAGGTTCCCCTGACGGAGACCCTTCTTCTCTGGCAGTCAGCAGGATAACAAAATGTAAAGACTTAATCGCAGAGTACACCGCAATAAGAAGCACTGTCAACGATTTGATTTATAAATACTCTCACCCTTCTAAAGACTATTATTACAATCCATCGGTAGGCACTCCACCTGTTGATTTTGAATCCAACTATTCTCAGGAGCCGGGAGCTTTCAATAAAGTTCCCATTCTGGGTGATATTAAAGACCCTATCAGGAAGGGAGTGGATATGCTTCCAGATGTCCAGTTATTCCAGCATCTTTATAACATTGAGAGAGATATCGATAAAGAAGACCCTCTTTCCATGTCAGTTATGGGTACTTCGGGCAGGCAGCAGGATATGGCCGAGGAGAAGTCTTTGAGAAGATATGAAACCATAGTGCAGAACTCCGCTCAGGCATTCTCTAAGTCATTCGGTCTGGCTCTCAGGATGATTGAGAAGCTGCCCCATATCAAGCCTTCTGGTATAAATAAGGGGGATATTAACGGATATTACGACTGCAATATAGAGCTTAGGGCACAAGACCCACTGGAGAGAGACAGACTGGCTACTCTAGGAGACAGATTATGGAACATGGGCAATGGGGCAATAGACCTTGAGACCTATCATACCGAGTATTTAAGTTATACCGAAGAGATTTCAAGGAGAATCAGGGCGAAATTGTTTGTCGATAAACTGATGATGTATGACCCGACAGTCGGACAGGTAATGGGCATGACATTCGCCGAGGAAGCTGGCCTGATGAAGTGGATTCAGGAAGCAATGGCTAAAAATGCTCAAATGCAGGAGCAGGCAAAGGGTCTTCAAACACAACCCCCAGCTACAACTCAGGAAAGGACTAAGGGTGAGACGAAGACTCCATTAGGAGCAGAGATGATTGATGCTGCACTGTCTAATAGAGGGGCAAGGAAACCTCCAGAAAGATATGTGAGAACGTAAATGAAAGAGCAGAATTTTTATGACGTAGTTCTCGATGAGATGCATAAGACCAGAGAGTTGATGAATGAGGAAATCCATCGCAGATTCGGTAACGTCAACCCATTCCGCATGACTCCCGTACCGGAGAAGGATGTGATGTGGATTTACGAGAATATGGCTTCTGAAGATATGAACTATGCCAGACAGAAATACGGAGACCAGAAAGTAGGGGAGTGGATTGCGGAAATGGAACAAATGAGGAGGGAAAACAATGCCTGAAGATTACAGTAGAATAGCGACTATCTATTATAACTTGTTGTCGAAAGCTCTTGAGACTCATTACAATGAAGAAATACTTAAGGCGGAGAAGGATGATATAAAAAAGCAACTTGTGGCTCAGTATTATGCTGTACTTAAAGAAGTGCGGGACAAGTTGGCGTTACTGTCATCTAATCCTGATGCTTTTGACCCAACAACATTACCCAGTTTTGATTTCTGGACATTTGCTGAGAACAGATTGAAAGAGGAAAAGAATGTCAGCAAAGAAAATAAAATGGCTCTATTCAATGAGCAGGCAAGAATGATTCCAAATACTAATGTAATGGAGTTTGGTGGCAAGTTTTATAGGCCAAATGGCACTGAATTACCAGCGTCTCAAGCTCTAGCCGAGATACAAGAGTCGAGTCAGGCTGGCGAACTGTCAGAAAAAGATAGAATCGAGATTGAATTGCAGGAACGTCAAGCATTTCAATCTCAACTTAACTGGGAGAAACAATTCAAGCAATCACAGGAAGAGGCTCAGACTACAGAATCATGGAGGCAGGCTCAAATAGATGAGCAACGTAGAGCGGCGGAAGCGGAACGCCTGGCTGCGGGAGACCCTTGGGAAAAGCGAAAAAAGTTGTGGATGCAACAGCAGCAGGAAGCGTTGTCGCAACTTGAGCAGAAGCCTTATCTTAACTGGATAAATTTATGGTATGAGAAGAATAGACCTCAGCCTGATTTCGGACCTCCTAAAGTCCTGGAACCTCAACAGCAGTTGGACTGGGCGAGGGAAGCGTTGCAAACAGAAAGGCAAAAGCAGGCATCGGAAGAAGTTATTCCGTGGTCTGAGACCGCACCTTCGGAACCAGGGAAAGCCGAAAGAATAAGGAAGCTAACCATCGAGTTTGAAAGAGCAAAGGAAGAAGCGGCTGGCGCAGCCGAGAATGTCGCTGCTTCTAAGAGGAGACCGGGGACTCCTGAAACCCCTGAGTGGCTTGCATCACTTTTGGGTATGCAGGCAGGGCAACCTCTACAGAAGAAACAAGTTGCCCCGATGCCGTTAAGTTCGTGGGCGTCTATGCCCGCTTCAAGACAGGCAATGATGCAGGGTTATATGAACTGGACTGGGCAGCCTTATGAAGATTGGCTGCAAAAAACTCAAAGGGCTGGCAGCCAGACCCCTTCAGGATATAATAACTGGACTCCAATAAGGCAGAGGTCAATGTAATGGCACAAAGCTGGGTTCCTAAAAGAGAACAACTTTGGCGTGAGATAGAGGGTGAGGAAAAAAAGAAGTCTGCACTCGAAAGAGGTTTGGATTGGGCTTTTATTCCATTTACTCTTGTAGGAGAAAGTGTCAGAGGTCTTTTCCCTGGCGGTGGTATGAAAGAAGCGTGGCAGAATATATCTCAGTCGCCAGAATACCAGCAATCGGGGTTTTGGGGACAGCGTGATATAGAGTGGAAGGAAATGCTGCCTGGAGGTAAAATACATGAAACCTATCGTAATTTACCTATGTGGCAGCAAATGGTGTCAGAAATTCCTGCGATGGTAGCAACTGGTGGGGTATCTGCTGCTGGAATAACCTCTAAATTAGGGACAAAAGCTGTTGGTAAGGGAGTTGGTGCTGCGGTAGCTAGGGGTGGAGTGAAAGCCCTTAAACCGATGGTGGCTTTTGAGGAGTTACCTAATAGACTTATTACTAAGGCTGGGCAGAAGTTGGGACTGACAGCAGAACGGCTGCAAAATGCCTTACCTCATGTTGACCCTAACGTAAAACCAGCAGTCGCAAGGAAGCAATTAAAGGTAGTTGCTCAGGAACTTGTGGAAGATATAGGTTTAGAGCCTGCTGAGAAGATACCCGTCACGAATGAAATGATGCAGCGTACTCTTGGGCAGAAGATGAAAGATACGTGGCAGGGATTCGCTGATAGAACATACAGAATGGAGAACATGTTACTCCAGATGGATAAATTCAAGGAAGGTGGCAAGTTTACGCAGGCGTTCTGGCGACCCGTAGGTCTTGCTACCGACAAACTATTAACACGTAAAAGTGTTGTGTTAAAAGACTTTACGACTTTCCTGAAGACCAATGGAATAGATTTGAATAAGATGCTTACGGAGAGAATCCCAACCAGGACTTTCCCTTATTCAGCACGATTTAATCTTCCTTACGAGGTTGTAAAGGAAGGGAAAACATTAGCTTTGACAAGTTCGGAGAGAATTGGCATCGCCTTACATATGGAGAATCCAGAAAATGTGTTACGGATAGTCAAGCGTAACAATATACCTAAAGGTGTGTTAAGTGAAATATCTGAAAGTCTGACCCCAGAGGAGAAAAAGGTTGTAGATTATCTGCGTCAGTATTTTAACACACAGTATGACGAGGTGAATAAAGCATTCAGGCAGATAAAAGGCAAAGATATGCCGAAGGTTGAAGGTTCATATATGCCTTTACAAGCTGATAGAAGGGCTTTAGGTATGGAAGGTGTTTTATATGATGAACCTGTCATAGACGAGAGATTGTTAAAATATGGCGTCAAGTGGGCATCACGAAAGATAACAAAAGGATTCACTAAACCCCGTGTTAAGAGTGCTACCGTGCCTGTTAAGTTAGATGCTCTCGATATATTTATGACACACATGCAAGGTATTGAGCATTATAAAGCCTTCAGCCCTGTCGTCAGGGATTTGCAGAGCCTTATGAAGAATAAAACGCTCCGTGAAGCTATACGAGTTAAATATGGTAATCCCAGAGTATCGGTTATGGATAAGTGGCTTGATGACATAGCGGCTACTGACCCTATGAGGGTGACGCAGCAGTCGGAAAAGATGCTCAGGACTTTAAGGGTGAATGCCACTACAGCCGTTCTCGGATTCAATATCACCACAGCCTTAAAGCAGTTCCCCTCATTTGTAGGTGGGATGTCTGAAATTGGTATGATACCCGCGGTTAAGGGATTATTTACCTATTTATCTAACCCTAGGGCGACTCACAGATTAATAAAGGAAGTAGCCCCTCAGATAAATGCCCGTGTTCTTGAGAGGGAGTTGGCTGAGAATAGGGCTATGGCCAGTCTTGCAAAGCAAATATCGGGCAAAAAGACTGCCCGTGATATTTTTATGATACTGACTACTACGATGGACAGATTGGCGGTAAACTCATTGTGGCGTGGAGGATTTGATGATGCTATCAAGCAGGGACTAAAAACGAGCGAGGCTGCTGAATATGCGACCAGGGCAATCCGCAGGACGCAACCCTTCTTCAGCGCTAAGGATGTTCCTGAATACTGGAAGTCTGGTGAGTTTATGAAAGCACTCACTATGTTTACCAACCAGTTGAATCAATACTGGAATTATTATAGGTTTCACATGGTAGGTAAGATGGGAGCAGGGCAGATAACCAAGTCTGATTTTATAAAACGGAGCATGGAGATGTTCGTTATTCCGTCTTTGATGATTGGGGCTATTACCAGAAGTCGACCTGCTCAGGATGCTGAAGAAATGACCAAAGATATGGTATCTATGGGTCTATCTGCATTCCCTGTCTGGGGCAGGATGCTCGCAGGTTCAATTTACGGATGGACAGGTGGGTCGGATATTTTAACCCTTGAGTTACTGGATAAGATAAATCAGATAGGCTATCAGGTAAATAAGAAGCAGTGGGATAAACTGGGTTGGAGTATCCCTGAATCGCTGGGTTATCTTACTGGTATTCCTACTGCTCAACCACGCAGGACAATTCGTGCATTACTTGAGGATGCCCAAAATAAATCCGATGCATGGATGAGATATATATGGGGAGATACCACGATAGATAAGCGGTCTGAGGATAAGACAGAAATTATGCCATTGGATTGGAATAAGATTAGACCATCTGATAGTGGGGTGTGGGGTAAACTGAAACTACCAAAATAGGTATGATATAATAGTATAAGAACCTTAACAATTTAATATATTCAGAAGCGGGGGATAATTTCTTTATTGTGGAGTTGCCCCCGCTTCTCCATTTTAGAGAGGTTATCCCCCCAACAAAGGAGGTATAAATGGAAACTGGGACAGAGGAAACTGTTTTGGAGGAAACCCCTGAAGAAGAGGCTACTCCAATATCAGAAACTCCAACCAAAAGCGAGGCAGAAGCTCGCCTCGAAGCTCAAATTGCAGAGATGCAAAAACAGCTTGAAACCAAAGAGGAGAGTTATAAAGGGCTTCAGAGAACTCTCAACAAGACGAATGAGGAACTCAAGAAACGAGGAGATTATGATGCCAGACTTGATGATTTGAATGCCAAGTTAAAAATTCTGGCAGCGATACAGTCTGAGAGCCGGCAGAGTGATGTTGATATTGATTCCATGCTACCACAGCAGAAGGTTGACTATCTCAAGCGGTTCGATGATGTAGAGAAAGAGCAACAGGAAAAACGTCAGATAAAAGAGTTTCAGGAGCGCATAAAGTCTTATCAGGAAAGAACCCTTGAGTTGGGTTTAACCGAAAATGACCCTGAGTATTGGGACATTGAAGATGCGGCCACCAATGGGAAATTCCAGAAGGCGGAAGCGTTACTGCTTAAACTAAAAAGGAAAAGTTCTAAGGAACCTACCGAAATAAAGGAGGGCGACAAAGTGGATGACTTTGAAGCCAAAGTAAAGGCTGAGGTGGATAAAAGAATCGCCGAGGCTGCAAAGGAAAATCCGTTGTTAAAGACGGATGAAGCAATCCCATCTGGGCGTGCTAAATCAGCAGAGGATGTCGTGGCAAAGTTCGCTGAGGGCGATAAGTCTATATCCTTTGATGATTACCAGAAAGCTATGCGTCAGTTGGGATATTAAGACTAAAAGGAGGTCGTAAATGGCTATTCAAACCGCAACAACTGGCAATCTTGAGAAGGCATCTAATGTCTTGATAGGTGAGGCCAGATTCACGGCGGAATATAACTCACCCTGCATCAATCTGGTGGAAAGGCATCAGCTTGGCAAGGGGGAGAATACTTATCGTTTTATCAAGTTCGGACAGGCTGAGATGAGTGCTGTCGCCGATGGTGAGGATATTATCGAATCACAGGAGTTCGGTATGACCTACGTGGACTGCGAACCGACTATTGTTGGAGCAAAGTTCATCATAAGCGACAAGGCTATGCGCGAGTTAAAGCCTGCAATGATGGCGGTGGCTGGAAGGATGCTCGGTGACGGCATGGGGCGCAAGAGGGATGAGGATATTATAGCTCTCTTCGTAAGCCTTGACAATGCCTTCGGTGCTACTACCAAATATTTAGGTATTCAGAATGCACAGGCTTGTGTGTCAAACTGTCGAGACCTGAAAATCCCCAATCCCATATATGTTGTTGCCCACCCGAATGCACTCGGCTATCTGGCTCAGAGCGCAATGGCAATAGGGGCTACTTACTATGCAGGTCTGCTGGATGAGACTACTCGGAAAATCCTCAACAACTTCTGGCGTGGGGTTGTCATAAATAATGTGCCTTTCTTTGATGATGGCAACATACCAAACATATCTGGCTATAACGAAGCCTATGGCGCAATCTTCTCCAAATACGCTATGGGTGTGGTAGAATCGCTTTCCCCACGCACCGAGACAGATAGGGATGCTTCGGCATCTTTAACCGAACTTGTGATAACGTCAGATTATATCGCCGTAGAAATTGATGGTGGATATGGCGCATCACTGCGCTACATGTCCGCTGCACTAGCAACTAACAACTAAGGAGGAATTATGGTAAACGGAACAGTTGATGGTGTAAAACAATCACCAGTGACCAAAAAGGGTAGATACAAGACATGGTATCGCCTTCATCCGAATCAGGAAAATCTTGATTATTTTGGTCATGTGATGATATGCCACAACCTACCAGTGGGAGCTTTCGTGGTAAACGGAGGCGACAAGATGAGTGTTTCCGAGATGTATCGGAAGAAAGGGTTCACAGAGACCCCGCAGGAGTTGAACCCTAACGCAGATGTTGTTCGAGACTCGAAGGGAGGATTTTATATTGTCCCGAAAGGATATGAGCTGAAAGAGACAGCAGGAAAGACTTTATTCGGTGATGGCAAATCCTATGTTGATGGCATTGCTGTAAGAATAGTCAGAAAAGAAACTGTCGATAAAGTTCTAACTGGAGAAATGCACGTCTGCGATATATGCGGGAAGGAGTGTAAGACCAAACTGGCCTTAGCAGGCCATAAGAGGTCGCACGCAAAATAACTCTGTAGGAGGAGTAAAAAATGGGATTTCCTTTAACTGTAGCACTAAGCGAGGACATGATAAGAAGGCAGGATACTAATCCTGTGCATCCGCTTGGCACGAAGGGTACTACCAGAGACGGCAGGACATATCGCTATATGCAGGCTGGTGCTGATATAAGTGTTGGTCGTGTACTTCAGGCCAGAGCACCATCTACTAATTTTTCGGATGACCAGAGTTTCAACACGGGCTATGCTATCGGCACTACGAAGGTTATAATCAATATCGTGTCCACCGCCGCACATGGTTCCGAGGGCACAACCAACTACTTCAAAGAAGGGTACCTAATGGCCAATAGCGGCACGGGTAAGGATGCAATGGCTCCGATTTACCGTCAGGGTGGATGGGATACCGCTACCGCAAGCGGACTTAAGTCTACTGTTCACCTGAGAGGTGGACTGAAGGCTGCTGTCACGAGTGCCACCGAGGTCGGCTTTATCATGAACCCTTATAAGAAGGTGGTTATGGCTCCAAAGGCTCAGCCGAAAGCTGTGGTCGGTGTTTCACCGATTGCGGTAACTTCAACAACGTACTTCTGGGGTCAGACTGGAGGCATGGCTGCTGTCCAGTATTC
>Ga0180007_10005253_pt1 | contig 13243 bp, 9 predicted proteins | sample MM_PC_MetaG_FD_121122 | JGI IMG/M metagenome (GOLD analysis project Ga0180007, IMG submission 121122) | Groundwater microbial communities from the Aspo Hard Rock Laboratory (HRL) deep subsurface site, Sweden - MM_PC_MetaG | ecosystem: Environmental > Aquatic > Deep subsurface > Groundwater... | reverse complement strand
TGTCTGGATGGCTGCCCATGCGAGGCAGCTGCCCGGCGCTGACCCGCAGGACCTGCTGTTTTCGCTGCAGTCGCCTGCTGAACTTCGCGTCGATGATTTTATTGCCCCACGGCATACCAAACCGATTAATTTCAATCCGCTGCGCACGCTGGTCAGTGTTATGCGGCGCGTGGCGGCGCATCTCAAGATCAGGGTCACCGGTTGAATTTTATTGGGTCAGTCTGTAAGTTCTGCTATATTCGTAACCTCTTTTAAATGAAATTAATTTTGACTGGCGAGGGAAGGTATGGTTGATCTGCGCGGTAAAGTCGCCCTGGTGACGGGCGGTTCACGGGGAATTGGCAAGGCGATAGCACTGAAGTTCGCCGAATGCGGCGCCAACGTGGTGGTTAATTTTGTCCGCCATCGCCGGGATGCCGAGACGTGTGCCCGTGCCATCGAGGAGAAAGGGGTCGAGTGTCTGGTAATTAAAGCCAACGTGGCCCAGGACGGGGACGTGGAGGCCATGTTTGTGGAGCTGGGAGAAAGGTTCGGCAGGCTGGATCTGCTGGTAAGCAACGCCGCCTCCGGTGTTCTGAAGCCGGCCCTTGAACTTTCCACCCGGCACTGGAACTGGGCCATGGATATCAATGCCCGGGCTCTGCTCACCCTGGTTCGCTTCGGTGTGCCCCTGATGAAACAGGGCGGCAGGATTATGGCTGTTTCCAGCCTCGGTGCGGTGCGGGCCATTGAGAATTACACGGCGGTCGGGGCCTCCAAGGCCGCCCTTGAGTCGCTTGTCCGGCACCTGGCGGTGGAACTCGGGCCCATGGGGCTTAACGTCAACACGATAAGCGCGGGGGCCGTGGATACCGAGGCCCTGAAGAAGTTCCCCAATCGAGAGGAAATACTGCAGACCGCCATCAGCAGGACGCCGCTCGGCCGCCTCACCACTCCGGATGATGTTGCGGATGTGGCCCTGTTTCTCTGCAGTGATATGTCCGCAATGATCCAGGGGCAGACCATCGTGGTGGACGGCGGCTACTCCATTCGCGGCTGACGCGTTTTCAGCCCGCTCTGTCTATGGCCGACTCAATTGCCTCGACAACGGTCTCGGACCTGAAGACGATGCCCAGGTCGATCATTTCCTTGCCGACCACAACGGGTGTGTCTTCGGTCGGCACCGGGGCGCGCACAATCTCGTTCAGTTCGTCCTTGTGGAAAACGGACGTTACCACGCCGACAAAAAGGACCCTTGTCCCGAATTTCACTTCCCCGGTCTTTGTTGCATAGGCCCCCCTGTTGTATATGAACACCGGGCTGCCGCTGGAACCCACGAATACGGATGCATCAATTAAAAATTTTTTCTGGCCTTCAAAGTTCAGGCAGATGGGCGTGGCAGTCGTCCCTTTGCGCATGACCGGCGTGAAGTTTTCCTGGTCCCAGATGCCGATCGGGTAGCCGACAAAGACAATTTCCTCAAGGGCATCCAGTTCGGCGAGCTCTTCACCCCTCGGGATCATGTCCGTGTTGATTGAACGGTAGAAAACGGCAATCCCTCTGTCATTGACGAATTGTTCAATGGGGGCCAGGGGGGCGATTGTTATATCAACAGCAGGGTCGGGGTGGTCGTGCCATAATGAGGGGAAATTGTCATTTTCCACGCGAAAGGCGTCTCCCAGTTTCGGCCCTTCGTTTTCTTTTTTCAGAAAGGTTATACCGCCTTTCCGGGCATTCCTGACAACGTGTCTGTTTGTAACAACAAAGGGATAGCTGTTGCCCCGGTAGTCGTGCACACAGATGAAACCGGTCCCGGAGCCTGTTTCGCCCTTTCTGTCTATGGTGTCGATTCGAACGGTTGTGAAATAGAGTTGTTCGGCAACGGATTTGACTTCCATGCTTCACCCACTGGTCTTCATAAGGTGCGTATTGCTTATCCGGCAGGGTCTGTCCTGTTATTGTAGACAAGGATGAGGGACAAGACGAGGAAAAAAGAAAAAAGGGCCGCTCACATATCGTTTGAGCTCAGTTGCCCGGTTCGGGGCGTTACCTGCAGTGGTTTGTTATCGTTAGCGATATATGTCTTTGCGATGTCCCACTTTTACCACCCATACGGTTAATTCATTGTCCTGGATGGAATATATTATGCGGTAGCGACCTTGGCGAAGGCGATACTTCTCAAGGCCTGAAAGTTTCTCACATCCCTGTGGGCGAGGATCGTTACAAAGTTCTCCGATTCGTTTAACGATTCTCTGCAGGTCTTTTTGGGGGATGCCCTCAAAGTCTTTTTCAACTGATTTTTTGAAAAAGACGTTATATGCGGCCATCTTTTTTCAACCTCTTCAGCATCTCGTCATAACTGACCAGGGGTTCACGTTTCCTTTCATCAAAGGCGGCAAGATCTTCGGCATCCTCGGAGAGCGCTTCCCGGACAGCCTCGTTGACGAGTTCCGTTATAGAACGGGATGTTTCGGCGGCCTTCATGCGTAATGCCTTATGAAGATCAGGGTCAAAATAGATTGTTGCGCGTTTTACCTGGGTAGCCATAATGTCACCTCCTTGTGTTATTAAAACATTATAGCGCTATAACGTCAAGATGTCAACTTCGGTGAGCTAACACCAAGGTAATAAGGGCCACGATTTACACCCATGTGCTGAACAGGTCGCCCGGTGGTCAGGAGTCTGTTCGACTGATCATTTTTCCTGCCAGGATATCTTCAGGATATTTCTTGTCTTGTCCGTGATCCGGTACCGGTGGTCGATACGTTGCCCGATCAGTGCGAGGATGGTCTCTCCTGAAAGAAGTACCGGTATCTCCCAACGTTTTATTTTGGCCACTTTCCGGTCTGTGAGGAAATCGCTCACTTTCCTGCTGCCCGGGTTGCCCAGCGGTTGAAACCGGTCACCCGGCCTGGGAGACCGGAGGACAAGCGGAAAGGAGATGTTTTCGCAGTCAAGGTACTCCACTGACTTGTCCGCGGTTACTTGTTCCTTGCCAGGTTTTTTCTTGAGTTGTTCTATGATTACGGTGCTACCGGTCTCCTGAATTTTATAGGTCCCCGGTTTGGGGACGGCAAGTTCAAAGCTTTTGTTCTTCTCTGTCATTGCCAGGTTGCCCCGGAGCGGCTTTTTCCCCTGCGGATGGGAAAATTGGAGCGCACCCCCGGATTTGCTGACCCGCAACCCGGTGCCGAGATGCAGGTTTTTTCCCGGGATAGCGGACCGGATAATGGCAAGCAGCTGTTCGATCTGCCGGAATGCCGGCCTGCTCTCCATCTGCCAGCAGGCTGTTTCAAGCACACGGCGCTGGATGGCCTTGTGCAGGGTGGAGAACGTTTCCAAATCAAGAAGCAGGTCTGCTTTCTTCTTTGCAGCCGTCCTGGCCATTGCTTCCCGGGCCAATTCCTCCAGGAGCGACTCCTCTTCCTGGAGAATCCAGGTGGTCTGCAGCAATGTTTTGCTGATCGAAGGATTGAATTTCTTTTTCAGAAAGGGAAGCAGGTCAAGGCGCACCCTGTTCCTGAGATATTTTCTGCTCGTGTTCGAGCTGTCCGTACAAAAGGGGATCTTTTTCCGTGCCAGGTACTTGAGAAGATCGTTTTTTGGAAAATTCAGAAAAGGCCTGATAAATGTGCCGGCCCGCAGGGGCTTCATGCCGGACAAGCCCTTGCGGCCGGTCCCTCTTATCAGGCGAAGCAGGAGTTCCTCCGCCTGGTCGTCGCCGGTATGGGCCAGGGCAATTTTTGCTGCCCCGCACTCCTCTGCCGCTTCCTGCAGAAAGGCATACCTGAGAATCCTGGCCGCCTCGGCAATGGAACTTTTCCTGTCCCTGGCGAACTGTTTGACTGCCAGGGTCGCTGTGTGGCAGGTAATGCCGAGTTTTTCAGCCTCTTTTTCAACAAGAAATTTTTCCTGTTCCGTTTCCGCGGGCCGGAGTCCGTGGTCGGCATGGGCCGCTGCCAGGGTAAGCTGCAGGTCTCCGGCCAGGCCGGCAAGGACATGGAGAAGGGCCATGGAATCAGGACCGCCCGAGACGGCGACCAGCACTGTCTCGCCGGCAGCGACCAGGTTTTCGGAAACCAGAATTTTTTTTGTTGCATTTTCGAGTGGCAGCATTTTCTCTTATATAGCAGTTGTTGCATTTGTTTGCAGGCAGAATTTCCAGCACGGCAAACACGTCGCCGGCCGGACAGGGCAGGGGGTATCAGTGGAAGATGATGCAGGATTTGTCATTACAGGCAACTGCGCGGCAGAGGTCCCTTTTCACTTTATAGCCGCAGTGCCGGCACGGACGGCAACAAGAGCACCGGCCGCCGACCTCGGTCATCTCATTCATCTGAGTTTTTCGCAGGCATTGCATGAAAAGGCTTTGACGGAACTCGATGCCTTTTACCCGCGGATTGTCGTGCGGACCGATGCCGTCTATGAGCGGCGGCTCTGCCTCCTTGTCCATGAGTACCTGCGCAGGCCGGCAGCACGCCTTCCCGGCGTTCCCTGTTCGCCGTTCCTGGAGGCCGGGACCGATTTTCAGAAAACGGTGTGGCAGCTCATTGCAGCAATTCCCTACGGTCGGACCAGGACTTACGGCGACCTGGCAAGGATGCTTGGCAGCCCGTCCTCTGCCAGGGCTGTGGGCCGGGCCTGCCAAGCCAATCCCCTGGCCCTGATAATCCCATGCCACCGGGTGGTCGGGGCTGCCGGTATCGGGGGTTTTGCCGGCGGAGTATCCCTGAAGGGCAGGCTGCTCGAGCTGGAAAGCAAAACATCAGGGCTCCTGGAGACAGAAGGGTAGAGGCAGGATAACGGCACGATTGCCATCTGTTTTACTGTGCGGACAGGGGGGCGACGGGGGGCGGTTCTGACGAGACGGGCAATTCACTGCCCGGAGAGGGCTCCTCGCCACCGGCACCCTGTTCCTTGTCAACAGGGCTGTCCTCCGCCGGCTCCCCTTCGGGTCCTTCCTCCATGATCGAAGGGTCGAAGTCCTGGATATACTGTTCCAGGACGCTGAGGTTCTGGTTGGCCTTGCTGGTGATATCGACCTTGGGATACTTGGTGATGATTTCCAGGAGCAGGAGGCGTGATTCGCGCAGCATCTCGCGCTTCTTTGCCGGGTCATCGGTTTTCCCGGCCTTGCTGAACAGGATGGCGGCCTCTTTCCTCTTTTCGCTTGCCGTAATAGCGGCGGCTTCACTGATTTTCTGCCTGGCGCGTTCATCGTAATCCGTACCCAGCAGGGCCTCAAACCCCTTGATTGCCTCGTCGTAACGCCGGGAATCAAGCGACCTGACGGCTTCCTCCCACTGCAGGACCAATGACTGTCCAAGGAGCGCCTTCTGCGCCTCAAGCTCTTTGGCCTCCAGCTGCATCGAATTATCAAGAGTGTCCTGCACCACCTCGGCAAGATCCAGGGGCAGACGGGCGTACATCATTTCCTTGAGAATGATTGTGGCCTCATCATACATTTTCTCTTCTATGAGCTTGTCAGCCTGCATGAGTTGGCCGGTAACCCAGGATTTCAAACGGTTATAGATCGACGTCTTGATGGCGTCGGAGTTGCGGCCAACCGCGGTGTCGGGATACAGCATTATCAGGCGGTCGGCAAGATCAACGGCATCAGCGCCCTTGTGCTTACCGTCAAAGGTCAGGAAGTTGCGCAGCAGGTCCCTGTAGGTCGTATAGGCCACAACATCGGTGGACAGCAAGTCGATTGAGGTGAGTTGGCTTTCGGCCCATGATCGTTCCCGGTCAAGCTGGTTATGGGATTCGACCAGTTCCGTGTACAGGTTTTTTGCCCCGGTGAGATCGCCACCGGCCAGGAGCAGGTCAGCGAGCCTCCGGCGCATTTTCCAGGGTTTGAGGGTCTGGTCCGCTGCTGCCTGGGTAGTGATCATTTTCCGGTAGACGGCGGCAGCTTCCTGCGGCTGTCCCTTATAGAGCAGGGCCAGGGCGTAATTTTCACTTGTTTTCTGGGAGATACCGTGATCGGGGAAGCTTGTTTTCAGGGACTGGTACAGGGTCAGACCTTCATCATAGTTTCCCCGTTCAATGGCGGTGTTAATCCGGGTTTCGGCATCCTCGGCCTGGGACTGTATAAGCAGCGTCTGCAGCGGGTCTGTTGCCGGACCGGGCGTCAGCAGGTCTTTCATGCAGTCACTTTCAAGGAAGGCGATATCCTGGCGCAGCAGCAGCGGAGCCCTCGTATCGGCGGCGGCCGGTTTCCCGGCCAGGATATTGTCCCGCTGTTTCGTGTAGGCTGAAAGAATGTGTTGCAGTCGTTTCGCGCATTCCGAACGGGATTTGTCCTGACCCGGTGCCGAGAACGGCTTCTTACCCTCGTCCTCCATCCACTGCTGGGATTTTTTTTCATACGCGGTAAGGCGTTGTTCAATAAAGTGGATATCCATGTTTGCCCACAGGACATTTTCCTCTGCCGCAGGCACGGGGGATTGCAGGGCCGGGGGTGTGCCGGCGGCGGCCGGCGTTTCCTGAGACGGTTGCGGTTGTGCCGGCTTGACCACCACCGGTGCCTGGTAGGTTGCCGCTGCGCGGCCCGAGCCCTGGTCTGCCACGCCGCAGCCCGACAGGAAGAGCATGCCGAGGATGCAGCATGCGTTATAGATATACCTGCAGGAAGATATATTCATAATGGATGTCCGTTTGTCAGTTTGTTTGCCCGCTCCGCCAGTAAGGCATGAAGTGTCGGGCCGGCTCCAGTTCGCCTTGCTTTGAAATTTTGCCAAAGGTTGTGATAACGGTACCGCTGTTGCTGTTCTTCGGCTGCCCCTGTGCTGATGAAGCAGGCCGGGGAAGGCCGGTGCCTCTGTCAACCGGCAGGGTAATCTGTCCGAGGTCCGGCAGAGAGAGCGGCACCTCCGGACGTTCTCCGGTGGCACCGGCTAAAAAAAGGATATCGATCAAATCCAGATTTTCCCCGTATCTTTCTTCAAGGAGGATGTCGTTCGCTACCTGGGACCACAGCGGCAGGGCGCCGGAGGATCCCGTAATATGGGTGCTGTTCCGAACCATCGGCATATTATTATCGAAACCGACGTAAGCTGCAACGATGTATCCGTTCTGGGTCGATAATTCGCCGGCGTTCTTGCTGATGGCCGGAACCGCTCCCAGAAATGTGGCATTATTATAATTGTTGGCGGTGCCGGTCTTGCCGAACAACGGTACCCGCAGGTCAAGCTGCTTCAGCTGTTCTTCTGTGACGGGATCCATACTGTGCATTCGTACATTGCTGTAAGCATAGTTGCCGGTTCCGAGCCTGACGACGTTTCTGAGTATGTCGCTGACCGCCAGGCTGATCGCGGGGGCAAACACCTGCTTGCAGGACTGGCTGCGGGTATAGATAACCTCGCCGTCGCTGTCCTCGATTCTGTCTATTATGGCAAATTCTCCGGACGCCCTGTCCCCTTCATACTGTGAGACCGCCCCGGTTGTCAGCCCCTCATAGATGCGGGCCGCCTCGAAAAGTGTTATCACATTTGAGCCGAGAGGAAAAGATAAAACCGGGTCAAGCTTGCTGGTAATACCCAGTTCCCTGCCCAGGCTGACCATATAATGCAGTCCGGCCAAAACACGGAAATCGTCAATGGAATGAAGCACTTCAGTGCTGTACGGCCTTTTGGCGGCCAGGATTTTGTACTCCCTGTTCATGGTGTTTTCCAGGTTCAGCAGGGTTCCCACCCGGACTTTTTCCTCAATATGGATGGAGTCCAGAAACTGTTTCCTTTCCGCCTCGTCATAGGCGCTCAGGATCATCGACAATGCGTGGTGGCTGATTTCCTCCCAGTCGCCGGCGGCAGGAGACTTAGTCCCATACACATAGCTGTTGCTGGTTTTTTCATGATACAGGCGGCCGCCTGGTTCCGCTGTCATGTCCGGAAATGACTGCGCGAACTGCTGCAATTCTTTGGCCAGCTGCATGAACCGCAGATAGTTTCTTGCCAGTATTTCCCGGCGGATTTCCCTCTCCCTCGCGATAAGAGTGCGGGCCCGTTCACCGGCTTCATACTCCGGCGCGCTCAACCGGTCTGTTTCTGCAAGAAAGGTGTCGAAATTCAGCCCGTAATGGAGGGTTTTCAGGAATTCATACTCCTGCAGCCCGCCGGAGAAGATAAGGTCCGTACCAATCTCGGTCACCGCCTTTTTGAAGGCGGCCCGCAAAAGACTGTCCCTGTCGACGAGGATGCCGTATTTGTCGCGTATCCGCTGCTGGTAGTAGGCATACGGTTCTTCCGGGCCCTGGTCGAGTCCGAGATGGGCAATGAGCTCCTTGAACTGGGCCGGCGAGAGTTGGTCGCAGAGATGATAGAGCAGCCAGACCGTGGCCACATTTTCGGAATGCACCCCGGCCCAGCTCATGGATATCCGTGCATGGGGCGACAGGTGGTCCGGGCGCGGGAAATAAGCCTGGTTGGCGAAGAGAAAGAGATCACGCTCATTGTTGAGGGTATCGACGTTGTTCCAGCCCAACTGGAGGGCCGCCGCATAAACAAGGGGCTTGATGACGGATCCCACGGGACGACGGGCGGCCAGAGCCCGGTTGTAAAAATAATTTTCCATGCCGCCGGCCATCGCCCTGATCGTTCCCTCCTTCACGACCAGGACGGCGCCCTGTATTTCAGGATATTTTTCAAGGTCAAGGTATATCCTGCCGCTCCCCGGATCAATTTCCCTGATGCTGGCATACACGGTATCGCCGACATGGATTGTGTCCAGAAAGGCCTGTATGTCCGCCGGCCGCGCTTCGGTCCATCGTTGGTGCTGCCACTTGACAAGTGAAGAGAGAAATTGCTGCAAGGCCTTTTCGTCTATAATGCCTTTGCCAAAGGGCAATTTGTTCTGGTCGGAGAAAGAGACGTGAATCGAGGCGGCAGGCGAGCGGTCGATTGCCTCGACGGTACCAAAGAGGAAGGTCCCCGGTACAATATCCTCGTTTCCCACAGAGGAAAGCGTACTGTATTTCTGCTGCACTTCTTTGTTGTCATATCCCCCGAGCCTGATATCCAGGCGGGACAACTCCCTGCGCAGCGCGCGCAATGTGCTTTCCTGCAGCCCTTTATCCACCGTTGTGAAAACCCTGATACCGGAGGTGGCGACGTTGTCGATGCCGTAGTCGTTCAGGGCCGTTTCTATTTCAGGCGTGGCCAGTGCCTCTTTCACCAGGTCCATGGTGGTGTTCAGGGCATAGAACATCCTGCCGTTGTTAAATGACAGCTGTTCGTTCAGGTTTTTCTGGTACTCCTTGGCGTCAAGCATGCCCAGTTTGTACATCTGGCGCAGGACATAGGTCGCTCGTTCCATGGCGCGGTTTTTTGCCAGCGAGACGGCCCCGACGTCTTTCTTGATGAACGGATTGTAATAATTGGGCCTTTTGACACTGCCGGCGATAAAAGCGCATTCCAGCGTGTTGAGCTCCGTGACATCCTTGTCAAAAAAATATTTTGCCGCCACGCCGATGCCGTGCCCGTTGCCGCTTACATAGAACTGGTTGGCATAGAATTCCAGGATTTTTTCTTTGGGATAATGATATTCCAGCCGGAGCGCGAACAGGAGTTCCTTGAACTTTGATCTGAATGAACGGCTTTTCCGTTTAAAAAGGTTTTTGGCGGTCTGCTGGGTAATGGTACTGCCGCCCTGCACGATGCGTCCAGCCTTGATGTTTACCAGCATTGCCCTGATAATGCCGTTGATATCAAAGCCGTGATGGGTGAAAAACTTATTGTCTTCCGCCGCAACAATGGCATTGACAAAGTTTTTGGGCAGTATTTCGTAAGGAATATACTGGCGGTGGGCGTCCCTGAAGAACACCCCTATCTTGGACTCGCCGTCCCGGTAGTAGACCGGGCTTTCCATGGCCAGAATTTTCCGGATGTTTTCCTGCCGTATCTCTTCGCCGGAATGCACCGCGACCAGAAAATAGTATGCAGCACCGGCACAGGATATGCATAATAAAATGAGAACGATTATGAGGGAAATTGTTTTCTTTAACATCGTTGGTGCCTGAGACATAACCCTTTTAATTTACAAGCATAATTTGTTTTCTGTGCAGTGGTGCCGCAGGGAACTGTCTCTCAGTTGCAGAATGCAGATTACCGTTGAAGCGGCTGAAAAATCAAGAGGCAAGGCGCCCTGCAGCCCGGTTCAATAGTCTTTCATATCAAGAAGTTGCTTGTTTTTTCATTGCAATAAAGACCGGGTCCATGGTAACTACACCAAAACTCAAACTTTTTCCTTAAAAAAAAGGATGTCAATGTTCGGAGATAGAATATTTTTTCGCGTAGTTATCAGTTCCATAATTCTCCTGATGGTGCTGGGCGGCTGCGCGCCCCAAGGCAAGTCGGCCAAAAGGCATCTCACCCTGCCCAAACCCCAATTCGGCCGCTCCTCTGACGCGGAATGGCGTGATCCTGTAATGGCCGCCGCACCGGCTGCTGCGGAAATCCCGGAGCCGGAACTCACCTTTGATCAGGAGTTGAAGGACCTGAAGCAACTGGGGCAATGGGAAGAAGGCGCCCCACCGCAGGATATTGCCGAGGACGTGGCTGCCAGTGATTTTCCGATTACTATAAACCGGCAGGTGGAATATTACCTGGATTTCTTTCAGAACAAGCACCGGCGGCCTTTTGCCAAATGGCTCGCCCGTTCCGGACGCTACCGGCCCATGATCGAGAAGCAGCTCCGGGAAGCGGGCCTGCCGCGGGATCTCGCCTACCTGGCGATGATTGAGAGTGGTTACAACACCAGGGCCTACTCCAAGGCCAAGGCCGTCGGCCTCTGGCAGTTCATCAAGCCGACCGGCAGGAACTATGATCTGGCGATCAACAGTTATGTCGATGAACGCCGCGACGCGGAAAAGTCAACCCGGGCGGCGGTGGCATATCTCTCCGGCCTCTATCAGGAGTTCGGCTCCTGGTATCTGGCTGTTGCCGCTTATAATGCCGGCGAAGGCAAAATTAGGCGCGCCATCAGTAAGTACAACACGACGAATTTCTGGGAACTGGCCCAGGGGAGCTATCTGCGGCTGGAAACCAAGAAATACGTGCCGAAGCTGATCGCCGCCATTCTCATAGCCAAGGCACCGGAGAAGTATGGTTTCCACGATATCAGCTATGCTGAACCGCTGGCCTATGAGACGGTGGAAGTGCCGCGCTGGACGGCATTAAAGGCGGTTGCTCTTGCCACTGATGTGGATTTCGATGAATTAAGGGAGTTGAACCGGGAACTGACGATGCAGTTCACGCCTCCGCATAAAACCGTCTATCCCCTGAAGGTGCCGGCGGGCAAGGGAGACCTGCTGCTGGCAAACCTCCCCCGGGTCCATGCAACCGTGAATACCAGCTTCAAGACGCATATAGTACGCGCCGGTGAAAGCATTGACAGTGTCTGCCGGCGGTACGGCCTGACCAGGACGATAATTCTGAAGTCCAATAATCTCCGCTCCGCCAGGCTGCAGCCGGGCCAGCGTTTGCGGATTCCTTTCCATGCCACCAATTACGAACTGCTGCCCGAGGGGGTCGTTGCCCCTTCCTTTGCCATGGCTGACGGGAACAGCGGGGACTTCATCCTGCACAAGGTGCATCCCGGCGAGACGATCTCCGGACTGGCAACCCTCTATAATGTACCGTCCCACATGATTGCCGGCTGGAACAATATCAAAAATATCAGCAGGATAAGGGCAGGCCAGCAGCTGGCGCTTTATGTCAGGAGCCCCGAAATCCAGGTGGAGGAAAAGAAGGCGGCAGGCAGGAAAACGGCTGCCGTGAAGCAGATTGTTGCCACCGCCGCAAAAATCCAATCCTCAAGAGCCGTGGCCGGCGTGCTGGAAAATCCCGGCATGGAAGTATCATACTACCAGGTGCGGAACGGGGATTCGCTGTGGGATATTGCCAGGCGTTTTGGTCATTCAACCGAGGATATCAGGCGATGGAACAATCTCGATAATGACCAGATTCATCCGGGAGACCGTCTCCTGCTCAAGGAGTCGGCCGTTCTGCCGAACGTGACCTATTACAAGGTCCGTGGCGGTGACACCCTCTGGACGATTGCCAGGAAACATAATATCTCCATGGAGAGCATCAGGAAATGGAACAACCTTAAAAACGATGTCCTTCATCCCGGGAGTCGTCTTCTTATAAAACTGGTGAAGGATGCCTGAGAGTTTTCGCCAGTAAGCATTGCCGCCGGATCGGTGCAGTTCCCATCCCGCTTCATCCCCTATGGAAAACACAGATTCTATTCACAGGAACGAAGACGTTCATTTTCTTGATTGCAATGACCGGACTGTGATTCTCGTGGGCACCGCCCATGTGTCGCAGGAATCGGTGGATCTTGTCAGGCGGACCGTGGAGGAGGAAAGGCCGGACTGTATCTGCGTGGAACTCGATGAACGGCGCTACGCGGTTTTGACGGACAGGAAGGGGTTCGCGGCCCTGGACCTCAAGGAGGTGATCAGAAAGAAACAGCTCAGCACCCTGCTGGTCAACCTCATACTCTCCTCGTACCAGAAGAAACTCGGCAGCCATCTCGGGGTCATGCCGGGTGCCGAGATGATGGAGGCCGCCAGGGCGGCCGGCGACCATGACATTCCCCTGGCCCTCTGCGACCGTGATGTGCGGGTTACCATGCGGCGCGCCTGGCATGCCACCTCGCTCTTTAAAAAAGCCTCTCTGCTTGCAACTTTGCTGGTCAGCCTTTTTGACCGGACGGAGATAACCGAGGAAAAATTGGCCGAGCTCAAGAAAAATGATGTGCTCTCCGAGCTCCTGGGCGAGCTTGGCAGGGAGTTTCCCGAACTGAAACGAGTGCTCATTGACGAGCGCGATCTGTACCTTGCCGAAAAAATCAAGGCGGCGGCCGGCAAAAGGGTCCTGGCGGTGGTGGGGGCGGGCCATGTCGAGGGCATCAAGAAGAAGCTGGGCGAAGACAACCGTGCCGCCCTGGAGGATCTCAATACCATCCCGCCTGTCTCCGGCCTGTGGAAGTTCCTCGGCTGGTCCATCCCGGCCGTCATCATAGGCTCGCTCTTCTATATCGGATGGTACAAGGGCAGTGCCGTGGCCGGCGCCAATCTCCAGTACTGGATCCTGGCGAACGGCATTCCCGCATCAATCGGTGCCATGCTGGCATTCGGTCATCCCATTACCATTATCAGCGCCTTTGTCGCGGCGCCGATAACCAGTCTGACCCCGGTTATCGGGGCGGGATATGTCTGTGCTTTTATTCAGGTTATGGTCCGGCCGCCCGTGGTCCG
>Ga0180007_10005252_pt1 | contig 13246 bp, 18 predicted proteins | sample MM_PC_MetaG_FD_121122 | JGI IMG/M metagenome (GOLD analysis project Ga0180007, IMG submission 121122) | Groundwater microbial communities from the Aspo Hard Rock Laboratory (HRL) deep subsurface site, Sweden - MM_PC_MetaG | ecosystem: Environmental > Aquatic > Deep subsurface > Groundwater... | reverse complement strand
TCTAACGGTTTAAAAAGGAAAAAGAAAAAAATCATTTCATCATGCAGCCCCTGTCACGTCCGAAGCCCGGCTTGAAGCCCAGCTCTTCCCGAAGCTCCATGGCCTTGTCGAAGTCGCCGTCCTGCCTTGCCTGGTGCATCTGCACCATCACATTGAAGTCCTCTTCGCTGACTTCCTGCTTCCTCGGCATGTTTTCCACAGCAGCCTTCCAGGCCTCAAAGTCGCCTGCTTCCAGGGCTTCTCTCATCTCTTGCTTCGCAGCATGCCTCTCAACCATCTTGCCATGCCTCTCAGCCATCTGGTTGAAGTTCTCTTCTGTCAGCTGTTCAGACATCGCCTGTTTCCAGGAGCCGAAGTCCTTGCTGTCCAAGGCCTGCTTCACCTGCTCGCTGTTCCCCCACCTGAAGGCGGAGACCGCCCCTATCGATACGACGAGCATCGCCAGGGCGAACAGTCCGAATATTGTCTTGTTTTTCATGTTTCATCACCAATAGCTTGAAAGCCCTTCCCCTTAATAAGCCGGAAGAAGGCTTGATGTACATTTGAGGTCCACATCATTCATACCTCAGGGCATCCACCGGCTTCAGCCTCGATGCCTGGTAGGCAGGCACCGCGCCGGAGGCCATCCCGATGAACACCGATATCCCCAATGCCAGCAAGATGGTGGTCAGTCCCATTGCAGAACCCGCAGATCCCATCCGGCTTATCATGCCTCCTGATGCGCCCATGAGCATAGGTAGGAATCCTGAAAGTATTATGCCTAAGATCACCCCTAAAAGGCCTCCGAAAAAGCCGATGAATCCTGCGTTCAGGAGGAATATGGTCAGTATGTCGTTGTTCCTCGCCCCGATGGCCTTCATGATGCCTATCTCCTTGGTCTTCTCAAGTACAGATGTGAACATGGTGTTCGCTATGCCGACGGCGCCGACCAGCAGCGCAACAGCGGCTATCGCCGTCAGGAATGTCGTCATGGAGCTCATCATCTCAGCCCTCTGCTCCTGCCTCTCCTTGTTTGACGAGATGGTGAAATCCTTCGTGCTCTCCGTGGCATGCCTGGTTATCATGAGCTTCTGTTCTATGTTTGCGATCGCCTGGTCTAGCTGTTCCTCATCCTTCACCTTGATGACGATTGAGTCATACACGCCTTTCTCTTTGTCTTCGAGAATCTCATAAGCGATGTCTATCGGCATATATACGGAATTGCTGGTGTCGTCCAGGATGCCTACAATCCTGAACAGCCTCTCCTCTATCGTGACCAGCTGGTTCACTCCGAGCTGCTTGTCGAAGAACCCATCAGCAATCCTGCCTCCTACGACGATTACATTGGAATCTGCCGGCCCGAGCATCCTTCCCTCGGCTATCTCTGAGGTGGTGATCTGATACCATGTTGCTGGATCGACACCATTCACCGTCACCGAGCCTTTCTCAGCGACATAGTAGATCTCAGCGTTCCCCCTTATCTGGGTGTCGATCAGCATGATGTCGCTTATGCCTTTCAATGCCTGGAGGTCTGTCCTGTCGATGACGATCTCCTCCTCGCTTGCTGACGCATCGCCACCATAGTCCCTTCCATGTCCGAAGTCCATTGCCCTAGGGCGGCCGGCTGTCAGCGTTAGTATGTCCCCGCCCAGGTTTCCTAGCTGGGAGCTCACGTCCTGCTGCAGCGCCTCACCGAGAGAGACTATTGATATGACTGCAGCCACCCCGATGACTATCCCGAGAATGGTGAGCCAGCTCCTTATCTTGGCATGCAGCACCATGTTCAGTGCGTGCTTGAAGGCTTTCCGGAATTTCATCTTATCCCTTCTTCTTTCTTCTTTTCTTGAACAGGTCTCTTATTGCCTTGCCATATGAATAATCTTTATCATCCAGCTTGCCCTTGTTGTATCTCCTGCGGACTACGATAAATATTATTACCACTAATATTCCGAGCAGGACATATCTCAATGTTTTCCATGCCTGTGCCAGAGGATTCTGAGTCTGTCTCCTGCCGTTGATAGACGGGAAGTTGCCTTCTTCTGCGGTCAACAAGGTTGGAACATCCACCGGCACTTCCTTCTCGATGGTGTTCCTGTTCCCCCTGGTATCTGTGTAGACAATCTCTAGCATTAAGTTGGAGTCCTGCATCGCTGTGGCATTCCTCGCTTCTGTCCTAGGCGTCTGTCCGGGCGTGAACTGCTCCCTTGATGCCGACTGGGTGAGCTTGAAGCTTGCGATGGTGTAGTCCCCCTCGTTGAGGTTCCCTATGATGACTGAGTTGCTGCCGGAGACCCGCCATCCAGGCTGGTCCGGCACGCGTACGGTGACTGAGCTGGCTGACACGCTGCCGATGTTTGATATCGCGAAGGAGTATTCCCCGCTGGAGCTGCCTGAGAAGGCTGCGTCAAAATCTGTCGCTCCGCCGACATAGATGCCTGCTTTTGTGGCGATCTCCTTCTCCTCGCCGGTTATCGGGTCGTCATACTTGAGGGAGAGGTCGAGCTTGTAGAGGTCTGGGTCGGCGGTTGCGCTCGCGATGACATCGAATTTGAGCTCTGCGCTCTCTCCGATGTCGATGTGCTTGATGTATTTCGTGTTGTCAGATCCCACCGGGAGGATTATGTCATCCTCGTTCTCCCATTGGAAGGTAAGGTCTCTCAGGGGCGCCGATCCCACGTTGTTCACGGTGAACTTCAGGGGGGTTATCTTCCCCGGGATGAGTTCTACCTGGTCGATGTAGATGACCTCGGCGCTCTCCTTGTTCTTTATGTCTATGCTGAAGCTCCTCTGCACGTAGGTGCCTTGTTGCCCTTCCTCATAATCCTTGACCTTGAGCTCATACTGGCCTGCTGAGGCGTCCCTGTCGACCATCAGCTTGAACTTGACTATCTTCCTCTCATCATCCACTTGGTAGGGCATTATCGTCCCCACATCCTTGATATGGCTCTCTCCGGCGACCATGGAAAAGGGGTATTCCGGCACGACCTCGACCATGAGGTTCTCTGCAGCGCTTCCCCCGTTGTTCTCTATGCCGAGCCTTATCTCGAGTACGTCGCCCGCAATGGCGGGGTCAGGGTCCTGGTTCACCAGGCTGATGCTGAGCAAGGTGGATTCCTGGAAGGCCGCATCCACTAACCCTGTCAGTAATACCAACAATGCAAATATCGGAATGATCTTTCTCATCTTCTTCACCTCGTGTTGTCAATCTTGATGATCTGCCCATCCTTCAGCTCTATGACTGTATGGGCGTATCTTGCGAGCTTGAGGTCATGCGTGACCATTATGATGGTCTTCCCTTCCTCTTTCCAGAGCTTCCGGAACATCTCCATTATGCTCTTTCCTGTGGTGCTGTCGAGGTTTCCGGTGGGCTCGTCAGCCAGTATTATCTCCGGGTCGGCAGCCAGGCTTCTCCCTATCGAGACCCTCTGCTGCTGCCCTCCAGAAAGCTGTGTCGGCAGGTGATGTCCCTTGTCTTCCAGCCCGACCATCTTCATGATCTTGGTGGCTCTTGCATGCGCGGTCTTGTCGTCATACTCCAGGAACTCCATGGGCAGGAGGATGTTGTCGAAGGCGGTTATTGAGGGTATAAGGTTGTACTGCTGGAAGATGAAGCCTACTGTCCTCCCTCTCAGCGTCGCCAGGTCGGATTCTGACATCTTTGTTATGTCGCGGTCCTTGAGGAATATGCTGCCTTTCGACGGAAGGTCCAGGCAGCCGATGAGATTCATCATCGTCGACTTCCCGCTGCCCGAGGCACCTATTATGGCGACGAAGTCGCCCTTCCTTATCTCGACTGTTATGCCTCTCAGCGCAGGCACCTCTACCTCACCCATCTGGTACACCTTCCAGACATCCTGCAGGTGCAGGAGCATCGGTGTCCCTTTCATCGTGGCCTCTCTATTGTGCAGGCCAACTGCGCGTCGTGGAATCCGCAGGTGCCTTCCATCGCTCCTCTCGGCGTCTCTATCGTGCAGGTGTCCCCTTCGGCCTTGCCTTGGCAGGTCTCCATCATGCCCTGCTGCATCTCAGCAAGCCTGACCTGTTTATCGCCGCTGAGGTTTTCCATACTTCCGGATGCTTGCCAGTCGGGATTATTCGGCCTGTCAGGCCATTGGCTCCCATCGTTTCCGTGCTGGGCACATCCCACTAAGGCGAGGCTGAATGCCAGTGCCAACAGTAGTGTGATCTTTCTCATGGGTGGGAAGGCCTTTCCTTGGCTTATAAAGGATGTCGACTTTAAGTCCACATTATTTATATAGGTTTATATATGGATTGTGTTAAGGTGGTAAATATGCCAATGCACCGATTTTTTGATCCGATGATGTTCGTGCCCGAGGTAACCTACACTCTGATTGTCGTGGTCCTATGCTTGATCATCTACCTAAAGACGAGGGAGATATACGACCTGACCAAGCACAGGGGCATATACTATTTCAGGAACACCTTCCTCTTCTTCGGCCTGGCTTACGTCTTCAGGTTCTTCTTCTACCTCTTCCACCTGACGCAGATGGCCCTCCAGTTAGATATCCCTAGGCGGGTAATCGGACCGGCATCCTTGGTCCTGACAGGCTACTTGAGCACAATGGCAATCCTTTATCTGGTCTACAGCTCGCTGTGGAAGAGGTTGGGTGACAAGAAGTTCCTCATCCTCTCCAACCTTGCAGCTGCCATAATCTCAGTCATCGCCCTGATGACCAAGTCACCATACATAATCACGATCGCGCAGGCCGTCCTCCTGGCGGCAGCGTTGATCACGGGCTATTTCCTGTACAAGAAGTCCAAGAAGTTCTATGAGCTGCTCGTACTCTACCTGCTGCTGTCCATATTCTGGATAACCAGCCTGCTGAACCTGGGGCAGAGGGTCTTCATGCCGTTCGAGCTCAGGCTCGGCATGCAGCTGATATCGATAGTCGTATTCATCATAATCTATCTCAAGGTCGCTAAGTGGGCAAAATGAAGAAGAAACGTGACAGGCTGGGAGTGATCTTTGACATCCTGAAGATAGTCAGGGACAACCATAACTCAATCAAGCCCACGCCCCTGCTGAGATACTCTAACCTGTCCTCCCAGAGCTTCTCCGAATACTACAGGGAGCTCAGGTCCAAGGGGTTTGTCAAGGAGATGGCTGACAAGAAGGGCAAGAGGTTCATCACGCTGACAGACAGGGGTTTCAGGTTCCTAGAGAAATACAGGCTCATCCTGGGCTTCATCGACGAGTTCGAGCTTTAGCCTTAATACCCCGACTCATTTATTAACCACCCAGTAGTAGTTAGAAAACCGAAAGATTTATAAAGGGTAAGCAATCCCCTTGAGCTAACGTAGTACTGATAAGAGAGAGCACTTGCTCACGCATTTCGCTTTTTCTTGACAAGTGCTAGACTAAGAGGTATTTAGAATGAACGTATTTGAAGATTTTAAGATTAGTGACTTGTTAAAGAAGTCCATCAAGAGACATGGTTTCACCAAGCCTACGAAGATACAGTATATATCCATACCCCATATCATGGAAGGCAAGGACGTCGTCGGTGAGTCAGCTACAGGCTCAGGAAAGACGTTGGCATTCGGCTGCGGGATAATCGACAAGGTGGTCCCGAAGGCAGGCCTGCAGGCACTCGTGATGACTCCCACCAGGGAGCTCGCGGAGCAGGTCAAGATGGACCTGAAGAAACTCTCAGCTGAAAAGCCCCTGTTAATAATCTCTATCTACGGCGGTGTCGCAATAGAGCCGCAGATGCGTGACCTCAGGAAGGCCGAGGTCGTGGTGGCTACACCTGGAAGGCTCCTCGATCACTTTAGTAGGGGGACCATCGACACATCAAAGATCAAGATACTCGTCCTGGACGAAGCAGATAGGATGCTCGACATGGGCTTCATAGATGACGTTGAGAGGATAATCAAGGCGTGTCCGAAGGACAGGCAGACATTGCTGTTCTCAGCGACGATGCTGCCGCAGATAAAGGCATTGGCAGCCAGGCACATGAAGGACTCGACCGAGGTCATGGCCGGTCGCCTCGTCGACCCGACCAAGCTGACGCAGGTCTACTATGACGTCACGGGGAACCTGAAACTGTCACTGCTCATCCACCTGCTGCAGCATGAACGCTCAGGCCTGGTGATGGTCTTCTGCAACTCGAGGATCAACACAGATTTCCTGGTAAAGAACCTGAGTAAGAACGGGATAAATGCTGTCGCCATCCACGGAGGGCATTCCCAGAACAAGCGCTCCAGCACCATGAAGGAGTTCAACGACGCCAAGATGCAGGTGTTGGTATGCACAGACGTAGCTGCACGCGGACTGCACATCCCGAACGTATCGCACATATATAACTATGATATCCCGTCGGACCCCAACGACTATGTCCACAGGATCGGCAGGACAGCCAGGGCAGGCGAATCAGGGAAGGTCGTCAACCTCCTGTGCGACCGCGACCATGACAGCTTCTCCAGGCTGATGCGTGATTACTCTTCGTTCAGCATCAAGAAGGTCGAGAGGCCTAATCTGAAGAGAGTCATAGCTATACGGATCCAGAATCCAAGAAGGCCGCAAGGGAGAATGTCCCGTCGCAGGCCTCCGTATAGATGATTTAGAATTATTCTGTTTTTTTCACGTTTGCAGCTTTTGGGCCCCTGTCTCCTTGCTCGACGTCGAATTCGACAGTCTGGCCTTCTTCCAGGCTCATCCCTTCGTCAAGCGCTGTCTTGTGCACGAATACTTCCTTGCCGTCTTCTGCACTGATGAAACCAAATCCTTTTCCCTCGTTAAAAAACTTTACAGTTCCTTTCATTTTCTTGCCTCCTTATTCATCCTTAATTGACAGTGATCGCAGAAGATCTTCTTGTATTCCCCCTTATTCACTACAAATCTTTTTCTACACAATCTGCAATACTTAACTATTTTGTAATCTGCCAATCATGTAGGAAAATCAGCTCCTGTTTTTAAATGCTTCTATTTTTTTGGGCTCTGCCCTGGTTTTCGCTTCACCTGCCCGGATCGCGGGCATTTGCTTTTTTCCAGTACTGTCGAAGCGGGAAAAAAGAGAAAACAACAGCCGGCGCGCCTGCTCCATCAGATCAGAGCCTATAAGCCGGCAGGAGTCATGTCTCCCGTTTCTGGTAGGACATCACAATTTTTCTTACCAGGAAATAGCTGGTGACGGCGAATATCACGGCAAGGATGGCATTGCCGACGAGGAACCTCAGTGTGAAGTGGTAGGCCTGTTCAAAGATCGTGAGATCTATGTTCACAAGGGGCTTCGGGCCGAACAGCAGGTTGCCCAGCTCATAGCTGAGGTAGTAAAGCAGCGCCAGGGTGAGGGGGTTCCATATTATGAATGCGCCGATGAGCGAGAACTTGTTCACCCTCTTGAATATGAGGATTATCAGGAATCCGACCAGCAGGCCGAAGCCGAAGGTGGGAAGGACGGCTATGAAGGTGCCTATAGCGAAGCCTAATGCTATCGAATGGGCGCTCTTCTTTGTCTTCAGCACCTCATGGAAATGCCACTTCAGCCTCTCAATTATCTTTTTCATAATGACCACCTGCCTGCAGGTGTATAAAAACTTAACGTCGATGCTTGAAATAACGCGGGTTTTCCCCCCTGAACTTGGAGAAGAGCCTGTGGAACAGGGGGGTCTTCTTGCCTCTCAGGTAGAAGTATCCGACAAAGGAGGTGAGCAGCGCACCCAGTGAGTCCACGATGAGGTCCCACATGGTGTCGACGAGCCCTGACTTCTGCATGTTCAGTCCGAAAGATTGGTCCATAGCAAACTCGAAGATCTCCCATATCGCGCCGATGGCGACGGCGAAGCAGAAAGAGAAGGCAGCCAGCCAGCCAGGCTTGGCGTTGATCTTGTCCTTGTGGTACAGGACGAAGAGGATGAGGAATCCTGCGAAGCCGATGGCTACGCCAGAACTGGTGTGCAGGAGGATGTCCCACCACCAATATCTAAGGTAATAGCTCCTTATCTCGCCGAGGAAGAGCGAAGCGTAGATGAAGAGTATGATGATGAACTCGAACTCGATTGGAAGATATATCCTGTATCTTCTCTCAATCATGGCTGGAAGATAGGTCAGAAGGAATATGAGGGATGTGGTGAACACCAAGGTCCATCTTTGGTTGTATGCCCCTACAACGACAGCGATTATGAGGGTCAATCTCAGGAAGTAGGTAAGGTAAGTCTGGATTCTGTCTGCGGGGTCCAGTCTCTCGGCTTTCGTGCCCATCATATAGCTTCACCAACAGTTATTTAAAAAATTATCCATTATGTGTGTGAGGTGATGCCTCTGAATACAGCGGTAACTTAAGCTTTGTCAAGCATCCTGTTTAGGCATATCTTCGCCACGAATATTGTTTGAGCTTTGAAATCTGTTTTGGCAAGTCCTCTATAAGCTTACCCATCAATGCAATCCATATAGGGCTTAAGAGAAGGGTTATTGCAATGATGGCAACAGTCATCTGATAGCTGTAAATGGTAATCGTGTTTGTGTGCAAGCCTGCTGCTGCCAACAAAAAGCTGAATTCCCCTATCTGGGCAAGTAAGGAACCAGCAAAAAGGCTGTATTTCCATGATTGTTTTAACCATAAGAATATCAGGGCATTGACAAAGGTGTTTGTTAAGAGCACGATTAATGTCATCAAGGCGATTACACTGATATGTTGTATTATGAAACTTATGTCGATGAGCATTCCTATCGATACGAAGAAAAATGCAATGAAAAGGACCTTGAAGCTATGGAGGCTTTCATGGACCCAAGCAGTCTCCCTGGCAGTGGCGATTAACATCCCCGCAAGGAATGCACCGAGGGCTGTCGATAGCTGGAAAAGGCCTGTTATGATAGCCAACCCGAAGCAGATGACGAATGCGGCAAGCAGCTGGAACTCCCGATCCTCCTTAAGCTTTTTTTGAAAGGGCAGGTGTATCTCTTTCTTCTTATATATCCAAAACATGAATAATGCCACAAGGATCGTGCCTATTATCTGTAGCGCCACTTCATTCATGAGGATTTTCCCTTTAAATGACGTTAGGATAACCAGCATTGGGATGACGGCCATATCCTGAGCGATGAGTATGCTTATCACGTCCATGCCGATTCTTGTGTTTATCAGGTTCTTATTCTCGAGAATCTTGATTATGACTGTTGTGCTGCTGAGGCTGATCACAAACCCGAGCAAGAGAATCCGTGTAAAGGGCCAGTCCAGGAATAGTCCGATGAAAAATACTGCCAACACGCTTATCATTATCTGGAACAGTGTCCCCAAGATGGCGACCTTCCAATTTGCCAGCAGGCGTGAAATATTCAGTTCCATCCCCACAAAAAAAAGCAGGAGCATGACACCGAGGCTTCCCAGATGGGTGATGAGATCCTGGTCCTTGACCAATCCCAAGACATTCGGCCCCACAATAAGGCCGGTTAAGATGTACGCTACCACGGTCGGCTGCTTGAAATACCTGAGCACTATCCCAAAGGCGATGGCCACGAAGCACAAGAGCACAATGTTGATGAGGTAGGGATCAATAGCTATCATGCTCGTATTTTTGAGTTAAGCATTTAAAAATCTTGTCAATAGCTCAACCTATCCGGTCATGATCGAATCTTGTTTATACACTTGTTCATAGAAATGGATACATTTAAATACCGGAGAAAGGAATATATCCTTTAGGGGTGATATTATGGGAGCGATAAAAGGGCTTACGAATCTGGCCGCAACAATAATCGCATCGTTAGTGCTGATTTTTCTTGGCATTGTCTATTTTATGATAACGATGTGGGTCATCAAGATTGGTGCCAGCTGGGCAGGATTAAGTGGAGTCACAGGCAATATGATCCTGATAACAGCCGGAATCGTCAGCGCAGCCACTATCGTCGCGTCCGCAATCCAGAGATAAGCGATGGCGACGTATGACCAGCTATTGATTGCAGGCAGGGAAAGCCTGTGGAAGATTGTCACAATAGCTTTCATACTCGTCCTTACTTTCATAACCGCAAGATTAGTGCGGAAGATGTTTGAAAAGCTGTCAAAAAAGTCTAATAAGATCGTTAAGATTGAGGCTACGCAGCTGAGTTTCTTGAAGCATGCCACAACAGCTATTGTGTACGTGTTAGGCATAAGCATTGCGATTTATCACATACCTCAGCTGAGGGCCCTGTCAGTGTCACTCCTTGCTGGAGCTGGAATCCTGGCAGTCATAATCGGCTTTGCCTCCCAGCAGGCCTTCTCAAACATCATCAGCGGCGTATTCATCGTGATATTCAAGCCTTATCGTGTCGGGGACAGGGTCAAGCTCAGAGAGGATGTGTCGGGAGTCGTGGAAGACATCAACCTGAGGCATACGACGATAAGGAACTTCGAGAACAAGAGGATAGTCATCCCGAACAGCATCATCAGCAATGAGATGATTGAGAATTTCAGCATCGAGGATGAGAAGATCTGCAAGTTCGTGGAGATAGGGATAAGCTATGATTCAGACGTCAACAAGGCCCTCAGGATCATGCAGAAAGAAGCGATGAAACACCCCTCTTCCCTAGACAACCGGACTGATGTTGATAAGAGGAACAAGGAACCAGCGGTCCCTGCCAGGGTGATAGGGTACGGGGATTCGTCAGTCAATCTGAGAGCTTGGGTCTGGGCGAAGGACCCAAAGGCAGCGTTCCTGATGGGCTGCGACCTCAACAAGAGCATCAAGGGACAGTTCGACAAGAACGGCATAGAGATCCCGTTCCCTTACCGGACAATTGTATACAAGAAGGACATAAAATGAAACAATTTCTAGTTGTAACGATAACCATGATAGTATTGCTGTTAGCTGGTTGCATGAGAGCCTACACCATGGAAGAAAGCGAGAGCGTGGCCAGGGATTTTCTCATCACTTCGCCTACCTACAGGTTTGATGGCAGCAATCTCAAGCTGAAGGATTCTAACAGCCTGGGATGCAGGAATTGCCACATTTTCATCTTCGAATTCCTTTCAGCCAATGCAGGCTACGGAGATAGGGAGGGAAAGGAATTGGCTCAGGTGGTGACACCACACATATCATCGGTGATGGTCAAGGATGGCAAGGTCGTTCAGGCAGTGATCGACAATAGATGGGACGAAATTAGGCAAAGGGAGCTTACTGACTACGAAAAGAAAAAGGTTGATGACTCATCCCTGATTCCAGTCTATTACTGCGCAAAGCCACGACCGAAAGAATGCGATGAAGGGACAAAGCCTGTCTGCAGCTCAGCCAAGAAGGACTTCGAGAATGCCTGCAAGGCATGCATGAGCCAGTACACGAAATGGTACGTGGAAGGGGAGTGCAGCAGGGGTTATGTTGACAAGGTCTTGAACGACCTGACCCAGGGAAAGATAACAAAGGAAAGCGGTCAGTTCCTCGTCCTGGTGGGATGGAACCTGAATGAAGGAACCATCTAAGAAGCCACTAGCGAGTACGATTGGCCACCGCTCACTCTAAGCTTGGCTGCCTTCACAGTAATTTTGTATGGTCCCTCTTCAGCTTCTGGGATCATAAAAATCCGCCGAAAGCGTCCGACCCCACCCTAAAGGGTGGGGTATGACCGGACGCTTTCTTTTACAGGCGGATTTTTAGGATACAAGAAGGCGCTACATCCCTTGCCTTAAGGCAAGGGTATTGCGCCTTCTCTGTATAATAACTCTTTCAACCACGTTATTATTAAGCCTAGGGTCTTTGGCCGGAGGATTGGCCAAGGATTTTTTCCCATCCCTTGAGAAGGTGTTTCCGTAGTATTCATTTCCTGACGGCGCTATCAAAACAAGGTCAAGGTCATCCAAATTCAAGAAAAAAAGTGCTAGGAGAAAGACTCCAAGAATGGAGTCCCTCGAATCTCCACGGCACGGTACTAGCCCCGCCAGGGGTTAGGGGTGTCAGATGATCCGAAGGGACTCCATAATTATTAGCGTTTCCATCTTGATTTTCCGAAACATTTAAACAATAAAAATCACAGATGCTTAAAATCTTCGATTTTAGCACACAAGAAATTTCAAAGAAATTTCTTAGTGTTTTTAAGTTTAAATGTCCGAAAATTCAATGAATTTTCGATACATTTAAATACCATTGTTTACTTAAACACCCATATGATTACAAAAGTAAACGATATTGGCTTGAAGATACTGAGCCTATTCACTAACGGATTCAACAAAGAGCATTACATAAGACAAGTTGAAAAAATGCTGAGAATCAGTTCGAGAAGTGCTCTTGTCAATTTGGACAAGTTAGAGAAGCAAGGAATCCTGGAATCACAAACAAAGGGGAAAATTAAGGCGTATAGGATAAGGGATTCACTCATTTCGAGAGAATCGTTTATTCTTACAGAACAATACAAAAAATTACGTTTTTTACACAGCAATCAAGTTATTAAGGAAATTATCGAAAAGAGTGACAATCTTATGCATGGGATTGTCATCATTTTTGGCAGTTATGCCAAAGGAATCCAAAAGGAAGATTCTGATTTGGACTTATTCCTCATTGGGAGGTTTGAAGAAAATAGTATCAAAGAGATTGGAATTAAGTATGGAATCAGAATTAATATGAAAAGTTATCCGAAAAGTCTTTTTCTAAAAGAATTTCATGAGGATATATTACTAAAAGAGATTTTGGAAAATCACATCATCATAAAAGGAACGGAAGAATTTGTCAGGGAGGCAAAGAAATGGATCAGATAAAATGGTGCATGCAGCAAAAGAAAGGTATTGAGCTTGTGGAACCAAGCAATAATTTACATGAGGCATATCTTATTAAGGCAGAGGAAGCTCTTGACACACTGCGATCTTCAAAAAGCAAGGACTGGCAGCTAACAACAGCGTATTACACCATCTATCATGGGATATACTCCTTGCTTATGAAGATAGGCATAAAATGTGAAATCCATTCGTGTACTATCGAATTCACAAAGAGGTTTCTCAATAAGTATTTTTCAATTGATGATCTTGAACTGTTGGACAAAGCGTTTTCAGCAAGAATTGACGCTCAATACTATGTCAACAGAAAAGTGCCGGATGCTAATTATGACTTGATTATTAAAAAAACGCCTGGTTTCCTCGTAAAGTGCAAGAACATTATACTTGAAGAAAAAGGGATCAATGAATTCAGAAAAAAGATGGAATCATTGAAGTCATAATACAATTTCTCTCAACATGTACATTAAAAAGGGAAAAATAGACCATGCCGGACACGAGAAATGCAATACATTTCTGGGCTTGACTGTTTACACAGTCAAGTCACGGAAGTATAGATAGCCCCGCCAGGG
>Ga0180007_10005251_pt1 | contig 13246 bp, 11 predicted proteins | sample MM_PC_MetaG_FD_121122 | JGI IMG/M metagenome (GOLD analysis project Ga0180007, IMG submission 121122) | Groundwater microbial communities from the Aspo Hard Rock Laboratory (HRL) deep subsurface site, Sweden - MM_PC_MetaG | ecosystem: Environmental > Aquatic > Deep subsurface > Groundwater... | reverse complement strand
TAAGGGAAGCAGGTTGTTTCTTTCCTTTTCTGACGAAAAAATCAATAGATTCCATTACGCTGAGTACTGGGGATGGTTGAAGAATGAATAACAAGGGAGTCTTTATTACGCTGACAATTTTTCTCCTGGCTGCTGGGGTTCTTGCCTTAAGCCAGAGCATCAGGCATAATTTCAATGAATTAGAGGGAAACAATAAATACGTTGTAATGACTGATAGAGTGGGCTATAAATACGAAAATATTCAGGACAATATTTTTGATATAATAGAGAACATTAGCGGGATAGACTTCAATATAGGAGAGAAAAGCATTACCTTCACAGAAGAGCTTCCAAATGCAAGAAGCCTTGATGCAATGGAGATATCGATTGGTGCTTACAAAAAATTTGTTGAAGAACACAAAGACGGATTGGATATAAACATGAACATAACTGACTTTGATTTAAGTACCTTCACTATAATGCCTTACGACATTAATTACTCTCATGCTGATGCTCCTGGAAGAGGCAATAGACACAATAACACAATTTATTATGAGCCTTCCTCTCTTGACTTCAATGCATATGTAGTGGAAGTAATACTGCAAAACCAAACATATGATGAAGTAGAGGAAGACATTGATTATGCTGACATGGCAGGAGAGCAAGGAGTCAACTTATTGCTCATTGTAAGGAACAGTGTAAAGATAGAGGAATTCAGTAAATTCTATGAAGGAATAGATGCAAACGCAGAGAGCGAGATAACGATTAGTACTACTGGAAACGCGGAAAAGGATGTACATATAACTATTACTCCTTTTGGAAAAATGACTGTACTGAATAACAATTCTGTTGCAGTGGATATTGTTACGGGAATTGATTTTGGTGATGACGCAACAGAGGAACCATACCTTGAGTTATTGAAGGGATTAGTGGTAGTGAGGAGCCCCAGGCTTAAGATAGAAAAAAGATAATAAATAGAATAAGCATTAAAAATAAGGAACCATAATATTATTTAGCTCGGTGAAAGAAATGGAAAACAGCGAAAAACAACAGAAAAAGAAGTTGTTTGGGTTAATCAAGGAATTAAATGAAATGACCGCCAAAAAAGAAGAAAAAAAGAAGGGAATAATGGATTTTATTTCAAGGATTTTTCCATTCCCGGAAAAAAGAAAGAAGAAAAAAGCGGGAAAGAAGGTCTCATTTGAAAAGGAAGTTGAGGGAAAAGGGGAGAAAGAAATAGGGGATAAAATCCTGAAAAAGGAAAGGGAATTCAAGGAGCTGTCAAAGAAAAGGGAAGTGGGGGAAAAAGAATTATTCAAGAAAAAAATGGCGGAACTGGAAAGAATAACCGAAAGCATAAGGCTCTCAAGAATGATGAATGAAGTAGAGGAAAAAAAGGAAACAGAAAGAAAGATAGAGGAAGTAGTGAGAGAGATAAAGAAAAAAGTTAAGCGAGGAAAGAATAAAGAAAAGGAAAAATCCTTGAAAGTGAAGAGAAAGAAGCGGATTGTAAAGGCAAGAAAGAAGCGAAAAGCAAGGAAAAAGAAAAGTGCTGAAAAAGAAATTGAAGAAGATGAATTCCCAGAAGTAAAGGAAGCAGGAAGGCAGGTATTGATTAAAGCCAGGGGAGGAATAACAATAATGAAAGGCTCCCCTCAAAGAGTTGGTGCAGTGGGTGCAGCTCCTGCTGAAGCTCCAGCAAAGACACAGCAAGAGAGAGACGTTGACTTAGAAATAGAAAAAATGAAGGAAAGAATAAAGAACCTGAGAATGGCTTACTTCAAGAGAGAAGTGACAGAACAAGAGTACAGGCAGAAGATGTATGATTACAAGGAAGAACTGCATCTGCTTGAAGTGGAAAATAAGAGAATTGGGGAAAGGAAAAAAGAGGAAGAAAAGAGAAAAGCAGCAGAGCCTGCAAAAGAAGAAGTGAGGGAAAGGGTTCCTGAAAGAGAAGGAGTGGAAACCCCAAGAAGGGAAATGAGTGAAGATGATTCAAGGAGATTAAAGGCATTAGATACATTCAGAAAGGAATTCACTGCAGGGCCAAGCTCTGCGCCATCAACAACTGTTTCTCCTGAACCAAAGGAATTTGATTTAGGGAAGTTTGAGAGAAAAGCCCCTGAAGATGAAAAGGAAGGAACTGAAATTGAAAAAAAGATAAGCCAGATAATTGAAAAAAAAGGAGTGGTTGGAAAGGTTGGGGAAACAAGATTAAAGAAAATGGAGAAGAAAGCAGAAAAATTAATGAGCAAATATCATATCCCGGAAGAAGAAATGGAGGAAGCCATAAGCAAGCTAGGAACGAAAAAACTGCTTGCAGACTTTGATAAACTGATTAATTTAATGGAACTAGAACACAAGACACATGAATTGGTTGAAGTTGTTAAGCCAGAGAAAGAAAAGTCATACATTGGGGTGACAAGGCCTGCTGTAAAAGAAGAGGTAAAGGGAGTAATAAGAGACATAAAAAAGTACAGGATAATAACTGCCTTCGATAAAATTCTTTCTTTAGTGAACCAGAAAGGGATTGCAAGGGAAAAAGAACTGGTGAGGGAGCTTGGAATGAAGAAAGAAAGAGTCATGGAATGCTGTGAGATACTGAAAGAAAATGGATTGTTGAAGATAGAGTATCCCCCGATAGGGGACACTAAAATAATATCAAAAAATTATGTTCCAAAAAAAGAAAAGAAAAAGGAGAAGAAAAAATGAAGGAAAAAACACTTGCATCATACTTCATTGAAATAGACAAAGCAAAACTAGAAGTCAACATAATGCAGAAGGAAAAGGCATTTGTGAGATTTTATTTCCTGAATCTGCCTGAACTGGGAACAGGAACAAAAGCATTACTGAAGAACCTGAAAACGAGTTTGATTACAGATGCAACAATCAAGGCAGAAAAAATGATGGACCCAAAATTCATCAAGGAATTAAAGGAAAAATTCAGGGAAAGAGCTGAAACAATTCTTTCAAAAGAACTGCCGGACATGGACGAAAAAATAAAGGAAATCCTTATCGTGATTTTGCTCCAGGAAATGCTTGGATTGGGAAAGATAGAGTTTTTGCTGGAAGACCCTAACCTGGAAGAAATCGTGGTTAATGCCTCAAGCGAACCAGTGTGGATATATCACAGGACATTTGGATGGCTGAAAACCAATATCCTGATTAAACCAGAGGAAGAAATCCAGAACTATGCAAGCATTATTGCAAGAAGGATTGGAAAACAGATAAGCGTTCTTAACCCATTACTTGATGCGCATCTAATTACTGGAGACAGAGCAAATGCAACACTGTTCCCTATTTCCAGTAAAGGCAATACACTGACTATCAGAAGGTTTAGGAGAGATCCATGGACATTGACTGATTTTATTGAAAACAGAACAGTTAATGCAGAAATAATGGCATTGCTCTGGATGGCAATAGAGTATGAGCTGAATATAATGTTCAGCGGAGGAACTGGTTCAGGAAAAACAAGTTTCCTTAATGTATGCATGCCATTCATTCAGCCAAATAATCGTATTTTATCTATTGAGGACACAAGAGAGATCCAGTTGCCTGAATACCTTCACTGGGTGCCTCTAACTACAAGGGAACCAAATCCAGAGGGAAAAGGGGGGGTTTGTCTTTATCCTGGAACATGGTTTGTTACAGGGGATGGAGAAATAAATGAGATAGCAGAATATGTTGAAAGCAGATTAAAACAAAGGCCAACTGAAAAAATAGAATCAAATGTACTGGTAGCAGAAGGAAAACAGGATTGTGTAATAGCTGGAGACCCAAAAAAGTTCAGTTATCAAGCTGAAAAGATTAAAATTGTGTCAAGGGTCACTGAAAGAAAATATGTTTGTGAAATCGAATGTGAAAATGGTGAAACCATTAGTTTAACTGAAAATACTAAATTGCCAGTGGTTGGAATGAATGGAAAAATAGAGTTACTTAAGCCACAAGAAATAAAACAAGGGGATTATTACTTGCCAGCCTTTAGTGAAATTAATTTAAAAGGAAGTATCCAAGAAATAGATGCAATAAAGATTTTTGGAGAAGGAGAGTTTTATGCAGTTGATAAGGCAGATTTGTTTTCAGATTTAATTAAAGAACAAAGCGAAAATGGGTTGACGCTCAAGGAAATTGCAAATAAGTGTGGAATAAAAAGGCAAGCTTTTAACTGGTACAAAAAAACAGGGATAGTAAGACTGCCTGTATTAAAAAAATTGGTTGAAGAAAGCAAAATAATGAATCTAGAACAATTAGAGAAGGAAATTTCGGTGATTAAGGCACGAGGACAAGGAGCAAAACACGTTAGAATCCCGAAACAAATTGATGAAGACCTCGTGTATCTAGCAGGATTTATTTTAGCTGAAAAAAGTTTAAGTAAAAATGGAATCCACATAGTGCAAAAGGATGAATTGCCAGAACTTGAACACTTAGTCAAAAAGATTTTTAATGTGGAAATCATACACAAAAAATTCGCCTACAATTACTACAGGATTCTATCGCAAATCATTATGAAGATAATGAAGGAAGTGTTTGGCGCTACTAAATCAAAACTAATAAGAGTCCCAAAATGCATTATGCGAAGTACCAATGAAGTAATCGCTGCATTTCTGGCAGGATATATTGATGGAGACGGAACTGTTGGAAAGAGAAGAGTTTCTTTAGCTACGGGCAATAAAGAAGCTGCAATAGAATTCAAATATCTTTTAACACGACTGGGGATATGGAGCAGGATCCAAAAAGCCAAGAGAGCATGGATTATTAATGTGTGTACAAGAGAAGACGTAGTTAAAGCATGCAAAAAAATAGAGTTTAGATTGGAAAAAAACAGAAAAAAAGCTGAAGAAATAAAAAATATCAAATACAGTCATAATACCAAAAGAAACCGTGTCCCTGCCCTGCTTCTGCACAATTATATGAAGAGTTTAATGCAATCATTGAGTGTTGAAGAAAAAAGAAAGCACTTGTATCATGCAAGCTATAATAAAACCAGTGTGCCAAAGGGATACTTACAAAAGATATTATTGCAGGCAAAGTTGAGTGAAGAGGAAATTCAGAATATTGAGTTGTTTTTAAGAGAGGACTTGGAGTTTGTGAAAATAACTGATGTTAAAATTACTCCGAATGAAAAAAATATCCCCAGCTATGATGTAACCCCAGAAAATTCAACTTATTTTGTTGCAGGGATAAATAATCTGACATTGGTAATGGATACAATGCTTGATTTGCTGGTAAATTCCTTGAGAATGCGTCCAGACAGAATAATTGTTGGAGAGATAAGAAGGGAGAGAGAGGCAGAGGTAATGTTTGAAGCAATGCATACAGGGCACAGTGTTTACACTACAGTTCACGCAAATACTGCAGAGGAAACAATAAGAAGGCTGGTAAATCCTCCAATCAATATCCCTGTTTCAATGCTTGATTCAGTGCATTTAAATGTAGTGATGTTCAGGAACAGGCGAATGGGAACAAGAAGAGTGCTTCAGGTAGCTGAACTCATCCCAGAAAAGAGAGGCGGAGGAGAAGAATTGGTTAAAGTGAATGTATTGTATAGATGGAAGGCATCAGTTGATGAAATAGGAAGGCATTCAGAAAGCATCAGGTTGTTTGATGAATTAAGCCTTCACACTGGATTCACTATCCCTGAAATAAACGAGGAATTAAAAAGTAAGCAGGAAGTGGTTGAATGGCTTATGAGGCACAAGATAAAAGGGATTGAAAAAGTGGGAAAGCTAATGGCTCAATACTATATGGATAAAGACTCTGTAATGGAATTAGTGAATAAAAACAAGAAACCGGAATTTGGTGAAGAAATTGGAAAAACATATTAAAAAAGAAAAGAGTGAAAAGATTCCTTTTTCCTTTATTCCTCCATCCCTGCTTAAAAGAATTTCAAAGAGATTTCATGGAATAGGAGCAATAGTGGCAAAGGCATTCCCCTCCCTTACAAGTGATTTGGAGCATGCAGAAATAAATTATTCGGTTGAAGACTATGGCGCAATAGCAGTAATCCTTGCATTCTTTTACTTTGTTTTATGCAGTATTGTATTCATTTTAGTTGCTTCAAGGTTTTTTCCTGAAAGAGCGCTATTAGCTGGAGTAACTGCTGGAGGCATTATAGCATTCCTTATACTGATACAGGTAACCATGTATCCAAAAATAAAGGTAAAAAAGAAGGTAAGAGAGATAGAGAGGAATTTAGTGTTTGCCTTAAGAACAATGCTTGTACAGATGTCTTCAGGAGTCACGCTATTTGATTCAATGAATATGATTGCAGAAGGAAATTATGGCGCCCTTGCAGATGAATTCAAGGAAGCAATAGATGAAATAAATACTGGAACACAGGAAGAAGAAGCACTGCAAAAAATGGCTGACAGGAATCCGTCACTTTTTTTCAGGAGAAGCCTGTGGCAGATGGTTAATGGAATGAAGGCAGGGGCAGATGTAAGTGAATTAATGAATGAATTGGTTTCAACAATGATGAGAGAGGAAACCATCCAGATAAGGCGATATGGGTCGGATTTGAGGATGCTTTCATTAATGTACATGATGATTGGAGTAATTATCCCCGCGTTAGGTTTAACCCTTCTTATAATGCTTTCATCATTTCCGGTAATAAAATTAGGAGAAATAATGTTTTGGGGGCTGCTCTTTGGAGTGATTATAGGCCAATTCATGTACATGGGAATCATTAAATCAAAGAGACCAAACCTAATGGAGAGTTGAAGAAAAAAATGTATCAAAGAATTGCATCACTTCTTCCAAAAGGAGTAATAGATAAATTCCGGGAAGAATTAAGTTATCTGGAAATACCGATAGAGGAAAAACGATTTGTTGGATTTGTCTTCATTTATTCACTTGCTTTGAGTTTTGGGATTGCATTGAATCTTTTTCTTTTCTTTGGAATTCCAATAATCATATCATTCGTGATATTTTCTCTCTTATTCTTTGGAGGAGTGTATATCTGGCTGAGCATGATGAGTGAAAGCAAGGGAAAGTTTGTTGAAAAGATTTTGCCTGACGCCCTACAGATGATTGCCTCAAACATCAGGTCAGGACTGACAACAGAAAGGGCATTGCTTGCTTCAGCCAGGCCTGAATTCGGAATACTGGAAAAGGAATTAAAAAGAGCCAGTAAAAAAATAATGGCCGGAGAGCGAATAGAAATAGCCTTAATGGACATGCCTGAAAGAATCCGTTCAAAGACATTAGAGAGAACTATATGGCTTATCTCCAAAGGAATACGCTCAGGAGGAAAGATAGCTGATTTACTGATGAAACTGTCCGATGACTTGAGGGAACAGAATGCATTGCAGCAGGAAACAAAGGCAAATATCTCTATTTATGTAATGCTTATCCTTTTTTCTTCAATGGCTGGAGCGCCAGTGCTTTTCGGGATTTCTACTTTTATTGTTCAGGCACTGTACAAGCACATGAGTGATATTCCTTCGTTTGACCCATCACTATCTGAACAAAGTTCAATGAATATCCCTATTGCTGGCTCACTGCTTATGGGAGAGAGGAATCCGATTGAACCAGAGTTTGCGATAATGTTTGCAATGGTCATTATGTTCTTTGGTTCAATTTTTGCTGCCCTTACAATAGGAGTAATAAACGCAGGAAAGGAATTAGAGGGAATAAGATACATTCTACCTATACTGCTTGGGAGCTTTGCAATATTTTTTGTTGTAAGATTCATGCTTTCATTTATGTTTGGATCACTAATTCAGTAATCTATTAAAACAAAAAAAAAGAAAAAAGAAAAGAAGTCAAAGGAATTAAACTGTTCCAGTGCAAGTTGATGAATGACTTCTTGAACTTCCGTATTGGTCTGTGTAAGTCAAATTGAAACTAAGTCTATAGGATTGACCTGAAGCTCCTGTGAATGCAGAATCGCCCAAGGGAGTGAATACCATATTATTCTGGTCTCCTGCTGTCAATGCTGAGAAACCTGTTCCTGAATCTCCATCTGCATATGTCTGCGCAACAGTAATAGAACCAATTGTTCCTTCTGTATATAGTCTGTAATTGTTCATTGCTCCGCCTGTTCCGTTAGAAATTCTGATTGATAGGTTAGCGTCTGAGTTTACCTTGTGTGTTACGACTGGAATTAAGGTGGAGAAGTTTCCGCAGCTGTTTGAAGTGGGTGTTCCAACCAAAATGTATAGGACTGCAATTATCACTATAATTACAACTAGTGCCCATCCGTAAGTCATCAGGTATTCCAATGCTGATTGTGCTTTGTTATTCATTTTTCAACCTCCATTAAATTATTTTTAAAAAGAATATCTTTTTCATATGATAAAGCACTATTCATATTTAAATGTTTTGCGGTTTAGGAAAGCAAAAGAAGAAAATTATAAGAAAAAAATTAATTAATTGCTTAATTTGAGTGATAACTTTATTAAATAAAATAACTTTATTAAATAAAGTAAGACAATTAATTACAGGCAAAGTGGTTTTTTTATGGTAGAGATTCCTAGAACACGTACTGGAGTTCCTGGATTGGATGAATTAATGGATGGAGGAATTCCAAGGGGAAATCTGGTTGTACTGGCAGGAGACCCTGGAAGTGGGAAAAGCTGTCTGTGTCTGTCTTATCTCTATCAAGGGGTAACAAAGTACGATGAACCAGGAATCTATATTTCCTTGGAGGAATCAGTTGATGAAATCGTTAGGGATGGAAAACAGTTTGGATGGGACTTCAAGAAATTAATGAAAGAAAAAAGGATATTGATTGAAACAGTAGAGCTTTATGACTTTGATAAATTAAAGAATTTAATTGAAGATTCAATTCAGGTAATTGAAGCAAAGAGGCTGGTGATTGATCCCGGGGTTATATTCAGGTTGTACTTTGAAAGAGAGCTTGATGCAAGGAAAAGGATAATGAGTCTTGGAAAGATGCTTAAACTGATTGACTGCACAACGATAATTACAAATGAAATAAATCTTGATAAGACAAGGAGTCTGTTTGGTTTGGAGGAATATGTGGCAGATGGAGTGATTCTATTGTACCACACAAAGATAGAGAACAGGTTTGTGAGAAGCGTTGGAGTACTCAAGATGAGGGGAACAAAAATTTCAGAAAAACTGCATCCAATAGTTATTTCCTCCACGGGAGTGAAGATACTTGCAAAACAGGAATTATTTGAGGAATTCTGAATGAAGAATAAAAAGAAGAGAAAAGAAAGAGCAATAAAGAAAATGAAAAGAGTAAGCAAGAGAATCGTGGAAACAGACATAAAGAAGGAATTGATTCCCGAGAGCGAGATAAAGGAATTGCTTTCTCCAAGAAGAGCTATTGACTTAAAGATAATGCAGAGCCTGGAGGGATTGCCTAAAACACATTTTACTACCCTGTTATTGGTTGAACCGACTTCCTACAGCAAGATAAACATTGAATTAATCAGGATTTTCTGCAAGGAACACGTTCAAGGAATCTATGTTACACTAAATAGGTCGTTTCTCTTTCTGAATGAATTGTTTCAGTCAGAGGGAATCAATATCGACAACATGAAATTCATTGACGCAATCACAAAGGTTACTGGAAGGAAAGAAGTAAAGGCAGAGAACCTTGTGTACGTGGAATCCCCAAACAATTTAGTTGAATTGAGTGTTGAAATAGACGAGGCAATAAAATCAGTCAAGGAAAAACCTGCATTCCTTATATTTGATTCAATTTCCACTCTGCTTATCTATAATGAAATTGGGTCCTGCGAGAAATTCATTCACTTGGTGATAGGGAAACTGCAGGAATCAAAACTGAAGGGAATCTTTTTAATGGTTAAATCAGATGAAATGAAAGGCATAATAAATACCTTAAGCCAGTTCTGTGACAAGACAATAGAGATATCGTTTTAGAACAGGAAAGGCTTTGAGTCAAGTGAAAAATAGTCTGCTTCTTTTTTTACCTTGAAATGACAGTCCATTGAATGGATTATGTTTTCCATAACCCCTTTGTCATGGATTCCTTCTTTAATGGTGTAAATGATTGAATTGCCTCTTGCCTTTATCCTCCTGTTTTCATAGAAAAGAAAATGATAGAGTGCATTTGGGGGATTGAAGTGAATCAGGGTGGAGAGAGAATCAAAAATAAGGATTTTTCTTTCTTTTTTTGACTGGAGTGAATCAATCAGGGAAGAGAGTTGATGAAGAGAGTTAAGGGAAGAAATTAATTTTGGGGAGTTGGAAAGGTTTACTACAGTAGAGTAAAGGTCAACTAAATTCAATTTATCTGAATTGAATTTATTTAAATCCAGTCCGATTCCTTCTGCTTTTTTTCTTAATTCCTGAATGCTTGAATCAGTTGAGATGAATGCAACAGGGCAGTGGGAGAGAAATTCTTTCATTAAATTCAAGCAGAATTCATTGGATTCTTCAGGATGGGCGCTTAAAAGAATTGTTTTTGAGTTAAGGTTCATTGGATTCATTTTTTATTTCTCTCAAAAAATGGTTTAATTGAAATTGGTTGTTTTGCGATTGAGGAGGACTTTGATTCAATTGAATGCACTAAAAGAGTTGTTTCCTCCATTACCCGCTCTTTTTTCTTTCTTTCTTCAATTAAAGTACTCTTCTTGTTTAACAGTTCTTTTTCAAGTGAAGAGATTGCTTCCTCAAGAGACTTAATCTTGGAGGAAAGGGAAGAAGTTTTCAGTTCCTTTTCTGCTTCAAGGAATTCTTTTTCAATTGAATTAAACTCCCAGAAAACCTTGTCAAAGAAGTCAAGGGAAAGAAGCCTTTCAATTTCAGTCAATTTTTTTTCCTTTTCTTTTTCCTTTAAAGTAATGGAATTATCATTAATCAACTGCTTTAAGAATGAAAGAATTTTTTTAAGGCCAACTCCTTTTGGGTCGCGCTTCAATGCAAGAAAGGGATCCTTCAAATAAGAATTCAGCAGTATTTCTTCCTCCTTATCCAGAACGAATTGCCTTGATTCAACTAATTTCAGGAATCTCTTCAATGGCTTTTCTATAGGGGAAAAGGTCTGCATTAAATCTGTCTTTAAATCCTGCTTTTTCTGCGTCAATGCATTCTTTTCTTCAATTAATTTATTGTAGGAAGAAGCTTCGCTTGAATTCTTCAGTGAGGAGAGTTCCTTTTTCTTTTCCTCCATTTTTTCTTCAAGAGAAGAAATCTCTCCCTTCAAATAATTAATTGCATTTTTTACTGAATCGAGTTCACTGATTTTTGATTCAGTCTTTTTTATGCTGGATTTAACCTCTGGAAAAACAAAGAATGATTCATTTGATTCAAACAATTCCTTCAGGGAAGTGAAAGTGGAATTTAATTCCTTTACCTTTTCCCCTATTACCTTTACTGGCTCCTTTAAGATTATTCCAGTATACACAATGCTCTTCCCGAATGAATTGATTTCCTCTCCAATCAATTTACATGAATTAAATGAATACCCCTTTAATTCCTTGAAGTCAGTTGAAGAAGGAGGCGACAGTTTTTCTGCAAGGGAAAGCATGTGAGTGTATAAATTGTTCTTGCTGGTATTGACTATCTTCCTGAGTTTATAGTTACCTTCAGTTGTCTCAACACTTGTTTCCTTTAAATTCTTTAATTCAGCCTTTAATTCCTTTAACCCTCTCTTTACTTCACTCAGCTTGGAAAAGACATTCTTCTCCAGAGAAGCCGATTCAGAGGAAATCTTTTTCTCAATAAAAGGAATTACTTTACTGAACTCCAATTCAATTGGTTCGGGTTTCTTTGGTTCCTCTTTTTTTCCGAATAAACCCTTAAAGATATTAAAAGGAATAGCAATGCCTCCTGACAAAATACATTTTAGGGGGAAAGAAAATAAAAACCAATTGCGATTTCAAGGGAAATGCACTCTCTGAATAGTTTAATAACCCTTTTTTTGGAAAGAGTTTTTTATGAAAGAAAAAATGAGGGAAATAATTGAATGGATTAAGGGAAGGAATGAATTGACTGTTGTAGGGCATATTGATGCAGACGGATTGTGCGCTACAGCAGTAATGCTCAAGGCGCTGGAAAGAGAGGAAAAAAAAACTTCTTTCAAGAATTTAAGGCAGTTGTATCCAAAAGAAATAAAGGAATTAAGGGAAAAAGAGAAATTCTTTGTCTTTGTTGATTTTGGTTCAGGGCAAATGGATTTGCTTAAAAAGGAATTAAGGGAAGGAGAGTTTGCAGTAATCGACCACCATCAGCCGATTGAAGGAGAAGAATACTCGCTTCACTTGAATCCGTTCTTTTATGGAATGGACGGAGGAAGAGAGGTAAGCGGAGCGGGAATGAGTTATTTATTGGCGAGAGAAATGAATAAGGAAAACAGGGATTTATCGGTAATGGCAGTAGTAGGAGCAATAGGAGACATGCAGGAAGGAGTGGAAGGATTGAGTGGAATGAATAAGGAGATACTGGAGGAAGCAGTGAAAGAAGGCCTGGTGAAAAAGGAGAAAAGCCTAAAAATGTTTGGAAGAGTAAGCCGCCCGCTTGTACAGTTCCTGTTGTTTTCCACTAATCCTATTCTTCCGGAATTAACTGCAAACGAGGAAAACTGCATAAAGTTTTTGAAGGAGAATGGAATTGAGTTAAGGGAAGGAAAGAGTTGGAGGAGTTACGAGGATTTGGGTGAAGAGGAAAAAAAGAGGCTGGCCTCTGCTTTAATAATTCACTTGATTCAGAATGGATTCAGTGAAAGAAAGGCAAATGAATTGATTGGAGAGGTTTACACTTTAGTAAAGGAAGAATTAAAGAGTCCTTTAAGGGATGCCAAGGAATTTTCCACGCTCTTGAATGCCTGTGGAAGACACTCGATGGGTGAAATTGGAGTAAAGGTTTGTTTGGGTGATAGAGGGGAATACTATAGAAAGGCACTGAATTTGTTGCTGGAACACAGAAAACAATTAAGGGAGGGACTGGAATTAATTGAAAGGAATGGATTGGTGGAAGAGAAGGGATTTTATTACTTTGATGCAGGGAATGCCGTGAAAGAGGAATTAGTGGGAGTGATTGCTGGAATGCTTTACGGTTCAAGGATTGAATTAAGGGATAAGCCAATTATTGCTTTTGCAAGAGAGAGGGAAGGAAAAGGATTGAAGGTAAGCGGCAGAGCAACAAATGAACTTGCTGAAAAAGGAATTAATTTAGGAAAGATTTTGAGGGAAGTGTGCAGTGAATTAAGTGAGGAAAGTGTTGGCGGAGGCCACAAACAGGCAGCAGGAGCAAAAATAAAGGAAGAAGAAAAAAAGGAATTCCTAAGGTTATTGAATGAAAAAATAAGGGAATACAGAAAGGATTATTAAAT